>ENA-ORPK01003204-ORPK01003204.1-human-gut-metagenome-genome-assembly--contig:-NODE-3204-length-10435-cov-2.266667_pt1 | contig 10435 bp, 5 predicted proteins | sample MGYA00242139_ERZ509068 | MGnify/ENA primary metagenome ERZ509068 (study PRJEB26280, sample SAMEA2338687) | human gut metagenome | biome: human gut; feature: human-associated habitat; material: faeces... | reverse complement strand
TAGGTATCCAAACCTTGATAATTCTTATAGGAGCTGTTTTGGTAAGTGAAGCCTGTATTCAATTTATAGCTCAGCCCTTTAATAAAGGGAAACTTTACCTCAAGCACATTATTAGTGATAACCTTTGCACGGATATCTTTTGTCTTATTATTAAGAGATCCCAACGGATTAATGCTGAAAGCTGAAGAGGAGTCCTCAGTAGCAGAAAGTGTAAGTGAACCATCCTCGTTATAAGCACGTCCCAACGGAACTTGTTTTATAGCCCGCCAAAAAGAAGCACTGCTACCACTACGATCGTAGCGACCTAACTGTGTAGTAGTAGAAAATTTCAACCAACTATTAAACTCCTGATCAAGATTGAAACGTACATTATAACGCTTGAACTCATTGCCTACCGCAGTTCCTTTCACATCCGTATAGTTCAATGAAATGAAATAGCTGGTTTTGTTAGCTCCACCACGGAATGAAAGGTTATGCTGTTGTTTTATACCGGTCTGTGTTGCCAACTTCATCCAATCAGTACTCTGACCGGCAGCATACATAGCTAATTCAGTAGGAGTAAAGTTATCTAACCAAGGTTCAGGATTCTCTTCTGTAGGAGGAGTAGTATTGGTAGCCTTGAAAGCTTCAGATTTATACTTATAGAATTCTTTGCCATTCATCATACGAGGTAAATTGATAGGCTGGTCAATAGTAACATAAGTATCGTATGATACCGTCAGTCTGTCTTTCTTACCGCGCTTAGAAGTAATAAGGATTACACCGTTAGAACCGCGAGCACCATAAATGGCTGCTGAAGAGGCATCCTTCAATACTTCTATACTCTCTACATCATTGGGATTGATTTCCGACCATGGACCATCAAAAGGTATTCCATCAAGAATAACAAGAGGTTTATTATCGGCCGTAATGGAGTTGTTACCACGAATACGTGTAGTAGTAGACGAACCTTCAGCATTACTACCCGTCACACTAATATTCAATCCTGGAACTGCTCCTTGCAAAGATTGAATCAAATTAGCTTGTGGACGACTTTCAAGTACATCCGAGTTAACTGAAGCAACCGAACCTGTAAGATCACTTTTGCGCTGTACACCATAACCTACTACTACCACCTCATCCAGTGCCTGGTTATCTTCTTTCAGTACAATCTTTAACGATGATGCGTCTTTCACCTGCAATGTCTTGGATATATACCCAATGAAACTTATCTCCATTACCGCCCCCTTAGTCACTGAAGCGAGTTTAAAGTTTCCTTCTACATCGGTAATGGTGCCCGTACCCGTACCTTGTATCACTACATTGGCACCGATTATCGGTTCTCCTTGTTCATCTGTCACATTTCCGTTAATATTCCATGTCTGTGCATGAAGTGAGCTTGAAAGTGACAGCATCCACATAAGACAGACAAGCAAAATACCACTTGCGTCTCTCGATTTTTGTCTGGTTTTCATAAATTACATTTTTAAGTTAATAGGAACTTGTGTGTAAAAAATCTCGAGAGCAAAATTAGACAATGTAACAACCGATTATATTCACAGGTAGAGGATTTGGTAAATTCACAAAGTTATATATTACTGATTATCTTTTAATTACAGACAGACTCAATAGATTTTCAGTAGTGATTTAAATTAAATCGGTAATCAAAAACATGTATATAGATAATTGCCATTCGATAGTATTAAGCTATTGAATGGCAATTATCTATATACATGTGGGTAAAAAATGAGAGAAACGCTCAGTCTTCAAATTACTTTTTACAAACCTCTTTCACAGCTCGAAGAAATTCCTCCTTACTGAGCGAAGATTTATTTAAAGTTATAGAACGATTATTATATACGGTTTGCAGTGAACAGTGCAAAAATTCTGCAATCTTCTCACTATCCGTTACCCCCATTCGTATCAAAGCATGAATACGAAGTTCAGTATTAAGCCGTCCAGACTTCACTTCAATATGTTCTTCGGGACGTAGCAAACTATTGAAGTGCTCTACAAAATCAGGGTATAAATGTAGAATAATGGAATCAAATTTCTCATAAAAATCCTTCATTTCATCGCTCATGGTAGAAGTAGAACTAATCATCTTCTTTAAATCTTCAAGTTGCCCAGCCTTTAATTTACGGTTTAACTTTTTACGATACTCCTCCATACGGCAAATATAGGATGAACAAAGTTTGAATACCTGACCAATATACTCCTCCTTAATATAATTTGTGTCACGTAGAACCAAATTGAGCTTTTGCAGTTCACTATTAAGACTCTTCAATCTACCATTGGCCACATGTAGCTCAACCAAAGCTTTCCTACGTCTTCTTGTTTGCCTTCTCAAAAAGAAAAGAGCTATCAGCAATACAATAGTGAGAAAACTAATAAATAAAAGGAATAGCTTTAGCTGCTTCTGTTGCATATGATCACGTTCAATGTAGCTTTGATGTATCCTTCTCTGCAACTTCTGCTGATGAAGCAGTCGTACACGGCTCTTAAAAGTTATACCGATATCAGAACAATAAGTACTATAACGATAGGCTCGGTCCAACTGACCTTGTTCATATAAATAGGAAGCCAATGCATATAACGAACCAATATCACGATTCACAGCATATACATCAGCAATACCTGAGAGAATCATATTTTCCAGCCACTTGGTATGGTTGTGTTCTTTTTCATAAAGTAGAGCCAAGTTATAAGCTAAAATAGAATAATTACGACTATTAGGTAGAAGACGTAGTTTTTCCTTTTCCAACTCATCCCTAATGGCAATACGTTGTGCACCGGGAACATCTTGATATTTCCACACACGGCTATAAAGGTAGCGTGGCTCGTCAGGAGTGGCCGTCTGCAATACTGAATCTGAATATAACGCATAAAGTTGACCATAATGCTCATGTAATGCATCATCACCTAATGAATAGAGTTGCAACCGCGAGCAGAGAGTACGCATCTGACCATAATAACGCGAACGTAAGTAGCGAGGCATACTGGAAGAACAGAGTGAATGCATTACTTCAGAGGCTTGACTAAGCAAGCCATTAGCCGTATAAACAAAACCAATACCTAATAAAGATTCAATCTCACGATTCTTATCATGATATTGTCGTGCTAAATCAAGGCTTTGTGTAGTATACTTCATAGCCGAATCTGCATCATATACACGATATTCTTGATAAATAGCCTGATTAAGTTCATACTGTTTCTCAAATGCCTTAGATTGTCTTAGTGAATGCTTCAACGCCTCTATTCGCTCCTCTTTCTGCAAAATAAGTTTATCAGAATTATCTATCAGACTATCTAATTGAGTAAACAATGCCTCATTTGCCTTAGCAGCACTATCTGAGATATGCTGCTTGCATCCAGCACAAAAAAACAAATATAGTAAGAAGAATAGGTTTAAACAAAAATGGTTTTTCATATTTCTATACTCGTTGGTAGAATTCATTTATTTAATAAATGAATTAAAAAAGTTACATACATCTTTGATTTTTAATATCAAAGTTCTAATTACAATCAATTCTACACACAACTTGTATGCAATATTCGCAAGAATTCTCGACATCTGCAAACAATTAACTAGTAATTTGGCTGCTTAACATAGAAATAACCAAATACGAAACACAAAAGTATCCACTCTTCCATTATACTTATATTGTTACCCTTAAATGCTTAACATTAATGATTATTGGGAGAATAAGAGCAATCGCTCTTAGCACAATACCATTCTATTCCAAAACATTTGTAACATTTCTGTAACATGTATGACATTTCCCTGCAACACCAAACTCTTTCCTTTGCAGCCGGAAATAAAATACATGTCTATGGAAACAATTTATCTGGGTATCGTCATCTTTCTGTTCATCCTCGCGGTGTTCGACCTCGTGGTGGGTGTCAGCAATGATGCGGTCAACTTTCTTCAGTCGGCTGTCGGAGCAAAGGCGGCCCCTTTCAAAACCGTACTGTTCATCGCCGGTGTCGGAGTCTTTATCGGTGCGGCACTCAGCAATGGCATGATGGACATTGCACGACACGGCATCTATCAACCGGAGCACTTCTACTTTGCCGAAATCATGTGCATTCTGCTTGCCGTCATGTTGACGGACGTCGTGCTATTAGATGTCTTCAACACTATGGGAATGCCTACCTCCACCACTGTATCCATGGTGTTCGAGCTGCTGGGAGGTACGTTTGCACTGGCGCTCATCAAGGTCTATAACAGCGATACATTGGGACTGGGCGACCTCATCAATACAGACAAGGCACTCTCTGTCATCATGGCCATTTTTGTATCCGTAGCCATTGCCTTCTTCTTCGGTATGCTGGTACAGTGGCTGGCACGTATCGTGTTCACCTTCAACTACAAGAAGAACATGAAATACAGCATCGCGCTGTTCGGTGGCATAGCTGCCACCAGCATCATCTACTTCATGCTGATAAAGGGGCTGAAAGACAGCTCATTCATGACCCCTGAAAACAAGCAATGGATACACGACAATACCGCATTGCTGATAACCGGTTTCTTTGTATTCTTCACCATACTGATGCAGATACTGCATTGGTGCAAGATAAACGTCTTCAAAGTAGTGGTTCTGATGGGTACTTTCGCCCTCGCCCTCGCCTTTGCCGGCAATGACTTGGTGAACTTTATCGGTGTTCCCCTCGCAGGATATTCCTCATTTATTGACTATACAGCCAATGGTACGGCCGCCGGCCCCGACGGATTCCTGATGTCCTCACTCCTCGGTGCAGCCAAAACCCCGTGGTATTTCCTTATCGGTGCAGGCGCTATCATGGTCTATGCACTCTGCACATCCAAGAAAGCCCACAATGTCATCAAGACTTCCGTGGACCTTGCCCGCCAGGATGACGGTGAAGAGAACTTCGGAAGTACCCCGATAGCCCGCACGCTGGTACGCTTCAGCATGACCCTGGCTAACGGAATATCCAAAACGATGCCCGAAAGCAGCAAGCGGTGGATGAACACACGCTTCCAGAAGGATGAAGCCATCATAGCCGACGGCGCCGCTTTTGACTTGGTTCGCGCCTCCGTCAATCTCGTATTGGCTGGTCTGCTCATCGCCTTGGGAACTTCCTTGAAACTTCCCCTTTCCACCACTTACGTCACCTTTATGGTAGCCATGGGTACATCGCTTGCCGACCGTGCCTGGGGACGTGATTCGGCGGTATTCCGCATTACGGGTGTGCTCAGCGTTATCGGCGGTTGGTTCATCACTGCCGGAGCAGCGTTCACCATCTGTTTCTTCGTAGCACTGATTATCCATTTCGGTGGTACGGTTGCCATCCTGGCACTGATTGGTCTGGCAGTTTTCATGCTGATTCGTAGCCAAGTGATGTACAAAAAGCGCAAGGAGAAAGAAAAAGGCAACGAGACCCTGAAACAGTTGATGAAGAGTACGGACAACAATGAAGTCATCGAATTGCTCCGCAAGCATACCCGTGAAGAACTGGTGAAGATTATGGAATTCACAGAAGAGAATTTTGAACGTACCGTCACTTCCTTCCTACACGAGAATCTACGCGGACTGCGTCGTGCCATGGGCTCAGTAAAATTCGAAAAACAACTCATCAAGCAGATGAAACGTACCGGAACACTTGCCATGTGCCGCCTCGACAACAATACCGTACTGGAAAAAGGACTCTATTACTATCAAGGCAACGACTTTGCCAGCGAACTGGTGTACAGCGTAGGCCGCCTTTGCGAACCTTGCTTGGAGCACATAGACAATAACTTCAATCCGCTGGATGCCATTCAGAAAGGAGAATTTACAGACGTAGCCGAAGACATCTGCTATCTGTTGCAAGTATGCCGCCACAAGCTGGAAACGAACAATTATGATGAACTGGAAACAGAGATTCGCAAAGCCAACGACCTCAACGGACAGTTGTCTCACCTGAAACGCGAAGAACTGCAACGCATCCAAAGCCAAAGCGGCAGCATCAAAGTCAGCATGGTATACCTGACTATGATACAAGAAGCCCAGAACGTAGTGACCTACACCATCAACCTGATGAAAGTAAGCCGCAAGTTCCAAGCTGAAGAATAAGTTATGTGCTATAACTTATAACTTATCACTCATAACTCCTTAAGCCCCATCTTCTCCGCCCGTTGCAACATAAATGCACGGGCGGCTTCGTATTCATTGGGAATGATGCCGTCCAAAATGGCATCCTTAATGGCACTCTTCAAGGCACCTACCTGCTGGCAAGGAGAAAGGCCGAAAGTCTTCATGATTTCTTCACCACTGACCGGAGGCTGGAAATTACGGATACGGTCGCGTTCCTCCAAATCCTTCAGCTTCTGGCGTACCAACTGAAAATTATTAAGGAAGCGTTTCTTACGCTCCATATTCTTGGAAGTAATGTCGGCTTCGCACAGTGTCATCAGGTCGTCTATATCATCACCTGCCTCAAACAAGAGGCGACGCACTGCCGAGTCGGTCACTACATCATCCGCTATCACAATGGGACGCATGTGCAGGCTCACCATTTTCTGCACATATTTCATCTTCTCATTCATAGGGAGCTTCATCTTGCGGAAAATATCGGGTATCATCTTCTCGCCAATGAAATTATGGTTATGGAACGTCCAGCCCGCACGGGGTTCCCAACGCTTGGTGGCAGGCTTGGCTATATCATGCAGAAGAGCTGCCCAGCGTAGCCAAAGGTTGTCGGTCTTCTTGCTGATGTTGTCGAGTACTTCGAGCGTATGGTAGAAGTTGTCCTTATGGGCACGTCCATTGCGCGTCTCCACGCCTTGCAGCCTAACAAGTTCCGGGAATATCAGTTCCAACAGACCACAGCGGTCCAGCTCAATGAATCCCTTAGACGGAATAGGTGACAAGATGATTTTGTTCAGTTCGTCTGCAATGCGTTCTTTGGAGATGATTGAGATGCGTTCGCGATTACGCTCCAGAGAATCGAATGTCTCATCGTCAATATAGAATCCCAGCTGGGTGGCAAAACGGACACAGCGCATCATGCGCAAAGGGTCATCACTGAAAGTTATATCAGGGTCGAGGGGAGTCCGGATGGTCTTTTCCTTCAAGTCTCCAATACCGCCAAAGGGGTCGACCAACTCGCCATAACGCACCCGGTTTAGGCAAACAGCCAGTGCATTGATGGTAAAATCACGGCGGTTCTGGTCATCCTCCAATGTACCGTCCTCTACAATAGGCTTGCGGGAATCGTGTGTATACGATTCTTTTCTTGCACCCACAAACTCGACTTCCGTACCATGGTACTTCAATTGTGCCGTACCGAAATTCTTGAAGACGGAAACATGCGCCCCACGCCCCAGACGCTTACCCAGCGCCTCGGCCATGGCAATGCCACTGCCTACCACCACCACATCAATATCCTTGGAAGGACGTTGCAGGAAAATATCACGTACATATCCACCGACTACGTAACATTCCAATCCCAATTCATCAGCCGTTTCGGATATCCGCTTGAATATATCATCACTAAAATATTGCTTCAGTTCTTCTGCCGTCAAATCTATCATAAATAATGCGCTAATGTAATGAATACGCAAATGTGTTAATGGTCTATTAGCACATTTGCACATTAAAATGCTGCAAAGATAAAGATATTATTTCTATTTTTGTGGACTCTAACTCCAAGAACAACAAATATGAAAAAAGTAATACTCCTTGCATGCCTATGCTGTACACTCTTCTCTTGCGAAGATGTGGAGAAGAAGGCCGGTGAAAAACTACAAGCTGCCCGCGAAGCGTTTGAACTCGGCAACTACAATGAAGCGAAGATTCTGATTGACAGTATCAAGGTGCTCTATCCCAAAGCGTTTGAAACTCGCCGTGCAGGTATCGGCCTGATGCAGGAAGTGGAAGAGCAGGAAAAGAGCCTGGTCTATCTGGATAGTATGCTTCAAGCCAAGCAAAAGGATTTCGATGCAATCAAAGGGAAATACACCTTTGAAAAAGATGCCGAATACCAGAATATCGGCAATTACCTTCATCCTTCCCAAGTGATAGAAAAAAATCTGCACCGCTCTTTCCTTCGCTTCCAGGTAGATGAAAACGGAGTCATGAGCATGACTTCCATTTATTGTGGAGCCCATAATATCCACCATGTGGCCGTCAAAGTCACTGCTCCCGATGGCAGGTTTGCCGAAACACCCGCCGCCAAAGACAGCTACGAAACCACTGACCTCGGTGAAAAGATTGAAAAGGCAGACTTCAAACTGGGAGAAGACGGAAACGTCATGGGGTTCCTTTATCTGAACAAGGACAAGAATATCAAAGTCAACTATCAAGGGGAACGCCCCTATTCCATCACCATGACTGCCGCCGACCGCCAGGCCCTTGCCAGCGTCTACGAACTGGCACAACTGCTGTCATCCATGACGGAAATAAAGAAGAATATGGAAGAAGCCAATCTCAAAATCGAATTTGTAAAAAAGAAGATGGAAGAGAGAAAAGACAATACACAAGAATAAAAAAAGGGAACCGGATGATAATATTCATTACTTAGTCATCCGGTTCCCTTTTTATTATCAGTAAAGCCTTACCAAACCAATTTGGGTAAATAACGGCTCAGACATGTACGCAAAGCAGACAGAGTGATGGGTTTTACCAACACTTCCGAGGCTCCGCACTCCAAGGCTTTTTCGCGGTCGGCAGTAAAGGCATAAGCGGTCTGCATAATAATGGGAAGTTCCTTATCCTCCTTGCGAATAACCACCGTAGCATCCAGCCCGTTCATAATAGGCATTTTTATATCCATCAGAATAGCTTCCGCCTTGTCGCGATTCTCTTCGAACAAATTTACAATCTCCTCACCATTCTTTGCCCATAGTATCTCGCATTTCTTGCCGATGATAGCCTTTATCAGTTTAAAGTTACTATCATCATCTTCCGCAACCAGAATAAGCGGACGGTAATCTCCTGACACTTTTTCTATTTCCATGACCTATGCGTTTTGTTTATATAGGGGCAAAGATATAAAAAATAATAGATTTGCACTATCTTTAAATAAGATAAGCTGCATCCCGGCATAACTTTTTCATGCAAGCATGAAAATTCTGCACTCAATTTGCACTATCTTTGCAGCTCATTAAAAAAATATATAATGATTTCTATAGACGGACTGGCCGTAGAATTCGGCGGAACTACTTTATTCAGTGACATATCTTTCGTTATCAACGAAAAAGACCGTATCGCCCTGATGGGTAAAAATGGAGCGGGGAAGAGTACATTGTTGAAAATCCTGGCAGGTGTAAGACAACCTACCCGTGGAAAAATCTCAGCCCCCAAGGACAGTGTCATAGCTTACCTTCCACAGCACCTTATGACGGAAGACGGACGTACCGTATTCCAGGAAGCGGCGCAAGCCTTTGCCCACCTGCATGAAATGGAAGCCGAAATAGAGCGCCTCAACAAGGAATTGGAAACGCGTACCGACTACGAAAGCGACAGCTACATGGAACTTATCGAGAATGTCTCCGCCTTAAGCGAAAAGTTCTATGCCATCGACTCCACCAATTACGAGGAGGATGTGGAAAAAGCACTGCTCGGACTGGGCTTTGTACGCGAAGACTTCAACCGCCAGACCAGTGACTTCAGCGGCGGATGGCGCATGCGCATCGAGCTTGCCAAGCTGTTGCTGCAAAAGCCTGACGTGCTGTTACTGGACGAGCCTACCAACCATCTGGACATAGAATCCATACAATGGCTGGAAGATTTCCTTATCAGCAATGGAAAGGCTGTCATCGTCATCAGCCACGACCGTAAATTCGTAGACAACATCACCACCCGTACCATTGAAGTGACCATGGGACGGATATACGATTACAAAGTAAACTACTCCAAATACCTGGAACTCCGCAAGGAACGCCGCGAACAGCAACAGAAAGCCTACGACGACCAGCAGAAGTTCATTGCCGAAACCAAGGAATTCATCGAACGGTTCAAAGGCACCTACTCCAAAACCCTGCAAGTGCAAAGCCGCGTAAAAATGCTGGAGAAGCTGGAACTGCTGGAAGTGGATGAAGAAGACACTTCAGCGTTACGCCTCAAATTCCCTCCTTCTCCCCGCTCAGGCAATTATCCCGTCATCATGGAGGGAGTAGGGAAAAGTTACGGTGACCATGTGGTCTTCAAGAATGCCAACCTCACCATAGAACGGGGAGACAAGGTTGCTTTCGTTGGTAAGAACGGTGAAGGAAAGTCAACGTTAGTGAAGTGCATCATGAAGGAAATAGAACATGAAGGCACCCTCACGATAGGACACAACGTGCAGATTGGATATTTTGCACAAAACCAGGCCTCATTGTTGGATGAGAACCTGACCGTATTCCAGACCATCGACGATGTGGCAAAAGGGGAAATTCGCAACAAGATACGCGACCTGCTGGGCGCCTTCATGTTCGGTGGCCCCGAAGAGTCCATGAAGAAGGTCAAGG
>ENA-ORPK01003203-ORPK01003203.1-human-gut-metagenome-genome-assembly--contig:-NODE-3203-length-10437-cov-2.323733_pt1 | contig 10437 bp, 9 predicted proteins | sample MGYA00242139_ERZ509068 | MGnify/ENA primary metagenome ERZ509068 (study PRJEB26280, sample SAMEA2338687) | human gut metagenome | biome: human gut; feature: human-associated habitat; material: faeces... | reverse complement strand
TCCCACAATTCTTTGGAATCCATTGTGTTGACATAGGCTTTTGCCTCGTCAATACTTTTTCTTGTTTTGCTTGCCATATAGGTCTTGATAAAATCCTCGGTATCTTTATCGGGATAAGTTTGAGCAACAAAGTCAAAGAGCTTACCCTGATTTTCTACTACATCATTCAAATAATCTTGTGAATATGCTCTCATAATCATCACTCCTCAAACAGTGTACTGAACACCTTTGTTACACGATTGGCGTCGGAATCAACAAGTTGACGCATTTTCTGCCTTGCGGTAATATCTCGCTGATTGTACTTTTCGTTAAACTCTGTGTACTCAACAGTTTGCAAGCTATTTGTCACTTCGTGCAGTTTGGAATAAGCAAGCTCAGACTTTATACAATACTGAATACCTAAGCCACCAAGAGACAGTAATTCTTCAAGAATATCCATATCGATATTGTCTCTTACAAATTCCTTTGCGATATAGAAATATGAGGCGTTTGCTCTCCAACCTTTGATAACATCGTATTTGTCGGTATCTACACCGTATTTTGCAATAAATTTCTTTGCAAGCATACGGTAACGCTTTGAGTCAGCTGCATCTCTGTGCTTCATCAGTTCTGCAAGCCACGCAAGAACGCCTTTTTCTTGAAAATCCAAAATTTCAAGTCCTTCTGTATCAAGTTCATATTGATGAACATAGCCGTTTGTTTCATTTGGTCTGCAAACTGCCCATTCTTTTGCAAGGTCTATGCTTTCGGTAAGATAAAATCCTCGTCCGTAGTCGTGTTTTTTCTCACCTTTGCCGAATGTGGGCACTACAATTTTGTCCGGAGTACCGTGATATAAAGTTATTTTATTCATTTGCTCTTTACCTCCTAAACAAACATCTTTTCGAGCATGGATTTCTTGATATTTTGAAGCTTTTCTAACTCACGCTGATGAAGGGTGATAAGGTTGTCGAACTGCTGAAAATAATCGCCTATTTTTATCTGCTCGGCTGTTGTCGGTATTTTGACCTCAGCATTTTTAATATTGTCTGAGTTAAGAGATTCAAATGTTGAGCCGCAGGAAAGTGTTTTCCAAAAACCGTCTGCATTCATTTTTACTAGCAGTTGATAAATAAATTCATTTCCTTTAATTGCAGCAACACCACGCCCGATTACCGCATTATAAGCGGTTTTTCCCATTGCTCCAGCCGGAGCACGGACACTCATTATTAAGTCACCTGCATCTGCTTTCTTGGTAATTTGAGTTGTCCAAATGCGAGGGCAAACCCAGCCGTTTTGCAAATCGGCATTACCTTGAACAAGAATATAATCGCTTGGCTCATCCGAATAGGTACTACCATCTGGCGATTGCCCCATAGTTATCTGAACGACATCACCCAACTTACGCTGTTCCCAAGGGTCAGTAAATCCTTTGAATCGAATTTCTGGAATGTTACTTCCATTTTTTGGAAACATTTTTTCTAGCATAGATTTCTTAACATTTAACAATTTATTATACTTACGCTGATGAAGGGTGATAAGGTTGTCGAGTTGGCGAAAGAAGTCGGCTATACAGTCTTGTTCCTCAATACCGGGCAATAAGACTGACACGGAAGTGTATTCATCAAACGAGATGTTTAACAAGCCGTCCATTCTTGCACCGGATGATACAATCTTGCGAAGTTGGTTTTCAATCTCAGCACCATTTAACTCTATTGACATAAACTCCGCATTTTGATTTTCAGCAGAAAAGCAGTGATAAACAAAGGGAATACGGGCATTTTCTGCTGTTGTCAATGCAAAACAAGAACCGTATGGACGCAACTTGGAAGCCCCGTGATTGTACGCAAGCTCACCTTTTTTGAGAAGAATATACTTCTTCAAACTTTCTCCGGCGTTATTAAAAGCATATCTTTCAGATTGCTCAATGAAGCCGTTGTTTGCCGTAATCATCATTATGGGTGCTTCCGATTCGGGGTCATTACGAGTTATTTCTTTGACTACATCACACAACTTACGCTGTTCCCAAGGGTCAGTAAATCCTTTGAATCGAATACTAGGAGTTTTATTATTTTCCATATTATTTTCCTCCTAATAATGTTTTGAATTCATCTAAACCAAGCATGTCAAAATCATTTCCTTCTAAATCATCTAGCATCGAAATTAAAGATTTTTCTGTTTTTGAAATTTCTTCTTCTAAATCTGAATAAGTAGTTTCATATTTCTTGGATAGTAAATCAATTTTAGTTTCAAAGTCATTTAGTAATTTAATAGGCAAACTATTAATACTTTGCATTAGTGGTTCAATCCATTTTGAATTTAATGAATCATCAATTTGTTCATAAGTTAGATTTTCAATTGTGGATTTTGTATTTAATTCCAATTCGGCTATTTCCGATTTTAATGCTTTATTCAATTCTTTTTTCTTAGTAACTAAAGAGTTATAATTTCTTAATTTTTTTCTTGTTTCTAACTCTACATCGGCATCTTTGATAAATTGTTTTATTAGTTTATCAACAATTTTATTACCTTCATCATCATAAAATTCCATTTCTTTTTCTTCATCTGTAAGGTTTTCAATAATATCATTAATTTCAGAATCAATTTCGGATACTTGAGTTTCTTTATCTATCAACTCTCTCTTTTCTTTCAACAAATACTTACTTTGGATAAGATCAAATGGTAATAGATGTCCAAACCAACCTTCTTGAACTTCTACTTCTTTCTCTTTTTTCTTTTTGATGACTAAATTTGGATCAACAACTTTAGCAGCATCTATTCCTTCGGTTTGAATGATTTCAATGTCTCCAGAAATTGTATTCCATTCATCATTTAAATATTGATAAGCTTCATATTGATTGATTAAAGAGATATTTTTTAGTCTCTTAAAAATTTCATTACTGATTATTTCTTCAGTTTTGGCAATATTTAAGTTTTCAGCATCATCAATTAGTAAAGTTTTTAAATAACCTTCAAAACCAGCAAAAGCATTTTTGTATTCATTCACAAAATGTTTAACATCTTGATTATTTTTGATGATATTTCTAACGTTATCTGATTTCAATGTGCTATATGGCTCATTATTAGATTGGAATAATTCATCTTTTAATGATGGAAAAGCGTTCCAATAATCTTCATAGTCTTTAATTTCAGAATTAGGAATTCCACCAAACATAGATGCATAAATATCATAAGATTCTGTTTTTTCTGATGAATCAACATATCTAGGAATATTTAAGTTATAATCATTGGCACGAATTTCATCACGGCTTACAACTTTGCAATATTTATCAATATCTTTTCTGTTCTTAATCGCATCTGTAATTTTACGAATATCACATGCTCTTAACTTGTTATTTTTTCCTTCTTTAACAAAGCCCTTAGAAGCATCAATAATTAACGTATCCGTGTTATTTCTCTTTTGTTTTAAAACCATGATAATCGTTGGAATACCTGTTCCAAAGAAAATATTAGATGGTAAGCCAATAATAGTATCAATCTTATTTTTTTCGATTAAGTTTTTACGAATAGTTCCTTCTTCGCCACCACGGAATAAAACACCGTGAGGTAAAACAATTGTCATAATACCATCTGGTTTAATATGATATAGATCATGTAATAAGAATGCATAATCTGCTTTTCCTTTTGGTGCCGTACCATAATCAGCGTATCTTGGATCATTTCCTTTATCCGTTGGATCCCATTTTTGGGAATAAGGCGGGTTAGATGTAACAGCATCCACATATAATGGTTCATATGTTCCAATTGGATCAGAATCTTCAAAATCAGGCCAATCCTCTTCCAATGTATCACCATTACGGACCTTAATATTATCAGGTAAAATTCCACGCATAACTAAATTCATACGTGTTAAGTTATACGTATTTTTCTTTAATTCTTGAGCATAATATTTAATATTATCTTTACTATCCATATGTTTTGAAACACTCTTACCAATATTGATTAATAAAGAACCTGAACCTGAACATGGATCATAGATTTTAATTTCAGTTCTATCTTTTAAATGTTCAGCAATAATTTCTGACATTAGTAAAGAAACTTCATGCGGAGTATAGAACTCTCCAGCTTTTTTTCCAGCATTTGCTGCAAAATTAGATATTAAATATTCATAGATAAATCCTAAAACATCATAATCTTGTTTATCATCCATAGGAATATCTTTGATTAAATACAATAAATCTCGAACAGCTTTGCTTTGTTCTTTAGCAGTAGAACCTAAGTTACTTAGTCCAGTTTCTAATGTTTGGAATATTCCATCAAATACACGTTTATAATTCATACCAATTAAACGACTAAATGCAGATAGAGCATCGCGGACATTTGCAATATCAAAATCATGTCCTTCATTAATCCAAGTTGAAAATAAATTTTCATAAGAAATAAAATATCCTAAACCACTTTGCACAAATTCAACAATTTCTGCATCTTCTTCATTTACTGATTTTATATCTTCTTCAGTAAAATCATTTTTAAACAAAAAGTCTTCTTCTCTATCTGACAAAAATTTGTAAAAGATAAAGCCTAGAATATAATCTTTATATTCACTAGCTTCAATCTTAGATCTCATTTTATTAGCTGATTCCCATATTTTTTTTGCTAATTGCTGCTTATTCATGTAACATCTCTCCTTAATTTTTTGAAAGTTTTATTGTTTGATATTGAATCATTTAAATTAGTGACTTTCCAAATTGTTCAATTGTATCTTCAGATCCTCTATCTGATACATTTTTTCCCATTGCATTTTCAATTAGATTCAATAATTTTTTTGCTCTGTCAATAAAGTAGTTATCAAAATCGTCCTGCTCTAAATATTCGAAATTAATCATATGTGATTCAATTCTGTCTTTTAGTTCGTTTTCTGTTAGCCCATTAACTTTGTTTAATATAGTTTGTATATATTTACTTGGAGAATCTCCTCCAATTGATCTATTTGTTGGCGGTAAAATAGGAGTTTTATTTACAATAGAATTATATTTTTGACGCTTAATTCCAACTTTTTGACAATATGCTTCTGGAAAAATATGATGGATATCCGGTGAAAGAATGACACTGTTTACCAAATTCATTTTCGAATTATCCATAAAATCTCTGCAATCCGCTTTGTATAATAGAGCCATAATTCCTTTATAAGCTGCACTTAAACGTGTTTGTAATGTCAATAAACGTGTTGCTGAAAAGAAGGCACTATTAACTGTTCTCATTTGGCTAGGACGTTTATACACTTCATCAATGATATCTTCGATGTCATTTGCATACCTAGTTTCATTTGCACCTCCATACATTTCTCCAAGAATACCACACCAATACCATCGCTCTAAAATCTTTTTGGTATTGGGTTCATTACACGTTTTCTTTCCTAAATATGCGCAAGTTGCAGAAAGTGGAATTAATTGAGTTGTATAAGGTAAATCCCTTTGCCTAAATACATATTCATTTTGAAGTAAAAATTCTCTTGCTATTTTATATCCCTCAAGCACTGCATCTCTATTCTCTAAATAAGATTCATAAGGTAAATTTAAAACATCTTTTTTCTTACATGAAATTGTTCCACTTTTGCCATCTACTTTGTTCTTATAAGAAGTGTATAAAGTAACTGACGTTAAAAAATTAATTTCATCAATTCCATCTAATAAGTCAGTTCTTAACGTTTCATTTTCAGCCCTGATTATTTTTTTGCATTTTTCCCAATCTTTTCTTAAATCGAACTCATTCGTAGCATAAGTTGCTGTAACCAATTCAAATACGGTTAATGGAACTCCACCTGTATTTACATTCTCAAAAACTTTACATACAGCTTCTCGTGGAGTGGATTTATCCAAAGTGATTACTGGTAATTTATACTGTAGAATGGTTTCAACAACTTCTTTTTGAAATTTATTTAACAAATCATTAGCATCATCATCTTGTTTATAATACATCATGTATCCAAAGTTCCACTGCATTAATTGCGTATTATCATAGATAATATTTATTGGGAACATCTTTAATTGATACTCTAATTCTCTAGTAGATAAATCCATAATAATATCACGATCAAAATTAGTTTTTATTTTTCTGTCTTCGGGAACACTGATAACAGCATCTAGCCGATCCTCATTATCATCTAAACATTTGTTCATATCCAAATAATAAAATCTTTTTATAGACTTACCTTTATCTGTTTTTGTGGCAACAACTTGATTACTATATGTTGACTGATAAATTGATGTTAATCTTTGTTGGCCATCTAATACTAAATATTCTGGAGTAACATTTTTATTTTCAACTCCAGTAATAGTACGATATTTGAATTTAATATCAGGATTCCCATATTGCAATTGCATAACAGCTCCCATAGGATACCCTTGAGACAAACTTGCAATTATTCCTCGAATTCGATTATCATCCCAAGTCCAGTCTCTTTGAAATTCAGGCAATTGTATTTTTCCTTCCTGAACATCGTATAGTAGTTGTCTTAAATCCGTATCATTCGATTTTGGTAAAATTATCATTATTGTTTCCTCACTATCTCTACAATATCATCAAAACTACAATTTAATGTTGTACATATTTTTATTAAAGAATCCATTGAAACTGTTTGGTTCTTTGAAAGCTTTGCAAGTGTACCAGGAGTTAATCCCGCTATTTTTGCTAGTTCAGTTTTTTTCATACCTTTATCAATTAATAATTTAAACAATCGATTATAACTAATTTCCATATGATTAGACCTCTTTCTTTATTTCTAATTATAGAGGAAATAGATATAAACATAAATATAAATATCACATTTTAGTGATATTTTTTTATTTTTCGTTTATTTCATCTTAGTTATTGATGAACTAACTTTCACATGTTCTAATAATATTAATGCAAAGAAATCGAAGGTCCTCCTAACTCTTTTCAATTTTGAAAAGAGAATAGATTTGAAAATACAACGAATTGGTACAGATCTCTGTTTCAGACAGTTGATCTGTTTTTTTTATCCCTTTCAAGGCTAAAAAAAGCCTTTTTTGTGGACTTTCAAGTGAAGGGGAAATTGTTTCTCCTTCACAAAAGGAGGAATAATAAATGTATAACTACGGTTACGAAAAGAAAAAGTATTTAGAGGCAAAAGAAAAAGAAGAAAACTTACTACGATTATTAGGATTTCCTGAATGGAAGATTCAGTACCTTCGAGAACTAGATGATTTTGATTTCAACAAAAATCGCAGTTTTCACCGTAATGAGTCACCAACTGAAGTAAAATTCTTTCTAAATGAACCTTCTAAAGATTGTATAAGTGAATATACATGGGAAGACGTACTAAATGGAGTAAACGATGCCGTTGTTTATAAGCATTTGAAAAAGTGTGATCCTGTCATGCAGAAAATCATTGTAATGTTGAAAAACAAGTATTGTGTACGGGAAATTGCTGAAGATTTACATATGACGAATAATGCAGTTTATAAAAGAATCGAAAAATTCTCAAAAAAATGTAAAAAGAGAGGCTAATAATTCACGATTTCAAGGACTATCTAGTGAAGGGAGATATGTAATCTTCCTAGTAGCTCTTTGAAAACAACATAACAACTATTAGATACAACACTTATATATTCGAGCTATTTCACTACTGCGCGATGATGAATTGATTCCGAGCGATGATACTTTAGAATGATAAACAATTTTGCTGATTGTGCCATGACAATATATAAGATAATGATACTTCTAGCGACAGGCTCAAGCGTGATATGGGTTGGTGCGATGCCAATGAAAGATAATTAGCAACTATCTTGTCTAATAGGATTCCTTTGTTTTCGGGTAATCAGGTGATAAATAGAAAACACGATAAATATTTTATTTTTAACCATCAACCAGGACTAGTTCCTGGTTTTACATAAGGAGTGAGTATGTATGAAAGTTAAAAGAGGAGAAGTCTATTTAGCGGATTTAAGTGATGCATCCGGATCCGAACAAGGAAAAGTAAGACCTGTTGTGATTATTCAAAACAATCGTGGTAATAAATATAGTCCAACAACCATTGTTGCTTGTTTATCTTCCAAGATTTATACAAAACATCATTTGCCAACACATCATCTTTTACCAGAAGGTATTGGATTGAAATATAAATCTATGGTCATGTGTGAACAGATTCGTGTCATTGATAAAAGTAGATTGTTAAAGAAAATTGCTACAGTGGGTAGATTAGATATGATGGCGATTGATCGAAAAATCAAAATTAGTCTAGATCTATGTTTACATAACCAAAGAAAATAGCTTTGGTTATGCTCCCTTTCCTTATGGAAGCAGTCCTTTCCCAGCTGCTTCCTTTTATTTTGTAGGTGAGAATTTAAATTTCAAAGATTTTATAGTAAGGAGGAACAAAGAGATGAAACCTGTTATGTGCGAAAAGAAAACATATACGGTTGCTGAAATTATGCAAATACTTGGTATTGGAAGGACAGCAGCCTATGACTTAACAAGAAAAGGATTATTCAAAGTCATTCGTGTTGGAAAAATACTTCGTATTAACAAGGAATCCTTTGATCAATGGTTTGACAGTCAACAATAAAGGAGGAATGAGGGATGGCTGTGATTTTAAAATTGGGAAAGAAATTTCAAGTAACTTACGAGGTGGTCACACCTGCAAAAGAAATAAAAATGATTAAGGAATTATTCGATAACTATGAAGATGCAGCTAAACGAAAAGAATTATTAGATGGTGAGACATGTATGTTTTCCCCAGATAGTTTATTTGTGGATGTAATGGAAGATTGGCTTGCTGATCCATATTTCAGAGATCATTTAAAAAAATATCACGATGCTCAAAAAAATTATGATGTATATCTTCGTAGCCTTGTAGAAACAACTAAAGTTAAAGATGTTGATTCAGCCTTTGCAAATTCTATTATTAACCAGCTCTGCACAATCAAAAGTATAGGAAGGAATAGTACATTGTCTGTAAAGACGATTCGAGCCTGTAAGCTATTGCTTATAAGTACGTGTGATCATGCAATTAAGATGGGAATCATGGATGAAAATCCATTTAATGAGATTCATATTTCAGATCCGAATGATTTTAAAAAAAGGCCAAAGAAATATGCAGATTGGACTTATGAAACCATGCTTCAGATTTTTGATGGCTGCAAAGAGGAAAAACTATATGTCATTATGCAAATCGTATTTGCAACCGGAATGAATGTAACAGATGTTCTTGGTCTAGTTTGGAGCGATTTTTATCATGAAAAAGATAAATACTATATTCGAACAAATAAAATGATGGAACGCATGTATGAAAAAGAATTATTCTTCCTTCCTGAATCCTACGTAATCAAAAAATATGTTCATGATAAAAAGATCAAATCTAAAACTCAGGTTGCTCATCATTATGTGGATAAAGAAAATATATATTCTATTCCACGTACTCTGTATGAATTGTTACAAAACTGGAAAAAGCGTTCTAAAGACATATTCCAGTTTGATACAAGTCCTGATGCATTGATGTTTACAACTTTTGGAATCAGTCCATATGATGATCGTTTATTGCTTAAACATTTAGATCAAACAACATGCGCTTTGGATCTTCCAAGACATACACTAGCAGGATTGAAATTCTTTTCTGGGAAAGTTGCACCAGATGGAAGATCTTATAGGGATATTTATTATTATGAACACAATGATATTTCCTTTAGCTATTCTGGTTTAACTGCCAAAGAAAAAACAGCGAAAATCAACTCCGAATTTTCAAATCAAATGAAAAAAGAATTGCCTGATAAAGATAAAAAAGATGCAGTAGATTTAGTCAGACAGCTTAGTGAGGACAAAAATATCCGTAAAAAGTTATTGATGAAACTATTAGAAATTGAAAGTGGTGAATAAGATGGCATCGATACAAAAACGAAAGGATAAATACAATGTAATTTACTATTACACAGATAAATATGGAAAAGTAAAACAAAAGTGGGAATCTTTCAGGACGTTAAGAGAAGCTAGAAAGAGAAAAGCCGAAGTTGAACTTCAACAAGCGGATCGAACATTCATTGCACCAAGTACAACGACTTTAAATGAGTTTTGGCCAACGTATGTAGATCTTTATGGATGTAACAAATGGTCAATATCCACTATGGAAAAGAATACAGCATTATTTAAAGCTTATATTTCACCGTATCTAGGGCACTATAAATTAGATGAAATTCGTCCAATAACGATTGAACAATATTATGCAAATCTTAAAGAAAGTGAAAATACAATGAAAACCGGAAAAGTATCTAGCAGGGTTATCGCAGAGATTCATAGAGTTTTACGTTGCACATTTAACGTAGCTGTTAAATGGGAATATATTCAAAATAATCCATTCTTAAAAGTTGACACACCCAAACATGAATATGAAAAGCGTGAAATATGGACAGCTAATCAGATTGCCAAAGCTCTTGAAGTTTGTGAAGATCCAAAACTTTCGATTGCCATTCAACTTGCATTTGC
>ENA-ORPK01003198-ORPK01003198.1-human-gut-metagenome-genome-assembly--contig:-NODE-3198-length-10444-cov-7.009626_pt1 | contig 10444 bp, 11 predicted proteins | sample MGYA00242139_ERZ509068 | MGnify/ENA primary metagenome ERZ509068 (study PRJEB26280, sample SAMEA2338687) | human gut metagenome | biome: human gut; feature: human-associated habitat; material: faeces... | reverse complement strand
CTAAAAATAATGTCATAACAAGCACTGTCATTCGATATACTTTTAATTTTCCTGCAACCTTTAAGTTAGCTATACGCTTTTTGATCTTTTCCATGATAGTTTTCCCTTCCTTTGTAAATTCACATTTGTTTATCCATAAATAATTATAATGTAGCATACTTTATTGGAAAAATCTATATACTGCTGCTCTTTGTGGGCTGTCTATTCTTCTTGCCATAAAGATAACCTCCAAACTGAGTAATTTTATCTTACATCAGTTTGGAGGTTTGCACAAACTTTGGGATACTCTCGTATTTTAATGTTTTTATATTCAGCAGTTTCTGTAATATCTAATAAAAATTCATCTATTGATATGATAAGAATATCCCCGCCGTATCTCCATAAACACCTTTCCTATGTAATAAAATTCCCCATCAGCATTCACTGATGGGGAACATTTACAAACTATACTATTTTTATCCCACCTGTATAGCAAGTGGCTTCATTTACGAACTGAATTATTTATACCCCGCACCATCATCAGCAAGCGGCAAACATTTACTTCTATCTTTAGCATATACAGTATTTTTTACTATATCATGGCTCACCATTTGTCGTAAAATGCATACATTTACTCTCTTAATACAGCTTAGCTCCGGCAGGAATTGCGTCATCTAACATAAGCAGATATCGTATTCTTTTGGTATACATACTCTTCTAATTCTTTTGCCTTTAATACAATGTTGTGCCATTTCAATTTCTCCTATTCATTTTACATAATCAATTTCATATAAGTTTCAAATAAAATAAAGCCTTTTAAAGACATGCTTAGGTCCGTATTAGTCATTAATGACATTTAGCTTTGTGATTAGCTAATGTAGTTCCAGCTTTGCTTTTCGACTGTTTACTAGACGATTTACTAGCAAGAGTCTTACCCGCTTTTCCTACTTTTCCACCGTGGTGTACTGCCATATCGCTATACCTCCTTTGCAAAATCTCCTTGCAGAAGAAGGCTTTCTTTGGTATTATTAGTTTGCGAGAAAAATAAGTCCAAAGACCTTCTTTGGCAAGGGAATTAGTCAGAGTTAATCTCTGGCTTTTTCTATGTAAAGAGCAATGCTCTTACATACTATTATTTAATTTTTTCTACTCCAAGAGCCTTATATAATGGATTCAGCTGTTCTTTCACTGCATTTGCAATTTTTTCAATATTCAAGCGTTCTATCATACCATTGCTCTGTATTCCTTTGTAATAAACTTTATTGGCTTGCTTGTACAAACGCTGGAGCTTATCGTATCCATTCTTTCCTGATACTTTTGTATTTTTACCCAGCCTCAAGAATCCTAAAATTCCTTCTATATCATATAAAAACCAGTCTTCAATTGACCTCTTTGCCTGTACGTGAATAACTTTAGCAGCTCCACTATTTGCAAGATCTTTCTTTACTTCATCCCACTTTATCGGTGGTTTTGGTGCAAAATCAAATACATCCGTATCACTACATAAAACAATTGTGAACTCACAATCATCCCCATATTTAGGCTTGATTTCTTTTGTGAATTTTCTGAGAGCAATACTTTTAAAACCACCTACACCTCTAACATTTCTGTATTCAATATTAGTATCGAATCTTCCCGCAGGGTGTAGCTTTCTGGCATTTGCGACTACTTGTTTGTAAAATTCGACCTCAGTATCTCCCTCTACAAAAAGTACAAGACATTTACTCATCGACATCACACTCCAAATAATCGCTTATGTTACTCTCTGAATCGGCAAGCATTGAGAACAGATAGTCTCCCATGCTCATATTAAATCCAGCTGCATCATTCTCCAACTGTTTCTGACCTGATTTTTTAAAAGCAAAGAACTCGGCCACGCCGGGCTTTCTATTCATACCAACATGAATCCAAGAAGGGTTTAAATAGCTGATAATATATGGCGAATGACTAGTAATAATTATCTTACAATCATCTAACAACTGACTTATAATTTGTATATATGCTTGAAATAGTCCGGGATGAACAGAGTTCTCAGGCTCTTCGATCGCTATCAATGAGATATTGCTTACACTAGATACAATTATCTTGGTCAGTATCATAAATACTCTCTTTGCTCCATCTGACATCATTGAAAAGTTAACTGGGTTCGCTAAGTTTTTATCTTTAACAAATAATACATAGATAGAATTCGTAAATACAAATGGCACATCGTCAGGAAACTGGTCACTTTCATCTGCATTGATTTTGAAATTCTTTACAATAACATCCTCAATGTCTGGAAATAACTGAAAATACACATCTTTCAACAATTCAAATTTATCTGGATTCTGTTTCTTCAAATTGAAGATAATACGTGGGAGATTATCAGCGTTAATCATCTCATTTTCAAATCCCTTACGAATAATTGGGTCTGGCTGATAAAAACTCTTTGCATCCAGATTATTTTCCATACATATCTTCATTCCATTTAGCTTTGTAATAATCTCTGCATAATATAACTCATCGTAGGCTCTTAGTTTATTTGCAACAAGCTCTGCAGAATCAACTTTTATCTTTGACGAGCATCGTCCTGTCTCAGAACTCTTATATAATGCTGTGTCCAGTGTTCTATTGATTAATTGAGTATACTTCTGTCCTTTCTCGTTAAGCTTAACTTTTAGAAACTCAGAAACAATTCCCGGCTCCATATCCTCACTGTTTTTCCATACAAATTCAAAGCCATACTGGACGATGTACTCCTGACCATGAATATCAGTAGACACCTCCATCTCATACTTATAATTTTTTCCAATCATATTACAATTAATTGGAATTAAATTAGAATTTGCCATCATTTCCTTTTTATCTTCAATTGTAGCTTTAATAAATGCTAACCCAAAATCAATGCCGGAAAGCACATTTGACTTACCAAAATTATTAAGTGCAACAAGAGCAGTAATATTATCAAAAGAGATTTTTACGTTTGATAAATTTTTGAAGCCATCAATCAAAACAGCTTGAATCTTCATACTGACACATCCTTTTTCTTTTATTGTACTCATAATGTATCACCTCGTTTAATAAAACGCAAGTATTTTTTGCGTATTTTTTATATCGATATTATTATATGTAATACTTTTTAAAATATAAGCAATTTTTATTTTCTTTTTTCGCAAAGCCTACTCTCGTTTTACTCACCTTTTACTCAACAAGGTTCCATTATCATTCTACCGCTTCCAAAGAAATTTCTGCAAATTCCTCATCGGTCATGTTCTGGAGCTTACCTAACACCTGCTCTCCAAGCTCCTCCATACATTCTGCCATCTCTTCAAGATTTTTATCAGCCTGATACTCAGCCACTTCCTCATTCAACTTAGCCTCAAGCGCAACTATATATTCCTCATTTGATAAAATATGTGTCCTACACACCTTACTGTAGAGGAAACTTTACATATATTAGTATATGAAGCTTTTCTGCATATACTATCTGTATATCGTCCCGCAAAACAAAATAGTTTTATTTTTGTCTTGTTTATAGAACACTTTTAACATATAATTGTTTTACAGATTGGAGGTTTGCTTATGAATAGAGATACTCTGAAACAGATCATGGTTGATCAGAAGGATATTTACTTAAACAATCCATTAATTGCCAGACATTATCCTTTGGAAGAAAATATAAACTATTGCTTTGTCGGCATCAGAAGATGTGGCAAATCCTATATGATGTATCAGCAGATACAGGCCTTACTTGAAAAGAAGGTTCCTTTATCACAGATCGTCTATGTAAATTTCGAAGATGAACGTCTGTTGGAAATGACAGCCGATGATTTGAATACCATCCTGGAAATAGGGCTTGAGCTTTCGGGAGCAGGTAATAAGCCATATTTATTTCTTGATGAAATACAAAATATTGACGGATGGGAAAAATTCGTACGCAGAATTGCAGATATGAAATATAAAATAAGTATCACCGGAAGTAACAGCAAAATGCTCAGCAGTGAAATTGCTTCCACACTGGGTGGACGATTCGTGATTATGAATATATATCCTTACTCCTTTGCCGAATACCTGATTGCGAACGGTAAGGAAAAGAATTACCTGGATACCATCAGTACAAGTGATAAAGCGGAGCTGCTTGCACAGTATAATGAATATGTTACTTACGGCGCTTTTCCTGAGCTTGTGGATATCAAAAACAAACGCACCTTCTTAAGCAGCATTTATCAGACGCTTTACCTGGGAGATATTATTACAAGAAACAAAATCACAAACGACTTTGCCGTTAAGCTTTTATTAAAGAAAATAGCTGAGTCCATTACCAAGCCTCTCTCCTTCACCAGGCTAGCCAACATCGCAAAAAGCGCAGGAACCTCTCTGGGCAAACAGACCGTCATAAACTATGTGGGATATATGAATGCTTCCTATCTCATATTCCCTCTGACAAATTATGCTGCAAAGCTTGTGGAAAAAGAGACTTCCCCTAAATACTATTTCATGGACACCGGTCTTGTAGGTCTGATGCTTTTGGACTGTAAATCTGCGCAATTAGAAAACCTTGTAGCAATAGAACTTGTCAGACGCTATGGTATGGAAAATGTCTTCTATTTTGAAAACAATGTGAAGATTGATTTCTATGTTCCTGATGACAAGCTTGCTATTCAGGTATCACTACAGGTTCTCGATGATATGGATACACGGGAGCGTGAGACCAGAGCTTTTGTAAAACTTCATAACTTTATTCCAGATGCAAAATGCCTTATTATTACAAATAGCGAGGAAGCATCTATAGAATGTGACGGAATCCCGATTTCAGTACTTCCTGCATGGAAATGGCTTTTGGAAACTCCATAAATCCGTCTGCAAATAAACCCATATCTTTTCTGCCTTCCTTTCTGCTTTACGCTTTCCTTATGGATTCACGCTCCACACCGGGAACACCCCCGGCTGGTGCCCGGATTGCTCCCCAAAGGAAGTCAATCGAATACAATTACAAAAACTGACATATAATATTCTCACATTCCCATTGACTATATAACAAAATTTTTGTATAATTTTGTTATCAAATAAGGAGGTGTTCATTATGCCAGCAATCAAATCAAGTGCTGATTTAAGGAATAACTACAACGAAATCTCAACATTTTGTCACAATTATCCTGAACCGGTTTTTATTACGAAGAATGGAAAAGGCGATCTTGCTGTTATGAGCATTGAAGCCTACGAAGAATTAACCAGTCGCTTTGAATTATATAGCCAGATCAAAGAAGGTATGGATGATATTGCCTCTGGCAACACCCGACCATTCTCAGAAGCAATGGCTGATATTCGGAGTAAACGTCGCAGATGAGTTATATCATTCACATCACAGCTACCGCAGAACGTGATATCCTGCGTGCCGCTGACTACATCGAATTTACTCTGAAAAACCCTACTGCCGCCGATCATCTGCTTGATGCAGCTACAGAACAAATCAACTCATTGGCAGATATGCCCGAAAAGCTTCGTCTTGTAGATGACCCCGTTCTAGCAAGTTGGGGAATTCGTTTTATTATAGTTAATAATTACCTAGCCTTTTACACTATTGATAAAGAAAAGCAAATGGTAATTGTTATACGATTTCTATATCAGAAAAGCAACTGGAACTCCATTCTTCGTCAGGGTTTCTCCCTTATTTAGGAATCTGTCTCACAGATTCCTTTTTAATGTGTAACTTTATATGCAACAACACCTGCCCCAGCCGCAATCATTCCAATCAGAATACCTTTTGTTTTTCTCTTCATAGCCTCAAAATCCTCCTTATTCCTGGTATTGTCGGTTACTTCCGGTTTTGCTCCCTTCCCGGCTTTTTTCTTCTTACCTGTGTTACTTTGTTCTGCCTCGTAAGCCTTACGATTTGCAAAGACCGTAACCTGAGTTGGAAGTGTCGGATAATTTCTGTCTGACCACTCGGCTGCTATATCCGGCAGAAATGTTGCAAGGTCATTAAATCCTGCCAACACTTTATTATGAGAGCAATACGGACAACCTGTTTTAAGTCAGCAACAAATACTTCTTCATCGTATTCTCTACATAGTCAATCACATTTTTCCACTCTAGGTCCCCTACATAAAAATTGCTTTTCTGAAACTGCCCCCAAAGCTCTGCCATGTGCAAATCGTCAGATATCAAATGCAATGTAGCTTCAATATCATCCTTGCTAAAAATAGTTTTCCGCTTTTCACAGGTGGCAGAAAATGCATCGTATAAAACCTGCTTCTCTATCTGCTCCCCATAGAAATTCATAATACTATAGACATCATAGAAATCTCTCAATCTTGTATTAGCAATACCTCTATTTATGATTCCAGAAATCTTTCCATCATAAAATTTCGAATTAGCGTAGTCGCTTTATTACTGTTCCCATCCGAAATATTTCTCACCTTATCTTTTAATTGTCTTGATGAACTAATCACACTAACACCTCCACGTACTTCATCACTTCATCTCGAATTCCCATCATATCCGCATATACAATCAACTGCGATAGCTTTTTGTCCTTCGATGACATATATTCCTTGATAGCCGTTTGAAATACTTGTACTTCATACTTATTACGATTCATTATCAAATCACAAATGCAACGCTCCTTATCGTAAACCTTAACTAAATTTCCACTGCTGGATGCAATCTCACAAATTCCTATTTTGTATAAATCCGGTGCCGCATATTTCACCGAAACATCAAAATCATTATCCTTAAGATGGCTCGCATTATATCCCTGTGGCACAGTAACACACACAGATGAATACTCCCTATCTGTCAAACCGTGCAAATATAGTGCTGTTTCTCCGGAATAAATAATCGCACCATTTCTTTGTTGCAAAATGAACAACTCATCCGGCCACACATCATCCATTATATATAAACCTCTTGAGACCTTCTCCATGCCGTGTTCCTTAATATATTGTGCAACATAGGTCTTAGAAATATCTTCATTACACACCAAAGAGGTAATAAGATAACCGTTATATTTTTCAATGAAATTTTCAATTTTTTCCTTTTTGGTCATTCTATTCACCTCTTCACTTTACCTCTACGCTTTAATTATATGATTTAAAAGCGAGAAAGTAAACTCTTTTTTTATTTTTTGACCTATGCCTCTTTATTTAACCTCGCCAGCACCTTCACCTGCTCAATCGCCACTTTTCTCACATCCTCATTCTTCATTTAAAAATGGTTTATGCAGCTCCCGATGAAGCTACAGCCCTGGAGGAATTAGAATCTTTTGGCGAAAAATGGAACAGCAAATATCCAAAGATCTATAAATTCTGGAGCGAACGCCGGGCTACACTTTCCACTTATATACCTGTATAATGCAGATAAGAGCAGAGAACCAAAATCTGGTCTCTGCTCTTAGTAACTATCAATAAAATCTTATGTCAGTTTTTTGAGTTTACACAAAACTTGAAACGGTCTCGCTTTTGTCAATAATCAATTACCGCCCTGTACTTACTTCGGAAGTCATTCTGGTCACGATACAGTACCTCATACATGACATGTCCATCTCTTAAAAAGCCAGCCTCTTTAATTACTTTTTAATTATTTAATTTTAAGTTTCTTCTTAAACAACTTAATGGCTTTCTTATTTCCTTTAAGTTTAGTCTTCTTAGACTTAATATTTTTCTTTGCTTTCTTGCTAAATACATTCTTATTTACAGTCTTAAGTTTTTTACCTTTGAATGTAATCTTCTTAATCTTGTTATCTCCTATAAATGCCTTAGAACTTATTGTCTTAACTGCTTTTCCAATTACTACTGTTTCAAGTTTTGAGCAGTTCTTAAATGCATTTTTTCCGATAACAGTTACCTTGTTACCTATTGTAAGCTTCTTAAGGGCCTTGCAGCCGGCAAACGCATCGTTACCAATTGTTGTAACATTCTTAAAGCTAATCTTGTTTAACTTCTTACAGTTGCTGAATGCATTCTTTCCAATGACTTTTACATTTGAGCCAAATGTTACCTTCTTAAGTTTCTTCATAGACTTAAATGCCTTGTCTCCAACGGCTGTTACATTTAATCTATATCCCTTACAATCTGCTCTGTCCGGAATTGTAATCTTTGTTATTTTATTCTTCTTAGCAGCTACTACACCAATAACCTTTGATTGTCCTACTGTTGCAGTATCAATTGATGTAATCTGGTATATTAAATTTCCTGCCGTATATGTCATTCCAACGTATACGCCATAGCTGGGGGTATCGCTGCTGCCTGTTGCGGGGATCGTTGCGGTTTCAAGAACCTTCTTGCAGACGGTGCATTCCTTATGCTTAGCGCCTTCTGCGGTTTCGGTAGCTGCCGTGTCAATGATCCACTCGCTGGCGCTGTGAGCCGCTTCGTCCTTTTTGTCGTGGCAACGAGAACATTCATGCCAGTGGTTTGTAGAATCGTATTTCCAATCAGGACCATATGCATGACCGAGAGCAGTACCCAGCGCTGCGAAGGTATCTGTTGTGCTGATTGCACCGCAGGAGCAGCTCTTGAAATATACTGCGTTGTTTGTGCAGTCAGCAGGGGTTTTAAGTGCTTCCGGTTTTACAGTTTCCTGATTGTAGGTGTGCGTATGTGGAGCGTTCTTGTAGGTCGCTTTCACGCTTACTGCTTCCGCAGGCATTGTAAATGTTGTGGTTGCACTGTTCACATCTGCAAGGGTAATGCCGCCGCTTACAACTTCCCACTTATCAAATACCTTGCCGGACGGAGCCGCATTTGCAGTCAAGGTAACGGCTGTACCTTCTGCCGCTTTGCTGATTTCGCTTCCTGCGCCAATTGCCGCTTTGCCGTCCGTAACGGTGATGGAATACTCTTTACTCTCCCAGATTGCATAGAAGATAGTATCCGAGCTTACTTCATAGGTTGTGCCGGAAATAACCGAACCGTCGGTGCTCGTCGCCCAGCCCTTGAACTGCTTGCCATCGGGAGCAGTGAAGCCGTTTGCAGGGAGCGTGTATTCACCGGAAACACCGGTTACATCTGCCATAGTACCAGTTCCACCATTGGCTGCAAAGGAAACGGTATATGTTACAACAGGGATGTTCTCCCAAATTGCAGTTACGGTAGTATTTGCGTTTACGGTGATAGTATCGCCAACCGCCTTTTCAACACCGCCAACGCTCCAAGCCTTGAACTGCTTGCCATCGGGAGCAGTGAAGCCGTTTGCAGGAAGCGTGTATTCGCCGGAAATACCGGTCACATCTGCCATTGTGCCTGTACCGCCGTTAGCCGCAAAGGATACGGTATATGTTACAATAGGGATGTTCTCCCAAATTGCATATACAGTTCTATTTTCAGTCATATCTACTTTAGTAACGATTGCTCCATCAGTAGTTAATGACCATCCTTTGAATTGTTTTCCACTTGGTGCTGTAAACTCATTTGCTGGTAAAGTATGTTCACCAGTTAAATCAGCAATTGGTGCCATTGTTCCAGTTCCACCATTTGCATCAAATGTTAGTGTATATTTATTTTCTGTCCATTTTGCATAAAGAGTCATATTATCAGTAATCGGTGTGTCGAAATTAAATTTCGTACTGAATGTTGAATCTTCATACCATCCATCAAAAGTAAATCCTTCTTTTGTTGGAGCTGGTGTTGGTTCTGTTAATTTTTCTCCAGCATTTACATTTTGTGATTCAACTGATGTTCCATCATTTGAATTAAATGTTATAGTATAAACAACTGGTGTTCCATTTGCTTTTCCCAAATCAACAGCAACATAAGCACCCCAAGCATACTTTAACACTTCCGCAGTTGAGGTAACTTCTTCTTCATTGTAAAAAACCTTTAAATTGGAATAATCAAGTTGATATCCATCATTAGTTTTTACACAGAAACTATATCCATAATATGTTTTGCCATCATTATATGCAACTGGTGTATTACCAGCAAATCCACCCCACAAAGAAGTTGTACTTGTTCTTTTCACCCAGTCACTATTTGTTTCATCAATAGTAATACTATCAGTAGTAGTTCTAGGATTAAATGATGGTAGTGTTCCTACTGGAACAGTTCCATATTGAAAATCTCCAGCAAGTCTAATCTCGTTGATAGAATTTGCAGCTTCCCATTTTGCATAAAGAGTCATATCAGATGTAATAGGTGTATTATTAAAGTCAAATGGTACATTAAGTGTATCATCTTCATACCAACCTCTAAAAAGATATTTATCTTTTGTTGGTGTTGATGGTGCTTTAATTTTCACTCCACTTACAACTTCTTTTGGTGCAATTTTTTTTCCACCATTTGAATTGAATGTTACAGTATGAACAGTAGGGTTTTCTCCTATTGCTTTTCCTAAATCAACGTCAACATAAGCACCCCAAGCATACTTTAATATTTTTACAGATGAGGTAACTTCTTCTTGATTGTAAAAAACCTTTAAATTGGAATAATCAAATTGATATCCATCATTAGTTTTTACACAGAAACTATATCCATAATATGTTTTGCCA
>ENA-ORPK01003193-ORPK01003193.1-human-gut-metagenome-genome-assembly--contig:-NODE-3193-length-10452-cov-5.140329_pt1 | contig 10452 bp, 6 predicted proteins | sample MGYA00242139_ERZ509068 | MGnify/ENA primary metagenome ERZ509068 (study PRJEB26280, sample SAMEA2338687) | human gut metagenome | biome: human gut; feature: human-associated habitat; material: faeces... | reverse complement strand
CAGCTCCCGCGAGGGGCTGGTCTCCACGAGCTGACCGAGGTACATGACGGAAATGTCGTCGCTGATGTGGCGCACGACAAGCAGGTCGTGGGCGATGAAAAGATAGGTCAGACCGAGCTGATCCTGAAGCTCATCAAACATATTGATGACCTGAGCCTGAATGGAAACGTCAAGAGCGGAGACGGGCTCGTCGCACACGATGAATTCGGGGTTGACCGCAAGGGAGCGGGCGATGCCTATCCTCTGGCGCTGACCGCCCGAGAATTCGTGGGCGTAGCGGGCGGCGTGCTCGCTGTTGAGGCCGACGTGATCCATCAGCTCAAGAATTCTGTCGTGCCTCTCCTGCTTGGTCTTATAGAGATGATGCACGTCAAGCGGCTCACCGATGATGTCGGAGACGGTCATCCTCGGGTTGAGGGATGAATACGGGTCCTGGAACACCATTGTAGCCTTTTTGCGGAACTCTTTTATGTCGGATTTTGTCTTGATGAGCTTGCCGTTGTAGTAAATTTCGCCGCCGGTGGGCTTGTAGAGGTTGAGGATCGTCCTGCCGACGGTGGTCTTGCCGCAGCCGGATTCGCCGACGAGGCCGAGGGTCTCGCCCTTGTTGATGGCGAATGAAACGCCGTCGACCGCCTTGAGAGGCTTGCTCTTGAATAAGCCGACGTTGATGTTGAAGTATTCCTTGAGGTCCTTTACTTCGATAAGGGGCGTCCTATTGTTATCAGCCATTTGCTTCGTCCCCCTTCTTTTCTTCTTCATATGCTTTCTTGACATTCATCCAGCAGGCGGCGTAGTGGGAGTCGTTGATGCATTCGCGCTCCGCACGCTGCTTAATGCATATCTTCATTGCCGCGTCGCATCTCGGGGCGAACGGGCAGCCCGCCGGCATATTCAGCAGGTCGATGGGTGTGCCGGTTATCGGCTGCAGCTTGGTGCCCGCCGTGTCGGCAGTCGGTATCGAGCGAAGCAGACCCTTGGTGTATTCGTGGCAGGGGTTGTAGAATATCTCGTCCGCAGTGCCCTGCTCGCAGATGGAGCCTGCATACATTACTATTATCTCGTCGCAGAGCTGAGCTACAACGCCGAGGTCGTGGGTTATCATGATTATCGCCATGCCCAGCTCCTTTTGGAGCGAGGTCATAAGTTCGAGTATCTGAGCCTGAATGGTAACGTCGAGTGCCGTGGTGGGTTCGTCGGCGATGAGGATATCCGGTTCGCAGGCGAGCGCCATTGCTATCATAACTCTCTGACGCATACCGCCGGAGAATTCAAACGGATACTGCTTCATGCGCTTCTCGGGCTCGTTGACGTTAACGAGGCGAAGCATCTCGACCGCCCTGTCATAGGCTTCCTTCTTGTTGCGGTCGGTGTGCAGGGTGATGGCCTCCATGAGCTGGTGGCCTATGGTGTAGGTGGGGTTCAGCGAAGTCATCGGGTCCTGGAAGATTATCGAGATCTTGTTGCCTCTGACATCCTTCATGACCTTTTCGCCTGCGCCGACGAGCTCCTGCCCGTCGAGCTTTATCGACCCGCCGACTATCTTGCCGGTCGAGGCGAGTATCTGCATTATCGAGTATGCGGTGACGGATTTGCCCGAGCCGGATTCGCCGACTATGCCGAGCACTTTGCCGCGCTCAAGCGAGAACGAAATGCCGTTGACCGCTTTAACCTCGCCCGCGTCGGTGAAAAACGAGGTATGAAGATCATTTACTTCCAACAAAGCCATAATTCATACTCTCCTTTCTCAGCTGTTGAGTTTCGGGTCAAAGGCGTCACGCAGACCGTCGCCGAAGAGGTTCAGCGAGAGGACGATGAGCGAAATGACCACTGCGGGGATAACGAGGCGGTAGGGGTAGGCGCTTATGCCGTTGAGCGCGTCGGAGGCAAGCGAGCCGAGCGACGGCATCGGGGCATTAACGCCGAGACCGAGGAACGAAAGATAGCTCTCGGTGAATATTGCGTTCGGGATCTGGAGTGCGGTCGAGATTATGACGACGCTGATGCAGTTCGGCATAAGGTGCTTTCTGATTATCCAGCTGCCCTTTGCGCCGGTCGCCTTTGCGGCGAGGACGTATTCCTGCTCACGCAGCGAGAGGATCTGACCTCTGATAAGACGGGACATCGAGACCCAATAGAGCAGACCGAATACGATGAAAAGGCTGATGATGTTGCTGCCTATCTTGGCGAGCACCGTGCCCTCTATCGCGGGCTGGAGCGAATCCTTGAGCACCGCCGAGAGAAGTATGACCATGAGCATATCGGGCAGGGCATAGATAATATCAACTATACGCATTATCACCATATCCACCTTGCCGCCCACATAGCCCGCTATCGAGCCTATCGTCATACCGATTATAAGGACGATTATGCTGGCGAAGAAGCCGACCGCAAGGGAGATCCTCGTGCCGTAAACTATACGGATGAGATAATCTCTGCCGGCGGCGTCCGTGCCGAAAATGTGGGGGAATACCTTTTCGCCTGCGTCGATCTTGGCCTGCTCGGTGCTGCCGTATTCAAACGGAGCAAGGTTGTTGTAGGACGGATCAACGGGGGCGCCGGGGCTGATGCCGAGCTGCTGATCGTATGAATACGGCCAGAATATCGGCAGTAATATCGAAGTAAGCGTGATTATTACTATTGTAATAAGGCTTATCGTGGCTATCTTGTTTTTGAGCAGTCTCTTTACGCCGTCCCTGAAGAAAGTGGTGGAGGGGCGCATTTTGACCATGTATGCCTTGTCCTCGCTGCTTGCGGGAAGCAGATCGTCGACATTTATCTGGATGTTAAACGGTGTTTTTTTCATTCTGCTTTCCCTCCTTATTCAAGATTGATGCGGGGATCGACAACTTTATAGAGGATATCGCCCACAAGGTTCATTATGACTATGAGCGCCGCAAGCACTATAGTGGTGCCCATTATCAGCGGATAGTCGCGGTTTATAATACTGTTGACGAAGGCTCTGCCTATGCCGGGCACTGCGAATATCTGCTCAACTACGAGCGAGCCGGTGACGATATAAGCGAGCATCGGGCCGAAGTAGGTGATGACGGGGATGAGCGAATTCTTCAGCGCATGGCCGAAGATTATCCTCTTGCCGGGCACGCCCTTTGCCTTGGCGGTCCTGATGTAATCCTGGCCGAGCACGTCCAGCATCGAGGAGCGGGTGAGCCTGGTTATGTAGGCGGTGGGGTAGAGCGCGAGGGTGATGACCGGCAGGATAAGTCCCTCGGTCGTGGAGCCGTTGGCGGGCAATATCGCGAGCTTTATCGAGAATGCGACAAGCATCAACGAGCCCATTATGAAGGACGGCATCGAGACGAAGGCGGTCGTGATGACCATTATCACGCGGTCGATGACCTTGTTGCGCCTGAGGGCGGCTATTGCACCGAGCACAACACCGCAGATGAGTGAGGCAAAGGCGGCGATGACGCCGAGCTTGGCGGAGGTTTTTAAGCCGTCGGTTATAACATCAATGACCTGGCGGCCTCTCTGCTTGAGCGAGGGGCCGAAGTCAAAGTGCAGAACTATATCTTTAAGATAAGTCGTGTACTGCTCCAGGACAGGCTTGTCAAGGCCGTATTTCGCCTCAAGGGCGGCTTTAGCGGCGGGGGTTATCGCCTTTTCACTGGCGAAGGGGCCGCCGGGCACCGCGCGGGTCGCAAAGAACGTCACCGTAATGACGACCCAGACGGTCAGCACTGCCAAAAGCAGTCGCTTCACGATGTAAAGCAATGTCTTTGAATTCATTTTTCTCAGTCACCTCAATTAATTTGAACCGTATAAGGCTATATAATTAATAAAATTATAGCGCAAAACTTTGCGAAATTCAACATGAATATTTATGAAATGCGAAAAATTGCACAAAAAGACGAAGCTAACAATCAAAAATCTATATAATACAACAGCATAACGCTTTTGTGCAAAAAGCAGGAAATGTCTGTATTTAGGTAATTAAAAATGCCGAACAGAAGCAAAATGAATAAATATACACAATTTCTGCTATTGTCTAATAAGAAAATTTACGACGGCGGCACAAAACGAGCCTTTTTTGACAGGAAATCCGCCGTTTGTCCGAGAATAACAGTATTTTTATTCACCCGGAATGCGACAGATATTGTCGTAAACTCAGGAATAATGCGCTAAAAAGGCTTCACGGCGTAAGGATAGGCAGGGGCAGGCTGCAGATTTACAGTAACATTGCAAGAGGCGGCTTCCTTGACGCTCCGTTAATCAAACAGCAATGTCAACTATACAACGGTAGGCGCGAACAGCGTTCGCCCGCCGAAATCACACCGGACTGTTGCTCTGTGCCGCTCGTCCTTCGAGTCCCACTCATGCGTTCCGAATAAACAAAAAAGGAACCGCTGACGCGATTCCCTTTTTGTTGGTGCCGGTGGTGGGACTCGAACCCACACGATGTCGCCATCAACGGATTTTGAGTCCGTCACGTCTGCCAATTCCATCACACCGGCGTATCAACTTTTTTATTATAGCGCACCAAGCGGTAAAAATCAAGAAAAAGTTTTGCATATTGTCTCAAAAGGAAGCTATTTACAGATTGTTAACTTGAATTCGGGTCAATATTATGTTATATTATGGATAGCGTTTAAAATTACTGTTTTCGGAGGAGTCAGCAATGTCTGAGCTTAACAACAAAAAGCGCTCCCGCTTATCCCGCTTCTTAGCGGGCAATTCCTATTGCTGGGCGGCGTGCCTGTGCACGGTCGGCGTAATGATGCTGGTGTATTATTGTTACGACCTTTTCCCTTTCGGCGACACGACCATACTTCGCATGGATCTTTACCATCAGTACGGCCCGCTCTTTGCCGAATTCTATGACAGAGTTACGGGGCTGAAGAGCTTTATCTATTCGTGGCAGACGGGTCTCGGCTCGCCCTTCCTCGGCAACTACTTCAATTATCTTGCCAGCCCGAGTGCCGTCATAATGCTTCTCCTCGGTCACGAGAATATGCCCGAGGCGATAGCCGGCATGATAATCGCCAAGGCTGCCCTCGCCGCGGGAGCATTCACCTATTACCTCAAGAAATCGCACGGCAGGCACGACTTCATAACCGCCGCTTTCGGCGTGCTTTATGCAATGTGCGGCTACTTCGTTGCGTATTATTGGAACGTGATGTGGATAGACGCCATGGTCTATTTCCCGCTCGTGATACTCGGCATTGAGAATATCATCAACAAGCGAAACGCCAAGGTCTATATCCCGTTCCTTGCGCTCACGCTCCTGTCGAACTATTATATGGGTTATATGACCTGTATATTCTCGGTTCTGTATTTCCTGATGTATTATCTCGGCAAATACGATCTTACGACGCTCGACGCAAACACCCCGTTCACCGTCGATGAGAACGGCAAGAAGCAGATAAAGGGCAGGGAGAAGCTGAAGCACAGCATCTTCCTCAAGAGCGGCTTTGCCTTTGCTTTCTCGAGCGTTGCCGCCGCCTGCCTCGCGGCGTTTGCGCTGATACCGACCTTCATCATCCTCAAGAGCTGCTCTGCGACCTCGGGCACGATGCCGCAGAATTTCAAATCGTATTACGATATATTCGACTTCCTCGCAAATCACCTTGCAAGCGTAGTGCCGACCATACGCAGCAGCGGCGACGACGTGCTGCCCAATGTCTACTGCGGCATTGCGACCGTGATGCTCGTGCCCCTCTATCTTTTCACCAGGAGCATATCTCTTAAGGAGAAGATAGCGAATGTCGGTATGCTCGGCGTGCTCTATATGAGCTTCAATATCAATGTGCTCAACTATATCTGGCACGGCTTCCACTTCCCGAACGACCTGCCCTACCGCTTCTCGTTCATGTATTCGTTCATCCTGCTGACGATGGCTTATAAAGCGTTCATCCGCCTCAAGGAATTCACCGGCAGGCAGATACTCGGCACGGGTGTTGCCGTGCTGGGCGCGATAATCCTCATTCAGAAGATAGGCTCCAAGAATGTGGAGGATATCACCGTCATCATCAGCGTTATCTTCGTTGTGACCTATTGCCTTGTGTTCTTCCTGATGAAGGACGAGAAATATCAGCGCTCGGCGATAGCGGTGCTGCTGCTCTGCTGCGTTATAGGCGAGGTCGCCTGCGCCAATACCGACCGCTACAGCATGAGCCAGACCAAAACAAATTTCGTCGGCGACTATGCCGAATTCAGGGAGCTTAAGGGCAAGCTCGACGAATACGACGGCAGCGACGATTACCGCATGGAGCTGACCTATAACCGTGCGAGGATGGATCCCGCGTGGTTCGGCTACAACGGCGTCTCCACCTTCTCGTCAATGGCATACGAGAAGCTCTCGAACGTGCAGAGCGACCTCGGCCTCAACGGCAACTATATCAACAGCTACACCTATAATCTGCAAACTCCCGTTTATAATATGATGCACTCGCTCAAGTATGTGGTCAATAACAACACCGACGTCACCGTTGAGAACGACTACTTCAACGAGCTTATGACCTCGGGCAAATTCACCGCATACGAGAATAAATACTGGCTGCCGATGGGCATGGCGGTGAACAGCGACATCAAGGAGTGGTATACCGATTACAATAACCCGTTTACCGTCCAGAGCGACTGGTTTGAATATGCAACGGGCGTGTCGGATGTATTCTCGATGATGACGATAGACGACGTGCAGTATTATAATATGGATGAAATAACCTCGGGTCTTGACACGGGCGATATCTATTTTACCAAGACGGGCAGCGGCAAGGGCGAGCTGACCTTTGTGCTCACCGTGCCCGAGACCAAGCACTGCTACCTGTATGTCAATTCCTCCTCCTTCGACAGCATCTCAATAAGCAAGGGCTCAACGAGCGTTACCCAGAATACCGACGAGCCGTATATCTACGATCTCGGCATTCTGAACCCCGACGAGACCGTGTCCGTGCTCGTTTCGATAGAGGACAGCGAATACGGCTACATCGACTTTTATCCCTACTATGTCAATGACGACGCTCTCAAGGAGGGCTACGAGATACTCAGCAGGGGCAAGCTGGATGTGACTTCGTTCAGCGACACCCGCATCACCGGCACCGTCGAGGCGGCGAAGGATTGCGTTTTCTACACCTCGATTCCCTATGACAAGGGCTGGACGGTCAAGATAGACGGCAAGGAGATAGACAAGGACGATTATATCTCGCTCGTCGAGGCTTATTTGAGCTTCAACCTGCCCGCGGGCAAGCACACCGTGGAGCTTTCGTTCAGGCAGAGAGGCCTTGCCGAGGGCGCCGCGATATCCGCTGTAACGCTTGTGATCCTTATCGCGCTTTGGGTCTATACTTCACGCAGGAAGAAGAAAATCGCCCTGCTGCCCGCACCCGAGCCGACCGATCCCGTTGTAATGTCGGAGGAGCCGACGGAGCTTGACGGGCTTACCGACGAAGCTCAGGAGACCGACGGAGCCGAAAGCGCCGAAGCGGTTGATGAAGTCAAAAAAATTGAAGAAATAGAAGAAGCCGAATTGACCGACGAAGCCGAAAAGGCCGAGGTCGAGGAGGCGGTCGACGAGCACGCCGAGGATCCTGCCGATGAAGCGGCGGAGATCGACGAGCCCGAAGGCAAGAGAGAAGAATAAGCAATAAAAATTCAGCAGGCCGAGCTTAAACGCTTGACCTGCTGATTATTTATATCCTGTTTACTTATCTCCAGATGAACCAGATAAGCAGATAGCCTGTCACGACCGCCGAGAGGGTGAAGGGCACGCCGTATTTCATAAATGTGCTGCTCTTTACCTCGTAGCCCGCCTTCCTCAGTATGCCGATGCCTGCGATATTTGCGCTCGCGCCGATGGGCGTAAGGTTGCCGCCGAGTGTCGCGCCGCAGAGCAGGCCGTAGTAAAGGAGCTTCGGCTCGATGCCGATATCCGCCGCTATGACGGGGACTATCGAGAGCATTGTTGCGGTGTAGGGTATGTTGTCAATGAATGCCGAGAGCAGCACGGACATCCAAACGATTATGGTGTAGACCGCAAAGACCGAGCCTGAGCCGAGCTTTGCGATAGCGCCACCGATAACGTCGATAACGCCTGCGCTCTTGATGCCGCCGATAACTATGAAAAGACCGGTCAGCAGCACGATGGTGTAGTAGTCGATATCCTTGAGCGCGTTTTTGACTATGTCCTTGTTCTTCTTGAAGAAAAGCTCGCGGATAACGCCGATAAGGAAGAAGCCTATGCAGATAATGCCGTTGGTTATCTCGGGCTTATAGAATTGACCCTCCGCAGCGTTGCTCTTGTAGGGGATGAACGAAACGGCGATGAGCATGAGCACGGTGCCCACGAGCAGAAAGGTGGGGAATTTATCCTCGACCTTGGTGCGGCCGTTGAATTCGATCTTGTCCGTCTCCTTGCGGAACATAAAGAGGATTATCATCGCGCTGACCACCGCACCTGCCTGGACTACCCAGAACATACCGGCTCTGCCGTCGTCAATAAAGAAGTCGGAGAAGTCGAGATTCGCAGCCTTTGCAAGGAGTATCGAGGTCGTGTCGCCCACGAGCGTTGCGGCGCCCTGGAGGTTTGAGGATATCGCGATGCAGATTATCGAGGGCACAGGCGAGATATCGAGCTTCTTGCAGAAAGCCATTGCGACGGGGGCTATCATCAGCACGGTGGCGACGTTGTCGACAAAGGCGGAAACGATGCCCGCAAAGAGCGAGAGAGCCACGACGACCCACTTGACGTTCGGCATCTTTGAGATAAGGATATCCGACATGAGCTGCGGCATTTTGGATTCGATAAAGAGATAGACCGTGCCCATTGTGCCGGCTATCATCATTATGACGTTCCAGTCTATCTCGCGCAGCGCTTCAACGAAGCCGTAGGCGTAGGTTGAGTCGCCCACTGCGAAGAAGCCCTCGCCGAATGCGTTCGGCGCAACGGCGGATACGATGCCGAGACCGATGAAAATAAGCGCGGAAGCTATTGTGACATAGGGGCGTATCTTTTGAAACGCCATCATCAGAATGTAGGTGACGGCAAAGATTATCAGCGCCGCCAGGGTGATTTTGCTCATTGCTTCATCTCCAGTGTTTTGAGTTATGCGGGAATTATATAACTAATTGTATAAAAAGTCAATATTTAAGCAAAATTTGCCGCAGAGATATATCAAAAATCATATATCCTGCGGCATTGTTTCTTATTTCAGTTTCCAAGCGAGGTCAGAGAGGAAAAGCTGCTGCTTCAGAGCCTCAAAGGAGGTGTCTTTTGATATGTGAACATACTCAATGCCCGCCATCTCGGCGAAATCCTCAAGCATCTGCGGCGTTGCGTCGTAGGAGAGGACGGTGTGGTGAGCGCCGCCGGCGGCTATCCACATCCTTGCGCCCGTGCAAAGGTCGGGCATCGCTCGCCACATGACCCTCGCCACAGGCAGATTCGGCATATCCATTATCGGCTTCACCGCTTTTATATCCTGCACGATCAGGCGCAGTCTGCCGCCCATGTCAATGAGGCTGACCACGACCGCCTTACCGGGCTTTCCTTCAAAGACAAGGCGCGCCGGGTCCTTTTCGTTCATGCCGATGCCGAGCGGGTGGACTTCTATCCTAGGCTTGTCCGCCGCAAGGGTCGGGCATACCTCGAGCATATGAGCGCCGAGCGAGTATTCGCTGCCGGGCAGCAGGTGATAGGTGTAATCCTCCATGAAGCCGCTGCCGCCGCCCATGCCGGTCTTGGCAGGACCGATTTTCGACACGCCGTTGTCAAACGTGGTGCTGCTGCACTCGCCGAAGGCATAGTTCAGCTTTGCCTGATTGGCCGGGCCGTCAGAGGGGTAAAGATTCCACAAGTCGCTGTAAGCGGGCGTGTACTCCACGCTGCCGCTGCTCTTCCACCACGACTTGGGGACGGAGTGCTCGCGCTGCATGCGGTTGCGCGAGAAGCTGCCGAGGGCGGACTCGCCGCCGCGTATCAAGTAGATATTGTCGCTGTACATGTCCCACCACCGCTTGTTGCCGTTGTACAGGTCGGCATAAACGTCGGTGTACTGCCAGTATACGGGCAGCTGCTGGTAAATGAGCTGCGTGTGCGACTGTATACAGGTCTTGGCTGCGGCCTTCAGCTTGTCACGGCTTTTCCCCTCCATGGCGTCATAGTAGCCCTGGGGATATGCAGCCCATGCACAACCGACAGCTGCGCAGAGAGACAGTGCCAGCAATAAAAGTTTCTTCATCAGTTGAACGGATGTATTATTGTTTTCAGATTTAATTCCCCGCTGCGGTGATGTCCGCAAGCGGGGAATAAGTTCAGTGTGGGGTCAACCCTTTATTTCACGAGGTAAACCTCGAAAGTGTTGACGCGGTATGTTGCATTGAAAGAGAATGTCACGCTGCTTACGCCGACAGACGAAGTCCAAGTTACAGTGTTGCCGTCGCGGGTGACAGTGCCGGCATCTGCCGTGGGAGCGAGTGCGCTGTTGGCGTTGCTGC
>ENA-ORPK01003187-ORPK01003187.1-human-gut-metagenome-genome-assembly--contig:-NODE-3187-length-10462-cov-3.162967_pt1 | contig 10462 bp, 7 predicted proteins | sample MGYA00242139_ERZ509068 | MGnify/ENA primary metagenome ERZ509068 (study PRJEB26280, sample SAMEA2338687) | human gut metagenome | biome: human gut; feature: human-associated habitat; material: faeces... | reverse complement strand
TATTGAGTCTGTTCAAGAAGTTTGCGATACTGTAGAAACAAACGAAGACGATGAACCGGAAGTTTTGAATTTCGATGACATGGAGCTCGAACCAATTTCTGATATTGCGCTTGATGGTGTTGAAGAAGCTGAAAGTGCAAGCAATGATGAAGGATTAGAAGTTGTTGACACTCTTGAGGCCGATGAATCTGAAGAGTTGAATTTAGACGATTTGGCAGAGCCTGAAATTCCTGTAGAAGAAAACAATACGAAAGATAAAAATGGGAATTCGCTTGTTGACGGGTTGACGAACATTGCCGGAACTGCAATTGCAGGGGCCGCAGCAGGAGCTGTTGGAGGAGCAATTGGTGCAACTGCAAGTGAAATTGGAACTGTTGCAAATACTGTTGAAAGTATTGGTGCTGTTGCAGAAGCTGGAATTGACTTGGCTAGTGCAGGGCTGGATGTTGCAAAAGATTTGATGAACGGAACAAGTGAACCTATATCACTTGATAATATAGATGCATCAAAATTAGAAGATATTTCTATTGTGGAAGACGATGTTAATCCGGAAGCTATTTCACTTGATGATGTTGATATTCCTAGCGGGGAAGAAAAGACAGATTTTATAGACTCAATTGATAATAAAATCTCTTTGGATGATGTTGCAGAAACTCAGACAATACAAGATGAAGTTGAACCTTTGAATATCGCAGAAGAAGAACCAATTTCTTTAAACGATGTTGATGTTACTGATATTGAACCATTGGAAGTTGATGACAGCATTATTGAACAAAATACGATTTCGTTTGATGATGTCGATGTTTCGAATATTGAAACATTAAATCCACAGGATAATTTTGAAGAAAACACAATTTCCTTTGACGCTGTTGATGAAAAAGGAGCTCAGTCGGAAGTTGATTTTGAAAAAGAAAAAGTTTCTTTAGAAAATATTGATAATATTGAAAATCTTACAGAGCCCGAGGCATTGGAAGTTACAAATACAGAAAATGCTGAAATTGAGCCATTAGATATTACTGAAAACACAGAAATTGAAGATGTTTCAGCACCCGTAGAGGAAACTTTGCCGGAAATTGTTGAAGATGAAAATCATGAAAGTTTTGGCAAAAACTTGTTAGATAATCTTACTCCGGAAAATCTTGACAATATTTCAATCGAGGATTTAACTACAGATGAAAACATTTCGACACAGAGTGCAGAAGATATTTCTTCTGACGATTTGCTTGCGCAAATTGATGATGTATTGAATTCTTCGACTACTGCAGAAGCTCCTGTTGAGCTAACAAATGAAGCTCCGCAGGCAGATGAAGTTTCATTGGATGATATTCCTGATATTTCGGACTTAACAGAAACAACAGTGACAGACAATTCTGTCGAATCTGAAAATAGTGAGGAAGTTGCGAATACTGATGCAAAATCTGTTGTTGAAGAGCTTCCGGAACAAGATGCTTCAGCAGAAAATGCCGGAACTTCGACTGATGAAAATGAAATCCCTGATATTTCAGATTTTTTAGGTGATGATGTTGAATCAACTACGCAAGAAACTCCAATAGAAACAGATACAGGTTTCCAAAATGTTGAAGAAAGTTCTGATGCAGAAGAGGTTGTTAATAATACAGCGGATGAAGAGCCTGAAATGGCTAACATTGATGACCTTTTAGGTTTGGCTGAAAATACGGATACTTCGCTTCAAACAGGTGGTTCAGATGATGCTGAAAATGAAAGTATTGGCGTTTTGTTTAATGATACTGACCCTGCGACGGATTCAGAATTGGATAATATAGAAGATATTTCAGAACCGGTTGTCCCTGGAGCTGCTTTAATGAATAAACCGAAGACTAACAAAAATACTGTAATTATAGCTGCGGTGTTAGTTGCGGTTTTGGCTGCTGCGGCCGCTGGTACATTCTTGAAACCGAAAGTAGATAATTCTGCTGATATGGTTGAACCGATTGTTCCACAAAACGCTCCTGCAACAGACTCTGGGACAACACAGGGAGAAACAAATGAAAATATTTTGGCAAATGCGCCTGATATAAAGAAAGAAACAACACCTAATGTTCAGAAAAGTCAGCAGGTAAAAGAACTTAAAAACACTGCGATTAAACCAAAACAAGGTGCAAGAGAATCTTACATGGATGTCAGCAAACTTGTATGGGATGTTCCTGATACTCTATCTTATAGTCCAAAAATGCAAAATTATTTGAGAACGGCAGGAAAAAGTATAAAATTGTCACTTTCTGCAGATTTACTCTTGACAGATGAGTACGCCTATACAAATCAAGTTAAGGTAAGCCTGAAACTAAGTAAAGACGGTGGTATTCAGGATTCAAGAATTGTTTCAAGCAGTGGCTCAACGCAAATTGATAATATTGTGTTACAATCTGTTAAAGAAACCCTAAACGTCGTAAAACCGCCTAGTGACGAGATAAAGACCCCTGATTTCAATTTGGCTCTTATCATATATTTCTAATTATGCTATAATGTGATAAGAACGAGGAAACCTTAACGTGGAATTAGCGCAAGACAAGATAGACTTAATAGAAAAAATAATAAAAAACGATAGGAAATTCGCTAACAACGAAGATTTGTTTGATGATTTTTTTAACGAAACCTGTAAAAGATCTTTGTTAATCGTGAAAACTGTTACTTCTGATGCCACGCTGGAAGCTTATTTGAAAAAAATAGCTACCACTTCTATTTTGAATGTGCTTAAAAATGAAGGCAGATTAAGACGTACCAGAACCGGTTATATGTCAACAAAAGAACTTCCTTTGGAAACAGTTTCACAGTCGAGTTTGCCTGATTATTCTAAAATGGAAATTTCTTATGAACCTATAGCAATTCAGGATACGCCGGAAGATGTTGCGGTAAAAAAAGAAATTCTTCAGATTATTGTTGATTCTGTTTTTGAAGTTGACGAACTAGAACCAGACAAGCAATATGCTAGGTTGTATGATTTAAGGTATGAAAAAGGTTTGACTCAAAAGGAAATTGCAGAAGAGTTGTCAATTTCTCAGTCTGAAGTTTCTAAAAGATTATTTAAGTTGATGGAAAAAGTAAAACAGACTTTCAACTAGGATTTATAATATAATGAAGTGCCCAGTATGCAAAAAAACAATTCCTGACAATACTTTGAAGTGCCCTTATTGTAAAGCTCGCACCGGATTGATTTGCAAAAATTGTAATACGGTGAATTCAATATTTGACTTTAAATGCAAAAATTGTGGTAAAGAAATTCTGAAACTCTGCCCAAATTGTAACAGTGTTAATTTCCCGAATTCAGTTAGATGCAGAAAATGTGGTTACTCGTTCAAAAAACCGAAAGCAGAAGATAAAAATATAAAGCTTGAAAATCCTGCAAATCTTGTTTCTCAACAGAGTGCAAAAAATATCTTGGTTAAGGGAATAAATTCTCGAGATAAAAAGATTTTTTCTTTAAGTGGAGAAAAAGGAATCGGTAAAACAGTTGTACTAAAAGCTATTATGAATGATTGCAAAAATTATTCATGGCTTTATGGGAAATGTACACCGATTACGCAAATTACGTCAGGCGGGTTAATTCAAGATATTTTATTGAATATTTTTAATTTGCCGAATTTTTGCTTGAATAATTTGCAGTTCAAAAAAGATTCGTCAAAATTTTTTCGTAACGAATTCCCAGAACTAAATAATAATCAGGTTTTTGATTTGATTAACTTTTTATATCCGAGTAAAGATGGTACTTTTGAGGATATTGTTGGAAACAAAAACAGTACGTTTGAATTTTTAAATAAAGTTTTTGACAAAATTACTGCGACAGGAAAGTTTGTTATTGTTGTGGATAATTTTGATTTTATTGATGGTTTTTCTTACGAGTTTTTGAGTAAATTTATCAAAAAAGAAAATGTTTGGAGCAATTTAAAATTTTTATTGCTTTATAATGAACCAAAACCTGCAAAAGGATATTTTTATTTCCCTGAAAACACTGATGAAAGGATTTATCTTGATGTTGGTATTGCCCCGCTAGAATTTGGTCAGATGGGAATGCTCGTTAACCAAAAAACATCTAAAATTGAAGGCTTTCCGCAACTTAATCAGTTTGAGTTGCAGGAAATTTTTGCGATTAGCAAAGGAAATCCTTCGTATATTAATCATGCACTCGATTTCTGTTTTGATTGCCAGCTTTCCGGAAAGGATTTTCAACTAGCAAGCACATTCAATGCGTTGTTGGAATTTAGACTTGGACTTTTAGCGCATATCAATCCGATTGCTTATGATATCTTGCTGGGTTCTGCGATTATTGGTGACAAAATCAATATGAATTTAGTTAAAGAGATTTTTGAAGTCGATGACAAAACATTTTTGGAAATTATGATTTATCTTAAAAAGATGGATTATATTACGCCAATCAACGATATTTACTGTGAATTCAGCTCACTTCTCTTGTGGGAAACGATTTTGAAAACCGCAAAAAATGATATTAATTATAACGAAATTAATAAGAAAATTTTTAAACATTTAACAGGGTTTACTCTTAATTCACATGCGATATTGGGAATTATTGCGCAGAATTTGAAGCAACCTCAACTTGCTTTTGAAATTTGGACAAAAAACACAAGACTGGCTTCGTATATTGGGGATTTGAATTTATATGCAATTTCGCAAAAACAGTCGCTTGCGCTGATTAACGAGTTTGACGAAACGCAAACGCTCAAAATTAGATACAATATTTCTGAACGTTTGGGGAAACTTTTAGCCAATTCAAATCCGGCAGAGGCGATTGAATATCTTCCGGATGCAATTTCTAATGCTCAAGCAGTTGGAGACAGTCCAAAAGAAGTTGAATTACTCGCATATTTAGCTTCTTGCTGTAGAAAAACAGGAAACTATTTTGGCGAAGTTGAATGTGTTGATTCGGTTTTGAAAAAGATTAAACCTGATAATCAAATTGAAGTTGCTTTGTTGAAAACAACAAAATTGAATGCTTTGCTAAATATTGGTAATTGCGGGCAAATTATCAATATGATTGATACAGAGATTATGCCTGTACTGGATCAGTATTTTAGCAAAAAGCAGAATTTGAAGGATGCTAAGCTTGGTTTTATGTACGAAACTTGGCTTAAAACATATTTAGTTCTTGCAAATGCGCTTGTAATGCAGGGTAACGATAGGTCGTTTGAGATTTTAACTATACTTTTTGATATTATTGAACGCAATCAGGTTCAAGATGACTTGTTTATTTGCAAGTGTAAAATAACTTTGGCATTCGCAAATACGATGAAAGGCAACTATAAAGCGTCTGAACAGATGCTTGAGGAAGTTTTGAAAATGTATCGTGGAAGTATTATGGATAATGAGACAATTCTGCGTTGGAATTTTATCAATATTGTAAATAACTTCTTCAAAAAGCATTATGATGGAATCCAAGAGGATTTGTTCCAAATTGTAACTTTTGCAAATAATAATGGTGATAATTTTACAAAAAATATCTTGAAAACATTGTTGGGTAAAGTGTTCAAAGATAATGACAACACAAAGCAGGCCATAGAGATTTATAATGACCAAATTGCATATTTTGCAAAAGAAAAAATGGCGGTAGGTGCGCTATTGACTTGGTTCTTGATTGCTGATGCAACATTAAACACTGAAGGTCCGCAAAATGCTATGGAAATTGCTGAACAAGCTCTTGAAGTTGCTCAAAACCCTAAAATTGACAGCTATTTCTTTACAGTATTGTTGAAAATGGTTATTGCAAAATGTGCAATTACAACGTCTGATTTTGAAACAGCTCAAATCCATCTTGATAACGCAATTACGATTGCTAAGAAATTTAGTATGAACGATTTGTTATCTCGTTTGTATATTCTTTATGGAAAATACTTCCAAGAATTGGGATTGGTGAAATCCAGCCAGCAGATTGAATATCTTCAAACTGCTGAAAAAATGTATAAACAAGCAGAAGAGTTGATTGCTCAAACAAAGAATATGTATGTTCTGAAAGATTTGAAACAGTCAAGCAAATCACTTTCGACTTTTTGTGTTATGAATAATTTGAAAATTTCTTAGATTTTTTTATTTTTAATTCTTTTTTGAGTAAATTGGGTTTAATCTTCTAAAAACTCGGATAAAATTACGTTGCTGATTAAAATTCCGGTATCAGTTAGCATAAAACCAGTATTAGTTTCTTTTAGATACTTATAGGGAATGTACTTATTTAGCGTCATAGCGTACTTTTCACGGAAATCTATGTTGAATTTTTTGTTGATTTCCTTTACATTTATCCCGCTCATTTTGCGAAATCCCAGAAAAATTTCTTCTTCTAATTGCTCTTGCTGAGAGAGTTTGTGGGAATGTTTATGAGAGCATGGATTATCTATATATTCCTCAATTGTCATCGGGTTGTAATATCTTATTCCGTCCTCGTAACCGTGTGCAGAAACTCCAAAACCATAGTAGGTATTATTATCCCAATAGTTTAAATTATGACGGGATTTAAAACCTTTTTTCGCAAAATTGCTGATTTCGTAATGAGCAAAATCATTTGCGGTCATTATTTCAATAGCTTTTAGATACATATCAGCCTGAACATCTTCGTCAGGAAGTTTTTTAGGGGGATTTTTATAAAAATAACAATTCTCATCAATCTTTAATCCGTAAAGAGAAATATGTTGGATTCCTAGTGAAACAGCTTGTTTCAAGTCCTTTTCGAAGTCATCAATAGTTTGCTCTGGTAATCCGTATATAAAATCAAGACTTATATTTTGAAAACCTGCACTTTGTGCAACTTTAACGGCATTAATTACGTCTTTTGCAGAGTGACGCCGTCCGATTAATGCAAGAATTTTGTCATTGAAAGTTTGACAACCAAAACTTAATCGGTTAATCCCAGAGCCTTTCAAGCCTTTTAAATATTCCAATGTAATCATTTCAGGGTTAAGTTCTGCTGTAATTTCCGGTGTAGGTGCAAAATTGAAAAGTTTTATAATTTGTTCAAAATCATTAACTGCGAGAATAGAAGGTGTTCCACCGCCAAAATAAAGTGTATTTAAGTTTTCACCTTTGTATTTGGCTTGAATCTCTTGTAAAAGCGCATTGATATATTTGTCTTTTAGTTCTATTTTGGGGAATGAAACAAAAGAACAGTATTTGCATTTTGATTTGCAAAAAGGTATGTGAATATAGACATTCTTTGGCATAGCTTGATTGTATAATAAATAAGTGAAAAGTGAAACGTGAGAAGTGAATAGAGCATATTATTAGTGAGTGGTGAATGGTGAGTAGTGAATAGCCCGTTTCAAAAAGTAAGTTTGAGTTTCTTTCAGAATGACGAGAGTTTGCAACTATTCACGTATTGTCATTCTGAAAAGACAGAAAATCTAGCGTCCAGCGTAGATTTTCGTCTTATTCAGAATCTATCAATGTTGATTGAAGTAACGTTGTCAAAATAGCAATCCTACCTACAATTGTACCCCTCTCCCGAATTTCTAACTTTCGCACAGCTATAGTTGAAATTCTACCCTCCCCCGCTGGGGTGATGGAACTTACTCCGTAATCTGTTGTTTATTTTCATAGATAGCTGATATTATCAATAATAATCCGATACGAACTTATCACTCTTTATAAGAGTTCCTAGTATCTTATGCATCTATGCTTCTCTATATTATTTGTGAAAAAGACAAGAAGTAGTCAGAAACTATATTAACTAACATTGGTAAAATCCAAACCATAATTGCTGCACCGAGAACTGGTTTGAATAAGAAGCTTAATTGGAATACGTTAACTTGTGGTGCAGTTTTTGAAATTACACCTAAGATAATATCTTGCCCAAGTGTTGCTAAAAGGATTGGAGAGGCTATTTGTAGCCCCATGAACAAGACATTGGATGATAGTTTGACTAAATAATCCATATTTACCAAATGATGAAGAGGAATAACTGTTTCGCCAAGTGGAAAAATTTGGATACTATGAATTAGTGCCGTGATTAACCAGTAAATTCCTCCTAATTGGATAAAAATTATTAAGCCTAAAAGCTGAAAACATTTTCCGACAATTGATACTTGTGAAGATGTCGTTGGGTCTAAAACCATTGCAGAAGAAAGTCCCATTTGCATGTTTACCATATCTCCGCCGGCATCGACTGCTAAAAGGATTAACTGTGCTATGTAGCCGAGCATTGCACCTACAACAAAATTCAATAGAATTGATAAGGCAAATGAATCTTTTATTATTGTAATATCAGGTTTTACAGTACTTGTTAACACAACAGTCATTAAAAGGCACAGTGCAAGTTTGACCATTCCTGGGATTTCTTTTCTGTTGAATACAGGAGCAAGTCTGAAAAAGCCTAATAATCTGGCAAAAATAAAAATTCCTCCAGCTAGGTAGGCGTTCATCAATGGAAACATTTTCATTAATTCAGAAATAATTTGTTCCATTTATCCTACCTTCCTAAAATTTTGTTTGTTTCTACAAAGTTAGGTTTTGGCATTGGAGTTTGTGGGCTGGCAAAATATTTGGTTTTTTGCTGTTGATCAATAAATGGGACTTTACCTGGATGTTTCATAATATAATCAATATCTGATTGATTTTTGAACTTGTCGCTCATCTCTCTTTCGAATGGGGAAGTATATTTATAATAGTCTGCCGGTAAAACATAAGCATCATTTTTAGAAACAAGGTTGAATGCCATAGACATTCCGTCCATAACAAATCCCTTTAACATATTGATAAATCCGATTCCGCCAATAACGATTACGAGGAAAACACCAAGAATTTTTGGAGCAGCAGCAATTGTTTGTTCTTGAACCTGTGTAACAGCTTGCAAAATACCGACAACTAAGCCGATGCCTGCTGCAACAAGTACACAAGGCATAGATATCGCAAGCATTATCAAAAATCCTTTTGCTAAATATTCAACTAAAACTTCCATTTGTTTGTCCTCTTTTTGTTTTTTGTTGTCAGTCGGAACCTGACCTATTTACTACTTGTTTGTTTTTGTATGGTTGTTGGGGGAGTCCCTAAAATCTACTTGCCTGTAACTGACTTTGCATCTATGCCTCTTAGCATCTGATAAGCTTAATTGTAGCTTGTTACCAGTCCCTGAACTATCAAAGCCCAGCCATCTACTGCAATAAATATCAGTAGTTTAAATGGGAGTGAAATAATCGTTGGTGATAACATGAACATACCTAGTGCCAGTAAGATATTTGCAACAACAAGGTCTAGTACAATAAATGGTACAAATATGATAAAACCGATTTCAAAAGATGTTTTCAGTTCGCTTATAATAAATGCCGGTGCAACTTGCCAAACAGTTATTTCATCTGGAGATTTAGGGGGTGCTCCTTTTGAAGCTTCTACAAAGAATGCTAAGTCTGTTTCTCTAGTCTGTTTCATCATAAATTCTTTTAATGGTTTCGAACCTTCATTTATTGCTTCAACAATATTTTGATTTTTCTGGTATGGGACAGAACCCATTTCGTACATTTTTTGGAAAGTTCCTCCCATAGTGTAAAAAGTTAAAATCATTGCAAGTCCGATGATTACAATTGATGGTGGCACTTGTTGAGTCCCCATTGCGGTTTTAAGCATTGAGAATACAATAACAAATCTCAAAAAACTTGTCATACAGCAAAAAATCAATGGTATTAATGAAAATACAGTCATTAATATCAACATTTGTAATACCGGATTCATATCTTTTATTATTGTTTCCATTTTATCCCTCTGTAATTATATATTATTAATTATGTTTTTAAAAACTTTTTTTGGTTGACGTTTTTGTGCACGTTTGGGGAAACTTACAATTTCCGGCAAATCATCAACACTTGAATTATTTAAACCGTTTTGGTTTGTTTGAGAACGTAAAATTGATTTTGTTTCATGTTGTTCTGATACAATCTCTTTTATATTTTCTTGAATGTTAGAATTTTCGTTCAACTTAGAAATTAAACTTGTTCTACCGACATCAGAGGCAACCAAAAATCTTTCATTGCCTGCTTTTACAACAAAAAGTTCTTTGCGAGGTCCGATACTAATGCAATCCTCTATATTTAAAAACTTAGATTTAGTTCCGGAGCAATAAGAGAATTTTTTATAAATGAACACGGCTAGAAAAATTATTCCTACCATTGCTGTTGTATAAACTATAAAATTTAGCATATATCCCATATTTTGTCCTCTCTCTCGCTGTTTTACAGATTTATTCTGCTTTTAATTTAAGTGAATTGTAAGTGGTGAATAGTTCGTTACTGTTAAAAATACTTTTGAATAATTGCATTTGTAATAGTCTTTTCATTTTTCACTTTTCATCTATATATCATCATCTTCTAATTCAAAGTCACTGTAGTCAAATTCATCTTCCTCTGAATTTTGTTCTCCGCCTTCTGTATTTTCATGTGTAATTTCTTCTTCACCCATATCCATAGTTTCGTCAGAAAAATCGTCTGAACCAGTTTGTTGAATAAGTTCAGAATTCCCT
>ENA-ORPK01003185-ORPK01003185.1-human-gut-metagenome-genome-assembly--contig:-NODE-3185-length-10462-cov-7.322764_pt1 | contig 10462 bp, 5 predicted proteins | sample MGYA00242139_ERZ509068 | MGnify/ENA primary metagenome ERZ509068 (study PRJEB26280, sample SAMEA2338687) | human gut metagenome | biome: human gut; feature: human-associated habitat; material: faeces... | reverse complement strand
ACGAACAATATTAAAAGACTACCAAATTTCTAACCCTTTTCCTTTATCCCGAACTGAGGTCTTATTATTTTTATCGGCTCTTCACGTCACTCCACTTCGGAGGACACACACCGAGTAGATTCTTGACAAAGAAGTCGTAACGCTTATGCTCGCCAAAGAGTTCGCCCATGGTATGATGAACGCCAGGGAGAACCACGAGTTCAAAATCCTTGCCTGCCTTGATGAGCGCATTTGCCACTTGATATGTGCTTGACGGATCCACATTGTCATCCAACTCGCCCACCACCAACATCAAAGGTCGTTCCAACTTATAGGCATTCTCCACATTGCTGCACTCCACGTAGCTAGAGTCGATAGGATAACTCATCCACAACTCATTCCACCAGATTTTATCCATGCGATTGTCGTGACAGCCACAGCTACTATAAGCAGCCTTATAGAAATCACCATGCAACAACACAGCCGTGGTACTCTCCTGACCTCCCGCAGAAGCACCAAAGATGCCCACTCGCTCCGCATCCATATAAGGATACTTCTTGGCGGCAGCCTTGATCCAGAGTTCACGGTCTGGGAATCCGGCATCCTTCAGATTCTTGTAGCAAACCTCCTCAAACTTCTTGCCGCGATAGGAAGTTCCCATCGCATCGAGCTGAACTACAATGAAACCGAGTTCGGCAAGCGAAGTGGTGTACCAGTTATATGGCATGAAACTCTTCGGAGTATAGGCATCGCCCGGACCCGCATAGATGTATTCGATAACCGGATATTTCTTGTTAGGATCGAAATTGGTAGGGCGCTGGATGATGCCCCACATATCGGTCTTGCCATCTCTACCCTTTGCCACAAACACTTCCGGAGCTACCCATCCGTGCTTCTTCAGCGTAGCAATATCAGCCGTTTCCAGGGTCTTGACGAGTTTACCGGTCTGCGCATCTCTGAGCACAGTAACAGGAGCGGCATCCACCTTCGAATAGGTATCCAGGAGATAGCGGTAATCGTAGGTGTACTGGGCACTATGATTTCCCTCTTCAGGAGTGAGCGCCATCATATTCTTGCCGTCCATACCTATTTTATAATAATGTACCAGATATGGGTCCTCATTCTTGTTTACGCCACTTGCCGAGAAATAGATTTCTCCCTTCTCTTCATCCACACGCTGGATGCCGCGAACAAACCATTCGCCCTTGGTAATCTGGCGAATAACCTTCGACTTCTGCACATCATAGAGATAGAGATGATTCCAGTTGTCGCGCTCGCTCATCCAGAGCAGCTGCTTGCCATCCTTGATAAACTGGCGCCACAGTCGACCATAGTTCACAAAGGTATTGGCACGCTCCTCTACCACGGTACGAAGTTTGCCGGTTTCGGCATTCATCGCCAGCATCTGATAGAGATGATGCCCACGCTGGTTGTACTCCATTGTCACCTCCTTGCAGTCTGGTGTCCATTGCATCCATTCCAGTTCATACTGGTTTTCTATCTGATGCCTGTCAGCCTCCACCTTCTTTCCGGTAGCCACATCGATGATGACCGGATAGTGCTGTGGCAGAGCATCGCCCGGCTTGGCATACTCCTGCTTGTGGAGGATAGGCTGCAGCTGGTCGGCAGGCGAAGATTCCACGTAGTAGGCATAGCGTTTCTCTACCGGCACTCGCTTGCATACGAAGATGTGCTTGCCGTCTGGGCTCCATTGGATGCGGTTGCTGTAATAGCAGCCGATGGTACCATCCTGAGTAAGGATTCGCTTGGCTTCGGTATAAGGTTTTCCAGCCTCATGAACCACCACGTTGTAACCTTCGATGTAGGCTTCCATCTTGCCGTCGGGCGAAAGTACCGGATAAGCCTCCTTCTCCTCATCTACCTCCATCCAATGGCGCTCGTGGTGTCTGCCGAACTGAGGCTTGTAGGCAGGACGAGGCTTGATGCCCAGCGCCTTCTCCATCGCTTCCTGCGAATCGTAAGTCTTCATCTCATCCTTGTCGGCATCATAGGAAACGAACTTCCTGCCCTGAGGAGTAGAAATCTGATAATGCAGTACGTGGGTGGAATCGCACCAAGCCGATGAACGTGCCCAATGGAACACGGAATCGGCAGAGAACTGATGACGCAGCGCATAAGCTCTGTTGTAATCTTCTAATGTGCCCTGTGCTGAAGCTGTAGCTGCCGGCATCGTCAGAACTGCACTCAACAGCGAAAGGCCTAAAATCTGATTCTTCATTCTATTTAAAATTTTACTTGTTGACTTCTTTATCGTATATGGGAAGTTAGAGAAGTTAAGGGAAACTTCTTTAACTTCTATCAATTCCCATCGCTTACAAAACTTGAATTATTTCCCAGTATAGAAATCGGTAATGCGTCGGATGGCACGCTGGCAAACCGGACAGAAATCATCCACTTCGTTGATTCGCATACGGCAGACCTGTGCCGGGCGGTAACATCCCTTGCTCTGGTTGCCCGCCCCTCGAACACACCTATCTTGAAGACGGCTTCATTGAGTTTCTTCTGCTCCTTCTCGTTTCTGATATTCTTATGATCCGGAAGTTTGGCAAGCGGCGTAGGAATCTTCACGCCCTTCGGCATCATATCCGCCCACTTGCTCTGGAAATCCTTCAGCGTGGTGAGGTTCGGCTCCCAAGGCTCGGTATCACTAGGATACATCGGGTCGTACTCATCGGTACTGTACTCATCGCCCAAACCCGCATAGCCATGACCGAACTCATGCACCAGCACCTTCTTGAACGTAGGATGATCAGAGGTAGAAAGCGTAACCTGGTTGTAGATGCCGCCGCCACCATACGTAGGAGAATTCACCAATACGATGATCTGCTCGAAAGGCACATTGCTCAAGGCATCATAGATGCGATGAATCTTGCTCGTAGTGAGATAACGGTTCGAATAGAAAGTATCGTAATGAGAGCAGGCCATCGTATTCTTCCATTTCCCGTCGTGCGGAATACTAGGACCCTCATCGAGCGATGGAGCCGCAACTGCCACTACGTTGAATCTCGACTTGAGCGAAGCGAAAGGTTCGCGCTCGAAAATGGCATCGGCTGTCCGCTGCGCATCCTGATAGAACTTATCCATCTGGTCCTGGCGATAACCCTCGGCGATGATGGCGAGGTCCACACAGTCGGCAGCCTCTCCGCTCTTCACGATGTAGCGGTAAGGGATGCCATTCTCGCCCAATGGTCGGATGAGGATATCCTGTGGATTGATGGTATGGCGCAGTTCTGCAGTCACCTTCTGATGCGTATCGCTCAGGGTGATACTTACATCCACCGGCTTCTTCGGGAAAGGCACGAGGAAACTGCTCTCGAATGATTTCTGCAGATGTTTAGCCTCCTGTGTAAGCTGCCACTCCTGGAAGAGTGTAGAGAAGGTGTTTACATAGAGCACCTTGTTGGTGCCATGTTCATACACGGTTACCTGTCCGTTTCCGTTCAGGAATTTCTCATCCAGTCTTGTCTTTCTTCCCGCCCAGGTAGGGTTGCTGTAAGCTTGTTCGAAATAGATAGCCTGGTTCACGCTATCGCCCGCCACGATATAATCCAGTCGCAGCGTCTTATCTTCGAAGTTGTCTTCGAACTTCTGTGCCTGCATCGGCATCGCCATCATCAAGGCGAGCGATGCAATCCATAATCCTTTATTCTTCATATTATATTTTTACAAAATTCCATTACAAAAAGAGATGCGCCATTACGTAAGCCTTTACAAATGTGTCATCAACCATTCTGCCAAAACCTTGCCGTAATGATTATGATCTTCTACGAAAGGCATGTGGCGGCTTCCCACAAAGAGTTCCCATTTACTGTTAGGCAAAGCATCATGCATGGCCTTGGCGATGGCAGGAGTACAAAGATCTTCACTACCACTAATCACCAAGGTAGGGATGTCGATGCTCTTCATCTTCTCCAAATACTCAAAATCCTTCAAGTCACCAGTAGCATTTAGCTCATTAGGTCCCCAACCATAAATATACGACAAGGTACCAGCCTTTTTCTCTCTTCTCAGGCATTCAGGCGAGTCGGCAGTAACAGGTGCAGCACAATGTTGCTCCATATAGTGAGCAATTGCACTTTTGTATGCCTTACTGTCAAAATCCCCCGTAGCCTCAGCCTTGGCTATGGCTTTTTGCTCTTTTTCCGGTAAGTATTTTACCAAGCGATGTTGCTCCTTTACCCACATAGAAGCCGATGGATTGGTACTGGAGAGAATGAGTGAGCGAATCCCATCGGGATGACGTTCATAGACGTACGCCAAAGCCAACATACCTCCCCACGACTGTCCCAAGAGATGTATTTGGTCAAGATGTAAGTATTTACGGAGCGCATCTAGCTCATCCACCCACGTCTCAGTCTTCCAAAGTTCCGGATGACCTTCTACATACGATTTTCCACAGCCCAACTGGTCGTACATAATGACCTGATGACCAGTCTCGGCAATTTGATCCAGCACCTCGAAATAGTTGTGGGTACTGCCTGGTCCACCATGCAGCAAGATGATAGGTGCCTTACCTTCCTGGCGTTCGCCCACAATTCGATAATAAACCTGATGTCCTCGGAAAGGCATGTATCCCTCCTCTACTTTCTGCTTTTGCCCGGTGAATGCAAAGTTCTTGGCACGCAACAAGTCTGTATAATCGCAAGTATAAATGTTTTGCTTCTTGTGCTTGCTTATCTGTAATTGAGTAGCAGGGAAATACTGTGCCAACAGATGATACATATCAGGATCCATCGCCTGCAATTCCTCACGGGTGTTAATCCAGTTATGCTTGCCGTCAGCACGTTGTACCTCTGCATTTACATTAAACCAGTCTTGTACAGCCTCGGCAAAATATTCCATCCCATTGTCCAATCGATAAGTATTGGCATAAATGCCACGAGCTTTCGCCTTGGCAAGAAGCGAGTCTAGCTTTTCATTGATGGTAGGATCCACCTGATAGATACCTATCAAATGAATGGAATGTGCAAACTCATGGATGAGGATATCCTCGGCATGATACTTATCTATTTGGTAAGCAAGGATGTTCTCTTCCGCACAGGTTGTGACAGGTACTTCCATCGTACCTTCCATTCCTCGAGCCCGCACATCCATATTCACCGTAGTGTCATTGATCATGAAATGATGTTCTGGGATGTCGGTCTCGCCCTCATATCTAGCCATAATAGCCACACGAGTTCCATGCTTTTTCATCGCTTCCAACACCTCTGGTTTTAACATACTCGTCATAGCATAGAGTGTATGATGCGCAGCCACTATACATGAGTCTGGCACTCGCCATGACGTTACGATCGGAATGCCATTCACATCCACGTATTTCTTATAAAATTTATCTAAATGCATAGATTTGGGTGGTGCCGTTATCTTGCATTCCGGGATGCGTAGCTCTGCATCCCCCGCATACTCTTTGAGTTGTTGTGCCTGCATCGGCATCGCCATCATCAAGGCGAGAGATGTCGATAATAAAGTCTTATTCTTCATTTCGATTGTCATTTTTATGTTATTTATATTTCGCCACAAAAGTACTGATAATCTAGCTAAAACGGTCGCAATATCGTCTAAAATGATACAAATATCGTATTTTCCCAAAGAACATCTTAAAGATTCGTCAAAAATCACATCAGAATGATAGATTTGTGCAAAAAAACTTGGGAGATATTATAAAAAGTCGTATCTTTGCCAAAAGAATCTATAAAAAGAACAGATTATGAGATTATCAGAAGAACGATATATCAGCTTACTTACCGACTTTGGTTTCAAACGTATCTTTGGAACAAAGCCAAATAAAGACTTGCTCATCAACTTTCTAAATTCACTTTTTGATGGAGAGCAAGTCATTAAGGATGTCCGCTACCTCAATAGCGAGCACGTTGGTGATGTTTTCGCTGAGCGCAAAGCTATCTTTGACGTGTATTGTGAAAATGAGAAAGGAGAAAAGTTCATTGTTGAGATGCAGAACGCTTTTCAGAAATATTTCAAAGACCGTTCTCTCTTCTACTCTACATTTCCTATCAGAGAGCAAGCACCAAAAGGACAGGATTGGAATTTCAAGCTAGCCCATGTTTACACGGTAGCGTTGCTCAATTTTGATTTTAAGGAAGAAGCTTTCGACCAAAAAGAAATCAACCACGATGTTGGCCTGCTAGACAAAAAGACATTCAAGGTCTTTAACGACAAGCTTTCTTTCAAGTATATTGAGATTGCAAAGTTCAACAAAAGCGAGACAGAGCTAGAAACGCTGTATGACAAATGGCTCTATGTACTCAAGAATTTACCCAAGCTTGACAAACGACCGAAAGCTTTAAAAGAAAGAATTTTCACGAAGTTGTTTGAAGAAGCAGAAATCGCAAAATTCAGTCAACAAGAGCTACGAGAATATGAAGACAGCCTCAAGGCTTACCGAGATATAAAAAATTCGATCGATACAGCGAAGGAAGAAGGCAGAGAAGAAGGTATTGCCAAAGAAAAGTTGGCCACCGCAAAGCGTCTTCTCGGCATGGGGCTCACACAAGAGCAAGTTGCCCAAGGAGCAGGACTTTCAATAGAAGATATAGAGAGACTTATTTAAACAACAATAATACAGAAAACCATCCGATAGCATTAGTTATATCGGATGGTTTTCTGTATTATTATCAAACCTCATAATTAAAAGCATAAAAGATGCCTATTCCGCATTTTTTGTCTTCTTATGAAGCTTGAACGCCAACGAGAACATCACGTAACGAGGGATGGTATTATACCAAGTTTCGGTTCTGCCCTGAGCATTGACGGTATAAACCTTGTTGGTCAACTGGTGCAACAAGTCGTAAGCTTGAAGCTTGGCTGTAACATTTCCCTTGCAGAAGGTACGGGTCAACATGGCATTCCATACCAAATCGTCGGTGTTCATCTCGTTACTGTTATAACCTTTTCGGGTAAACATGGTGAGGTCTGTCTGAATACCCACTTTCATCCAAGGGATGGTATATTGCAGTTCCGTGCCATATTGGAAATCACAGGCTTTGATGTCTTCAAAAATTTCCAGGTTACTACAACTGTACTTTCCCTCATACTTTCCCTTCACCTTCCATAGGAAATCCTTGAGCTGATAGGTCAGGCTTGCACCTACTGATGGACTCCAGGTATTCACCTTACTCAGTTCTGCTCCCTTGTTATCGTAGTCGATGTCGAAATCCACGCTGCGCACATAACCCAGTTTTGCATCTGCCGAGAAACGGAAGCGATGCTGCTTGTCTATGGAACGTGAAAAGCCTGCAGCCAATTTGGCATCCCAGTTGCCGTTCACGTTGTCATTCCTATAGGTAAAAGCACCCGTCTTTGTATTATAAGAGGTGCGCGTACCCCATGAGTTCCTCACCAAATTAGCCTCCATATCCACCCATCTGCTCAAATCGGTAGAATCAGAACTCCAACTCATATAAGCTCCCAGATGATGGCGAATCAGCATCTTAAGATCTGGATTATTGATACGAACAGCCAGAGGATTGGTATCATCGCCGTATGGCATCAGTTCAGCAAAGCCAGGCTGTTTCATACTGAGACTATAATCTATCTGCTTAGAATTCCTGCCCCAGTTCGTATAAAAAAGCTGGGGCTGAAAAAGAAACTTTCTTCTCTTCGCCACCGTGTCCATATCCAGTCTCATATAGTGATAATGTTCTTGTTGCCACTCTAGAGGTAAGACAATTTGCAAGAATCCCTCATCACCTTGTCTGATTAACTGGAGTTCACTTTTGCAACCTTTTTTCCACAAATCTGAACTATAGGTATTGTCTGCATCCTGCGCCTTCATCCATTGGTCGGTAGTAGAAGGCAATATGCCTAACTCATCAAATCCGCCTTCATCCAAACGATCCAGACGATAGTTGGAATGATGGCGATTCTCATACTGCTGTATGAATGATAGAGGGATACTGAGACTCCAACCATGAGATAAACTCAGCTCATATCCCACTCCAAAGCTATAATCATAGGAATGCTTGTGCTGGTCGCTATAGAGATTACGGACATCCTTAGTACCTTCGACTGCATAATTCATCTTATTGAGCGAATAGGTATCATTTGGCTTATTATGAGAAACGTTTATGCTTGAAGTAAAAACAACAGCATCACCCCACGAAAAGCGTTTTTTAAGATCAAGCTTCGTACCCGCATAAAGATAATCTGCCTTAACGAGACCTTGGTTCAAACTTTCATTAATCAGTTGGTCACGATAAGTAGAAGTTCCAGCCGAAGATAGGGTCTTGGCATGGTCATAGCTCACATAGGAATTAGTATAGAGTGCAAACTTATCTGTAAAATGCTGGAATTCATCTTCCAGTCGCCAGCTGAAATATTTGTTCTTTTCCTTGTTAAAACCTTGCTTTGAGATATTACCATCCTTGGCAAATACCTCCCCCAGACTTTCACTCTCTATCTTCTCTTCGTTCCATTTTACTGTCGTTTGGAAATCGTTGTCGATGGTTTTCTCCTTATTACCAGAACGGACAGAAAGTCCTACCTCACGATTGGTCTTCACACCTTGCGAAAAACGGGAAGGAAGCCAATTGCCATTTTTCCTTGGAGTACCATCCTCATTGAGATTGTTGGCATTGGCATAGAGCATCGCATCATGCTTTTCTCCCATCAAGAGTCCGAAAATACGTGCCAACCAACGGTCTTGGGTTCCGCCACCTGCTTCCACGGTAGCTAATGCATTCTGTATATATTCACGTTTCAGAGTCAGATCCATCACATAGTCCCTGCCCTCACCTTTACTTATCTGCTCAGCCAAAGTGCGCTTCTTGTTAAACACCTTGATATCCTTCACCGTATAATAAGGCAGGTTTTCGAGCATCACCTGATTGTTGCCCTTGAAGAGTTTCTTGCCATTCAAGGTAAGAAAATCCACTTTCTTTCCATTCACGAAAATCTCTCCACCTTCCTTGAGTTCTACACCTGGCAACTGCTTGATGAGGGCATCCAGCATGGAACCTTCAGGCATGGCAAAGGCTGTCGCATCATATACAATCGTATCGCCACGATGCACCACCTGAATCTTGGTGGCTTTAACAACCACCTCATCCAGCTGCGCCTCGTAGTTCTGATTATCTCTCTTCATCAATATCTTAGGCAAGGCATTATTATATTTTCTGCCCTTAGGCTCAAAAGTATAGTTGATGGATGTATCGAAATAACCTGGATAAGTTGCTTTGAGGATATAATCCCGGCGAACCTTCTCCACAGGGAACTTAAAGAAGCTATCTTTATTATAAACTTCTGCCGACAAGGTATCTACAATAGTAGAATCCTTCAACATCAGAAATACCTTTGCACCTAATGGCATACGAGTAAAAGAGTCGTAAGTTCCACCATACAAGGCATAAAGCTTCTTGACTTTTTTTACCTCCCGGTTGGCTGTCTTTTCCTGTGCCAGCACTGAAAAACAAGAAAGCAACAACAAGAGGCTTATCATAAGTTGTTTCATAAACGGAAATATTAAGTTGTTCTTACTTCACTCTTACCTCATAAGGGAAACGGCGGGAAGATGGATCGAGCGAATGATTCGAAGGAGCTCCCATCACCACGAGATAGAGCGCCTTGAGAGGCTGGGACTTTGGAGCCACAAGCGAAACCTTTCCATTCATCGCTTCGCCCATCGGGCTGTAGATGCATTCATCGGTATCGGCAGTTACTCCCACCAAACCATAACGGTAACCGATGGTGCGTGCCATCTTGTCCTTGGATGCCTTGAACGCCTTACCCTCGGCATCGAGTGCTCTGAAATCTACAGTAACCTTCTTGCCAGCCTTCGGGATTTCCAACTTGATGGCATTAAAGCCATAGTTCTCTGGAACCGAAGCTGTATCCGGACGGAGATAACCATTCTTCTGCTTCAGCATCTTGGTATCGAAGGTACAGGCATAAGGACGGGTCTCCTTGCGGGCATAACCGAAATCGAAGTTCACGAGATGGCGGTAGCAGTCGAACATCTCATCATTAAACTGCTTCTGAGTCATCTTATACTTCCGCTTGTAGGTAACAACCGGATCCTCTCCTACTTTTCCCTCCCGATAGAGCTGGGCGATGCTTTCCAATCCATGCTTCTCAGCCCACCACTCTATCACGTATGGCGAATGATAGATGTTGTCCAGATGCAAATATCCCTTATGGGTAAGTTGTCTGAAGGCATCGAAATGAAACTTCTCATCTGTTATCCACTCGGGATTCACTCTCCAGAGCATCCATTGGGATGTCATCTCGAAGAAACCGCTTCCTCCCCAGGCTTCACCCGTCTTGTCTGCCATAATCTGAAGCTGGAAACTATGTCCCAGTTCGTGAGCCAGACAGTTGAGTTTCTGATCTTGAATACGGTTAGGTGTAACCCAGAGCGCGCCGATAAAGTCATCGTAAGTTCCACCGTAAGCAGTTCCTTCCAGCGAATAGTTCACCATCACCATCATCTTATACTTATCGCAGATGC
>ENA-ORPK01003180-ORPK01003180.1-human-gut-metagenome-genome-assembly--contig:-NODE-3180-length-10476-cov-2.413396_pt1 | contig 10476 bp, 6 predicted proteins | sample MGYA00242139_ERZ509068 | MGnify/ENA primary metagenome ERZ509068 (study PRJEB26280, sample SAMEA2338687) | human gut metagenome | biome: human gut; feature: human-associated habitat; material: faeces... | reverse complement strand
CCTGTTGAACAGGACGACGTCTCCGTCCACGAGCTGCCTCTCGACTGTATAGTCCACCTCGAGGCCCTCCGCGACGGTCTCCTTGTTGGTCTCGGTGACCCTGATCCTCCTGCCGTCGGAACGGATGACGTAGTTCACTCCGGGGACGTAGGGGTGGTCGCTGAGGGGTCCGGGACCGCGGGCCACGAACTCGCGCATCATGTCGAGGTTGTGGGCGTTGACGTGCACGGGCACGGTGAGCTCCCTCGCCGCGATGACGGGCACTCCGACCTCGTTGATCGAGAGCAGAGGGTCGGGGGAGATGACGGTACGGGCGCTGAAGTTGACACGCTTACCGGACAGGTTGCTCCTGAACCTTCCCTCCTTACCCTTGAGCCTCTGGGCCAGGGTCTTGAGGGGACGACCGGACCTGTGCCTTGCGGGCGGGATACCGGACGTCTGGTTGTCGAAGTAGGTGGTGACGTGGTACTGGAGGAGCTCCCACAGATCCTCTACGATCAGCTGGGGCGCTCCGGCGTCACGGTTCTCTCTGAGTCTCTGGTTGATTCTCAGGACATCGACCAGCTTGTGGGTCAGATCGTCCTCGGATCTGTCTCCGGAATCGAGGGTGATGGACGGCCTGACGGTCACAGGGGGAACGGCCAGTGCGGTGAGCACCATCCACTCGGGCCTGCAGGTCTCGGGATCGAATCCCAGGGCCCTCAGGTCGTCGTCGGGGATGCGCTCGAGCCTCTCGCGGACCTCTTTCGCGGTCAGCTTGTGGTTGTCGTTGACCTCGCGGAAGGTGGTGGGCTTGTCGAGCTTGATCTTGATCTGCTCGACTCCGCAGTAGGGGCACATGCCCTTCCCGGACGCGTCCTTGGCGGTCTCCTTGGAGTAGTTCTTGAATTCCACGGTGTCCCCGCCGTACTCCTCCATCTTCTCCATGCTGTCCAGGCGGGCCTGGATCTGGTCCTCGGAGAGCATGAGCCTGCCGCAGGAGCTGCATGTGGACTCCAGGAGCATCTTGATGTCCTTGATGAACCCGACGTGGATGACGGGCATGGCCAGATCGATGTGTCCGAAGTGCCCGGGGCACTCGTCCACCTTGCATCCGCAGGTCTTGCAGCGGAGGCCGGGCTCGATGACTCCCATGTGGGGGTCCATCAGACCCATCTCGATCGGGTATCCCTCATCGTCGTATGTGTCCGCCGTGATGATCTTGGTGGCGGACATCCTCCTGATCTCGTCGGGCGAGACGCAGGAGAACTTGATGGATCCAATCCTCTTGGTGATACCGGCTGTCATCTCAGGTCCTCCAGCTGAAGCCTCATGGCGACACCCATACTCAGGAGCTCGTCCATGAGCAGCTTGAATGCATAGGACGTCTGGACGGGGTAGATGTGGGTGTGGTTCTTGCACACCGGGCAGTACAGAGCCCCGTTCCTGTCCTTGATCGCGATATGTCCGCACTTCGGGTTGCCGCAGATGTACTGAACGGTTCCGTCGGACTCGTCGAGCAGCCTGTCCTTGATGACCATGGCGGCTCCGTGACCGATGAGACAGTCCCTCTCCATCTCTCCGAACCTGAGACCTCCCTGCCTGGAACGTCCCTCGGTGGGCTGCCTGGTGAGGATCTGGACAGGTCCCCTGGACCTGACGTGCATCTTCCCGCTGACCATGTGGTGCAGCTTCTCGTAGAAGATGACTCCCGTGTAGACCTCGGTCTGGATCATGCGTCCGGTCCTGCCGTCGTACATGACCTCCTTTCCGTCCCTCTTGAATCCGTTCCTGAGCAGACCGTCGCGGATGGAATCCTCGTTCTCGCCGGAGAACGCGGTACCGTCGATGATGCGGCCCTCCATGGAACCGACCCTTCCCGCGATCATCTCGAGCACGTGCCCGATGGTCATACGGGACGGGATACCGTGGGGGTTGACCACGAGATCGGGGGTGACTCCGTCGGATGTGAACGGCATGTCGCACTGGTCGACGAGCCTTCCGACGACTCCCTTCTGTCCGAACCTGGAGCAGAACTTGTCGCCCAGCTCGGGGATCCTCTCGTCCCTGACCTTGACACGGACGAGCCTGCATCCGTTCTCGGACTCGGTGATCATGACGGAATCGACGTATCCCTTCTCTCCGGGACGGACGGTGACGGACGTCTCCCTGCGCTTCTGCGGGGTGAGGAAATCCGTGTCCTCCTCGAGGAACCTGGGCGGGGATGTCTTTCCGATGAGGACATCGGAACCGTGGACCTCGCTCTCGGGGGAGATGAGACCGTCCTCGCTGAGCTCCGCGTAGGCCATATCGGCCCTGGCGCCCATGATGTCGGGGGATGGGATCTCGAAGTGGTCCTCCTGTCCTCCGGGGTAGCGGCGCTCCTCCGCACGGTAGGACCTCATGAACGTGGACCTGCCGAGACCTCTCTGGACGGAGCTCTTGTTCATGATCAGCGCATCCTCGATGTTGTACCCGTGGTACGAGAGGACGGCGATGCAGAAGTTCTGTCCTGCGGGCCTGTGCTTGTATTTGATGTATTCCATGGTCTGGGTCTGGACCATCGGGACCTGGGGGTACTGCATCAGGTGGCCCCTGGTGTCGGGCCTGATCCTGTAGTTGGAGGTGGGGACTCCCAGTGCCTGCTTACCCATTCCCGCACCCATTGTGATACGGGGGGCGGAGTTGTGCTCCGGGTACGGAACGATTCCGGCGGCGACTCCGATGATGACCATGGGGTCGACCTCCATGTGGGTGTACTCGGGGGTGATCTTGGACGGGACGGTGAACTCCTGGCCACACCACCTGCACTTGAGGGTCGCATCGCCCTCCTTGCCGGGGTTCATCCAGTCCGCATCCGTCTTCGAAAGGGCGTGGTTGCAGCAGGGGCACCTGCGGGGCAGGTCGTAGGGTTCGACGAGGACGAGCGCGTCCTCCTCCTCTTCGGCGTCGACCCACTCGATGATGCCCTCGCGGAACAGGTCGTCCCAGCGGATCCTGTCCTCGCGGATTCCCTCGATGTGCTTCCTGGAGAGGGCGAGCCTGCCGTTCTTGACGATGAGCAGGGGCCTTCTGAGGCGGCCCTCGTCGCAGTTGATGATGATCTCTCCCATCTCCTCGTCCCAGCGGATGTTGATCTCGTTGGACAGGAGGCCGCAGCGCCTGCGCTCCCTGATGTCGTTGACGAGCTTGGCGGGGGAGGCGTGGGTTCCCACGAGGTCTCCGTTGACGTAGACCCTGGCTCCGGCGCTGGACTTGACGGTCTCGAGATCCATCTCCCTCAGCATCCACTTCACATCAGCCTCGGGGAATCCCTCGGAGACGTCGATGATCAGGGCGGCGTTCTTCACCAGTCCGCAGTTCTGACCCTCGGGGGTCTCGGACGGGCAGAGCCTTCCCCACTGGGTGGGGTGAAGGTCACGGGCCTCGAAGTGGGGCTGGCTCCTGGTCAGGGAGGAGGTGATCCTCCTGAGGTGGGACATCGCGGAGAGGTTGGACGTCCTGTCGAGGAGCTGCGATACTCCTGCACGTCCGCCGACCCAGTTGCCGGTGGCGAGGGCGTGGAGAAGCTTGTGGGTGAGGAGGTCGGGACGGATGGACGAGGCGATGTTCATCTCGGACTTCTTCCTTCCCCAGTTCCTCTCGAGCTGGTACTTCAGGTCCTTCATGAGGCTGCTGAAGCTGGTCCTGAACAGGTCCTCCATGAGGTCCCCGGACAGCTTGAGCCTCTTGTTGGCGTAGTGGTCCTTGTCGTCCTCCTTCCTCTTGCCGAGGCTCAGCTCCAGAACGGAGCGGGCGATGCGTCCGAGGAAGATGGCCTTCTTCATGCGGTCCTCCTGGGAATCGCCGAGGTGGGGCAGCAGGGACCTGTCGAGGATGCTCTCGACCTTCTTGGTCCTGTACTCCTTCGCCTGACCGGCGGCGAAGTTCCTCTCGAGGAACAGAATCGCGTCCTCCTGGGTGTGGTATCCGTTGGGAGCGTAGGTCTTCTTGTCGAAGGATGCCTCGATGTTGGCGTAGACGATGTTCGCCATGGCCTCATCGGACACGATGGTCTCGTAGATCTCCTCGTCGGACTCCATCCCCAGGGCCTTCATCAGGGCGATGAGGGGGATGCTTCCGGAGGCGACGGGCACGGAGACCATGACCATGCCGTCCTTCTTCTTCTCTACAAGGGTGAGGGCACGGTATCCGTCCTTCTGGGAGAACACCTTGGCGACCTCGACGGCGGCGCCGTACTTCTCGTTGTACTCGACCATGACCCTGTTGGGGGCGAGGTCCTCGAGCGTGATCAGGACCCTCTCGGTTCCGCCGATGATGAAGTATCCTCCGGGCTCCCTCGGATCCTCCTTCTGCCTGATGAGCTCCTGCTCGTACTCCTCGTCGGAGAGAGGGCGCTCGAACTGCTTCTCCATGACCTGGCGGTTCACGTTGCAGCCGGAGGACTTGACCATCATGGGGAGATCTCCGACGTGGATCCACCTCTCGCTCTCGATCGCCTCCTTCTCGACGCCGTCCTCGAAGACATCGAATCTCACGAAGACCTTGGACATGTAGTTGAGGTTCCTGAGCCTGGCCTCCATAGGGGTCAGCTCGTGGCTGTATCCGTTGGCCTCCATGACTGTGGGGGCCTCGACGCGGATGGTGGGCCTGGCCTGAAGGTCGACGTTCCCGTCCTCGTCCCTCCTCCTGCCGATGCGGATCTCGATGTTCCTCTGGCCGACCCTCTCGGGGTCGAGCCTGATGACTCCCCTCTCCGCATCATCGGTGGGGACACGGATGTCGTCGACGATCTTCTGCATCCTGCTGTTCGGGTTCTCGGGCGTAGCCAGGAAATCGTCGAAGGACGAGGTGTGGTGGCTGACGATGTTGTGGTCTTTGAAATAGAGCTCTACAAGATCCCTCAGCCGCTCACCCCCTCGTGACGAGCCTGTAGACCACGAACTCCTGCGCGGTCTCGCTCTTCCTTACGATTTTGATGACCCTGCCCTCTTCGATGGGCCCGTGGATGGTCTCCAGTATCTTGATTCCAGGGTCGCTTTTCCTGATCTTAGGAAGCTGGCCCTTCGTGATATGGAGCTCCGCGAGCACCTTATCCGCCTCCTCGGGGTCCAGGAGGTGATGCTCAGGTGTGAGCACGTGCCTGAGCACATTGAAGCTAGTTTCTGCTGCCAAGTGATTCACCTACTCTTGCCCAGCCCGGTCAGCTGGTAAATCGGTTTCAGAGAAATGCTACGCATGCTTTCCTCATACTTGATCCGCCGTTCGATCGCTCATGAAGTCCATCTGGCGGGCCTGAAGGGATTCGAACCCTTGACCACCTGATTAAAAGTCAGATGCTCTACCTAGCTGAGCTACAGGCCCATGGATAGCTTAAAGCTTGTAAGTGTCGGGGAACGGGTGATTGTATTTAATAGAATCGGTCCCTTCGAAGCCCCGTTCCACCGATTCCGCCCGTTTCATCCGAAAAACGAACGAAACGGGCGTTTCGATGATAATATCAGGCCTTAGGGTCTGTCGTAAAATAAAGTTCAAAAGTCAGTACTTCTATACTCCCATGATATCGTGCATACGGGAATAGTGTTGGACGACTGGTTGAAGCGTTTCATCGGGTACATGATGCCTAGATTGGAGGAGGATGACCGCCGGTTCTTCGTTGCGATTCTGTCGCAATGTCTGGGTTACGGGAGTGCCACTGAGATATCGGAACTGACCGGCATTTCCGAACGTACGATATCCAAGGCGAAGAAGGAGTTCAATGATGCTCCGAACGACCCCCGGTCCCGTCCGAAGGCTGTTTCCGGAAAGAGGATCCGCGCCGAAGGCGGCGGACGCAAGAAGATCGTGGAAAAACAGCCCGAGATCAAACAGGCGATCGAGAAGCTTGTCGAGCCATCGTCGTACGGGAATCCGGAGAATCCCCTCAGGTGGACGGTCAAAAGCCTCAGAACAATCGAATCCGAACTGAAGAAAGAGGGATTCGAGGTGTCGTTCAGCACTGTTGGATCCATTCTCACCTCGATGGGATACAGCCTCCAGCAGAACAAGAAATATCTCCAGGTTGGAGAACCCGGCCCGGACAGGAATGCGCAGTTTGAATTCATCAACGATGAGGCAAGGAGATTCATGGAATCGAATCTCCCAGTCATATCAATCGATGCGAAGAAGAAGGAATTGATTGGAAATTACAAGAACAACGGGGCGGAAATCCGCCCCGTGAAAGAGCCCAGGCTCGTGAACGATCACGATTTCGAAGGAGAAGATGGAAAGGCGATCCCATACGGAGTCTACGACATACACAAAAACGAAGGATTCATCAACGTCGGCATAAGCGCTGATACGGCTGAATTTGCTGTGAATTCCATATCCAGCTGGTGGTACCTGATGGGACAATACCGCTATCCTGACGCGAAGGAGATAATGATAACCGCTGACGGCGGAGGGAGCAACGGTTCACATAACCGTCTCTGGAAAACAGAGCTCCAGAACTTCGCGGACATTTCGGGCATGACTATCCACATGAGGCACTTTCCTCCAGGGACATCCAAATGGAATAAGATCGAGCACAGACTGTTCTCATTCATCTCGAAGAACTGGAAAGGGGTTCCGTTGGAGTCTTTGGAGATCGTCGTCAATCTCATAGGGTCTACGACGAATTCAAAGGGTCTGAAAGTCAAATGCATAGTCGATGATTGGGAATACGAGACAGGACGCAAGGTATCGAATCAAGAGTTCGAAACCATCAATATCATCCCCTCTGAATGGAGGGGGGATTGGAACTACACGATCATGCCGAGGGAATAATCTTGAATTTTATTTTTCTACAGACCCTTAGGAGCCCTCTTCCTCGCGAATACGAGGTACCCCGTATGGCCGAGGGTATCGAAGGAGGGCCTCACGCCTCCGGGGTGGACCTCCAGATATCTCTGTATATTCTCCAGAGCACGGACGTCGGCGTATCCCGCCTCCCTGAGGGCGATGACGGAGCTCTCGACCTGGTTCATATTGGGCACGTAGATGCAGATCCTGCCTCCGTTCCTGAGGTGCGGATCGAGATTGGCCAGGGCGAGCCACGGGTCGGGCATGTCCATGGTGAGGATGTCGGCCTGCCATTCGATGCCGGGATCGGCCTCCCTCGCATCCCCGATGGCATAGGACCAGAATCCTCCGAGCTCGGTGCGGTTGACGTTCTTCTCGACCCTCTTGGCGTTCTCCTCCTTGAGTTCAAGGGTGTGCACATGGCCGGTCGGCGCCACGGCGGACAGCAACGCGGTGGTCAGTCCTCCCGAACCCGCTCCGATCTCCAGGACGCGGTCCCCTGAACGGACGTCGCAGTTCATCAGGATGGTCGCCGCATCCTTGGGTGTGATGATCTGAGCGCCGCGGTCGAGGGAACCCATGAGATCAGTCGTACCGGGGCGGAACACCGTGTACTCCTTCCCGACGATCGTAACGGAATCGCCGTCGTCGAGGCCTTTGAACTTCGAACCGTCCACCGCCCCGAGGCCCTGGACCTTCACCATGCCGAAGGACACCTTGAGCCAGTTCCTCCTTCCCGTCGCATCCTCCAAGAATACAGTCTCGTTCTCCTGGAACTCCATGGACCGGCATGGACGACCCGGACATAATCGTTTGCGGGCAGGCATCTCTTATATCCAACAGTATCGATATTGTAACATGACCAAAGGGAGGCTAGGGATCATCGCATGTCCCATGCTGGAGGACGAGCTCATCGCGAGCCTCGATGAGGATCCGGAGGAGAAGCGCATCATCGTCATCGAAACACCCTACAACGACAGTCTGAAGCGCAAGATGGGCGCCAAGGGCATGAAGTTCGAGGAGATCGACGAAATGGACTTCATGAACGGGTGGATCGACATCGACCAGGAGAAGTACAACGTCATCATCAAGATGAACAGCCTGGGCCTCCATGCCGAGCCTCAGAAGCTCAGGGAGTTCATACAGGACGAGCTCACCATGCTGAGCGGAAGGGTCGACGCGGTCGGCCTCTACTACGGCATGTGCGGGAACTACGGGTGGGATATCACCAAATGGTCCGAGGAGAAGCTGCCCTTCAGGGTCGAGGTCTTCCGCGACTGCAAAGGGAGGGTCTGCGACGACTGCGTGGGTGTCGCCGTAGGCGGACTCGACGGCTACAAGGAGCTTCTGAAACGGTACACAGGGATGCTGCTGCTCACACCGGCGGTGGCAACCAATTGGCTGGACTTCCTCAGCGCCGGGGAGATGGGTCAGGGATTGAAGGTCATGCCGAGCAGCGGCGATCCGAAGAAGGACATGAAGGACCTGCTGGTGATGTGCGGATACACATCGGCGGTACAGATCGATACGGGCCTGGAGGACCGCGCCGAATTCGACAAGTGCACGAAGGACCTGGTCGACTATCTGGGCTTCAAGCTGTACCAGGCGCCCGCGGACATGGCCGACAAGGGTCCGATGAACAGGATATACGAGGAATGCAAGAGGGACCTGTCGGCCTGACAGGTCCCTCGGTTTTCACACGATCACATCGTGTGGGCGGCGTAGGCCGCCTTGTCCACGGGCTTGCCGCAGATGATGCACTTGCCCGAGTAGGGCTCGGGGACGTAGGGCCTTCCGAGGATCTTGAATCCGTAGGTGTCCTCGAACTTGTGGCCGCACTCCTCGCATCCGCACCATCCCAGCCTGAGAATCTTGTCCTCGGGGATGTTCTCGACGGAGTCGATGTCCTGGATGCGGGACTTCTGGACCTCGCAGGCCTTGGCATACATCTTCTCGGAGATGTCGTCCAGGAGCATCCTGATGCCGGGTACGAGGGAATCGATCGCGATCGTTCCCTTCTCGCCGGTGTCCCTCCTCGCGAAGGAGACGACACCGTTCTCGATGTCCCTGCCTCCGAGCTCGAGCCTGAGCGGCACGCCCTTCATCTCCCACTCGAAGTACTTGGCTCCGGGGCGGGCGTCGCTGTCGTCCAGCTTGACCCTGATGCCGCCGTCCCTCAGGACCTTCACGAGGGCCTCGGAGGCCTTCTTGACCTCTTCGGCGTTGTCCTTCTTGAAGATCGGGATCAGAACGCACTGGAAGGGAGCGATTCCGGGAGGCATGACGAGACCCTGGTCGTCTCCGTGAACTCCGATGAGGGCTCCGACGAGACGCTCGCTCATGCCGAAGGTGGTCTGGTGGACGTACTTGTGCTCCCCGTTCTCGTCCTCGTAGGTGATGTTGTAGGGGATGGAGAAGTTGGTGCGGTAGTGGTGGATGGAACCCATCTGGAGGGTCCTGCCGTTGGGCATGGAGGTGTCGATACCGACAGTGTAGTGCGCTCCGGGGAACTTGTCCCACTCCGTGCGTATGCAGAGCATGTACGGGAGGCAGATCGCCCTGGCGACCCTCTCGAGGATCTGGATGTCCTCCTCCACCTGGAGCTGCGCATCCTCCTCGGACACGTGGCAGGTGTGCGACTCGAAGAAATGGATCTCCCTGACCCTGATGAACGGACGGGTCTGCTTGGTCTCGTACCTGAAGGTGTTGACGATCTGGTACGTCTTCAGCGGAAGGTCCTGGTGGGACCTGACCCATAGGGAGAACATGGGGTACATGGCGGTCTCGGAGGTGGGCCTGACGACCAGTCTGACATCGAGCTCGTTGAGGCCGGCGTGGGTGACCCAGTAGACCTCCTCGTCGAATCCCTTGATGTGGTCCTTCTCCTTGGCGAACTCGGTCTCCGGGATCAGCAGGGGGAAGCATACCTCGTCGTGGTCGGTGGCGTCGAACTCCTGCCTGATGTAGCCGTCGATCTGCCTCATGATCTTCCAGCCGTAGGGCGTCCAGACGTTCATCCCCTTGATGGGGTATCTCTTGTCGCAGAGGTTGGCTTTCTCGACGATGTCGAGGTACCAATCGGCGAAATCATCCTCTTTCATGGACATTGTATCATTCCTTCAGGGCGTCGGCGATGAGACCGGCGACGGAGATGTGCGACACCTGGTTCTCCAGGGTGTTGCAGCAGAGCACCGCGGAGAGCGCGGAGCCGGTGAGCTTCTCGATGGCGTTGTTGACGAAAACGCCGTGGGTGCATGCGACGGAGACCGACTGAGCGCCTGCCTCCCTGAGGGCGGAAGCGGCGGCCACGATGGTTCCTCCGGTGGAGATCATATCGTCCACGATGAGCACGTTCTTGCCGGTGGCGTCGAACTTGGCGGGGGCGATCCTGACCTCGACTCCGGAGAGACGGGTCTTCTCCAGGTGGTCGTAGGGGACGCCCATCCTCTCTCCGACATCCTTTGCGCGTCCTGCGGCGCCTATATCGGGGGAGAGGACCAGGTCGATCTTCTTGTCCTTGAAGTAGTCGGCTATGACCGGGGCCGCCTTCAGGTCCCTGTGGGCGCAGGTGAAGTAGTCGAGAACGGCCTCCTTGACATCCGGCCCGGGCGCGGGCATGACGCGCGCCGTCCGCGAGGCGCGGTCGTAGAAGAGAAGGTCGCGGAGCGTCCCCTCCGG
>ENA-ORPK01003176-ORPK01003176.1-human-gut-metagenome-genome-assembly--contig:-NODE-3176-length-10484-cov-2.441557_pt1 | contig 10484 bp, 7 predicted proteins | sample MGYA00242139_ERZ509068 | MGnify/ENA primary metagenome ERZ509068 (study PRJEB26280, sample SAMEA2338687) | human gut metagenome | biome: human gut; feature: human-associated habitat; material: faeces... | reverse complement strand
CTCGAACCTGTGACCCTCTGCTTGTAAGGCAGATGCTCTCCCAGCTGAGCTAAGACCCCAACTGTATTCTTTATCAAATTGAAAAAGCTCCGGGTTTGCCCAGGCATCCGAACTGTCAAAGGCTACATAAATCGGAATATCTCCGATAATCTTTATTCCCTTTTTGTTGGCATAGCTTTTTAATTGCTTCCACTGTAGTTTAAAGATATATTGCTGAAACTGATAAAATAAAATGGTTTCCTGCAGCTTTTCTTTATACCTTTCAAGCGCCTCCGGTTCTCTTCTTTTAATATCCTCATCCCAGCCTGCCCAGCAGACATAGCCAAACAATTCCTTCAGCGCCATGTACAGCCCATAATCCTCAAGCCAGTAAGCATTCTCCTTAACAAATGCCTTAAACCCCGGATCCTCGCAGATCCCGCTCCTTTCATAGGCGATCCTGAGAAGGGAAAACCTGTTCCGGAAGAGCTTTTCGTAATCAATTTCCTGCTCCTTTTCTCCAAAATCAAAGCTTTTACATTCTTTTTCTGTCAGGTAGCCCCTTTCTATCAGATCCTCCAGGTCAATGAAATAAGGATTTCCCGCAAAGGTAGAAAAGGACTGGTAGGGGGAATCCCCATAGCTGGTAGGCCCAAGGGGCAGGATCTGCCAATAGGACTGTCCCGCCTGGCTTAATCTGTCAACAAACTCATACGCTTCTTTGGAAAAAGAGCCAATTCCATAATCAGAAGGCAGACTGGCTACAGGAAGCAAAATCCCGCTTTTTCTCATCATTGTCTGCTCCTTTCTTTTTAGCCCTTTACTGCACCTGCTACTACGCCTTCAATAATGTATTTCTGGCAGGCAAGATAAAAGATGATAATGGGAACAATGGACATGACCAGAATGGCCATCATAGCGCCCATATCCTTAGCTCCATAGGAGCCTACCAGATACTGTACCGCAACCGGGATCGTCTTATAGGGGGTGCTCAGTCCGATCACCAGATAAGGAAGCAGGTAGTCATTCCAGATCCACATAGCATTTAAGATGGAAACCGTAATTGCTGTTGGCTTTAAGATCGGCATCACCACTCCAAAGAAGGTCTGCAGCGGATTGCAGCCATCGATCATGGCAGCCTCCTCGATCTCAAGGGGAATGGACTTGATAAAGCCGCTGAACATAAACAGGGACTGTCCTGCTCCAAATCCCAGGTACAAGAATACAATTCCCACAGGATTATTTAAATGGGTAAGATTCGCCAGCTTGGACATGGAGAACATTACCATCTGGAACGGAACGATCATGGAAAAAACAAACATATAGTAAAGGATGCTGGTTACTCTGCCCTTCACTCTGATGATATAGTAAGCGGTCATAGAGGTAAAAAGCAGGATCGCCGCTACGGAGAAAACAGTGATAAATATGGACCAGCCAAAAGCTCCAAAGAAGTTGGTCTTTTGAATGCCATTTATATAGTTGGTCAGTCTGGAAAAGGTTTCTGCCGTAGGAAGCGCAAAGGGGTTATCGCTGATGTAAAGCTTTCCCTTAAAGGAGTTCATTACTACGAAGTAAACAGGGGTAATAAATAAAACCACCAGAACACACAGGATCACAAATATAATTGCATCTGATATTTTCTTTGCCTTCATTACTGCTCCACCTCCTTACTTCTGGTAATCAGCAGCTGCGTAAGCGCAATGGCTGCTACAATGATAAAGAACAGAACTGCCTTTGCCTGGCCTACGCCTTCAAATCCGGTTCTTCCATAGAAGGTGCTGTAAATATCAAGGGCCAGCATTGCTGTTTTCTTGCTGGGCGCTCCAGCCGTCAGGGCCAGGTTCTGGTCAAAGAGCTTAAAGCTGTTGGAAATCGTCATAAATAAGCATATTGTTATCGACGGCATTACCATCGGTATTTTCACTTTAAATAAGGTCTGAAGGCTGGTAGCTCCGTCAATCTCAGCTGCCTCGATCAGATCTGTAGGTACGTTTTGGAGACCTGCAATGTAAATGATCATCATATATCCGATCATCTGCCAGTTCATCAAGATCACCAATCCCCAAAATCCATAGGTTGCGTTAGCCACCAGGGTGGTCTCATACTTCAGCAGCACTGCATTGATCATCTGCTGCCAGATATAACCTAAAATAATACCGCCGATCAGGTTCGGGATAAAAAATACGGTACGGAAAAGGTTGGTTCCCTTGATCTTTCTTGTCAACGCAAGGGCAAGCACAAAGGCAAACAGATTTACGGTAATGATCGATACTGCCGAAAATTTCAAGGTAAATAAGAATGCGTTGATAAAATCCTTATCAGCAAATATTTTAATGTAATTGTCAAATCCGATAAACTTTGCGTTTGTTATGGTTTTAAATTTGCAAAATGACAGATATACGCCCATAACAAACGGAATGATAAATGCAAACGCAAATGCACAAAGAGTTGGTAAAACAAAGATCGGGAAATATCGTTTTAATGTCTTTTGCATAAACTCTCTCCTATCAAGAAACCGGGGCAGTGGAGAAGACTCCACTGCCCCACATTTTCATCTTTTTATTCGGCTTCCTTCAAAGCTGCTTTTTCAGCTGCCCATCTTTCTACTACAAGGTTCTTAACATCGTCCCAGGTAATGCTTCCTGATGTATACTCAAGAAGTGCTGCTCCGAAGTCATCCTTAAACTGCTGGCTGGGGAAGGATGTAAAGTTCCAGGATACACTTGTCTTGGAAGTATCAGCCATATAACGGATTACTTCCTGTGCAAGAGGATCGGTAGGCTTTTCGTCATCAGCAAAGGTATCAAAAGGTGCGATGAAACCAAGGTCATTGGTAACGGCTGCCTTTCCTTTATCAGAGTTGAAGAGCCATTCTACAAAGGCAATGGATGCTGCCTGATCCTCTGCGGATGCCTGGCTGTTAATGGAGAAGAAGTTCTCGGTACCAGTACAAAGTCCCTGGCTTTCCTCACCTGCTACTCCTGTGTAAATAGGAAGGAATTTCACATCTTCTGCATTTACAACGTTTCCTTCCACGCCGGAGATCTGTCCCCATGCCCAGTTACCGTTCTGTACCATTGCTGCCTTGCCCAGTGCAAACTCTGCCATGGAGTCATCTACGGACTTACTGCCTAAAAGGCCGGGTGCTGTACAGGAGTTGTTAATGTAAAGATCAAAGATATTCTTGTAGTTGTCGGAATATGTAAACTCAAGGTTATCTGTATCTGTAATTCCCTTATCCTTGTACTCATAGTATACAGGGATGTTAGCAAGGTGTGTCTGCCATCTCCAGTCTTCACCGGGTGTTAAAGAAGTGGAAGCAAATACGCCTTCAATGCCAAGCTCATCTTTTCTTGCCTGCATATCCTCTACAACAGCCTTTAAGGTATCAAAGTTATTGATCTCATCCATGGAAGCTGCCTTTGCTCCATCCAGTGCAAAATACTTCTCCATAATAGCGTTGTTATAAATAATGCCGTATCCTTCTACTACATAAGGAATACCATATACGCCGCCGTCTTCTCCGGTTACTGCAAGGCTCTTATCCAGAAGCCAGCTGTAAAGATCCGTATCCTTCAGGTCTGCACAGTAATCCTTCCAGTTTTGATAACCGATAGGGCCGTTGATCTGGAACAGGGTCGGTGCCTCTGCATTTGCGATCTCGGACATTAAGGTCTGCTCATAGGTTCCGCTTGCTGCAGTCACTACCTTAACAGGAACTCCTGTCTCTGCAGTATATTCCTCTGCTAACTTCTGCCATACCTCATCAACCTCGGGTTTAAAGTTTAAGTAGTAAACCTGGCCGCTTGCTCCGTCTGCCTCGGCAGGCTGTGAAGCCTCTGCTTCTGTCTCTGCAGGAGCTGCCTCCTCTGTCTGTGCTGCGTCTTCCGCTGCTCCTGTTTCTGCGGGAGCCTCACTGGAATTTCCGCATCCAGCTAATAAAGAGGCTACCATACCTGCACAAAGTAATGTGCTGATCAATTTCTTCTTCATAATTTCTACCTCCATAAATTTGAGAAGTTTCCACTTGTTGGAAACGTTGTCGGAAACGTTATCGGTAACGGTTGCGGTAACGTTTCCAATTAAGTTAATTGGATAATATCATACTGCCAGATAATGTGCAAGAGGTTTTCTTATTTTCCTGTAAGTTTGGATATAATAGGCAAATAGTAAGGGTACGTTTTGTCTATATTACACAAAACGTACCCTTATAGTCATCTTATCTTCCCAGAATTCTTATCTGAATACAATCTCTCCCGTATCTGCATTCATGCTTTCCACAATGGCTAAGGACTCCACTCTCACGCCCTTATCCCGAAGAAGCTTTCCGCCTGTCTGAAAGCCTTTTTCCACGGCGATGCCCACGCCCTCAATGGAAGCGCCTGCGCTGTGGACAAGATCGATCAGCCCTGCCACTGCACAGCCATTTGCAAGAAAGTCGTCAATGATCAGCACATGATCCTGCTCATTTAAAAATTTCTTTGCTACGATCACATCATAAACTCTTTTATGAGTAAAGGATTCTATTTTGGTGGTGTATTGCTCTCCATCCAGATTAATGCTTTGGGATTTCTTGGCAAAAACCACCGGAACCTGAAAATACTGCGCTGCAATACATGCAATACCGATCCCGGATGCTTCAATGGTCAGGATCTTATTGATCTCCTTGCTCGGAAACAGACGTCTGAACTCCTTTCCCATTTCATTAAACAGCTCTACATCCATCTGATGATTTAAAAAGCTGTCTACCTTCAGTACATTTCCCGGCTTTACGGTACCGTCCCTGCGGATTCTCTCTTCCAAAAGCTGCACGTCGGTCTCCTCCTTATGTGTTATGTGTCTTCTATATTATTGTACTACTCTTCCTCTACCTTTATCAACTGCTTTCTGCTCCATTTTCCGGTGGCATACCTGCAAAAGGAAATCAGAAAGTTTGCCGTCCATCCAAGGGGCACTGCATACCAGACTGCCGCCACGCCCAGTTTTTGTGCAAAGAGAAAGGCAAACGCAACGCGGATGCTTAAATTGGCCAGATTAGCCAGGGTAAACACAAACACATCCCCCGCTCCCCGAAGCACTCCGTCCGTGATGGCTTTCAGGCCGATCATGACAAAGAAGAAGGCGATGAAAGACAGATAGGCATTCCCTGTATCGAAGGCTGCTCTTTCGCTTTCTGCCTCCAGAAACGCTGCAATGATCTGCCTATGGAAAAGGGTCAGCAGAACGCAGATCACGATCGCAAAGGAGACCACCAGCCTTACCGCAGCATGATACCCCTTTTTCACCCGGTCAGGCGCTCCTGCGCCCAGATTTTGGGCTGAAAAGGTAGACATGGCATTTCCCACTGCGATCATGGGGACAATACACACGGACTCGATCCGCATCCCCGCCGTATAGCCAGCCAGCACAGAAGATCCAAATCCATTGACAACAGACTGTACCAGAAGCATTCCTATGGATACGATAGACTGCTGAAGCATGGATGGGATTGCAACGGTTATCATCCCCTTCAGCATGGCCGGATCATAAAGCTTTCCCTTTTCCTCCTGCGCCTGAAATCCTCTCATAGCCCTGCGAAGAAGCAGCAGGGAGATCACCGCCGACAGGCCCTGGGAAAACACGGTGGCCACTGCCGCTCCTGCCACTCCCAGTTTCATCCCCCCTACCAAAAACAGATCCGTAAGGATATTGAGGAAGGAGGAAAAGATCAGCAGATACAGCGGTGTTTTGGAGTCTCCCAGTGCATTAAAAACGGAGGACAAAATATTATAAAGGAACAAAAACGGCAAGCCCACAAAATAAATGTCCAGATAGAGCACGGCGTCCTTGAGAATGTTGGCCGGCGTGCTCAGCGCAGACAGGATCCTATGGGAAAAGAAAAATCCAAAGGCTCCCAGCAGAAAGCTCAGCACAAAAAAGCTGATCAGCGCCGTGCTGATCGAAGTTTTCAGCTTCTGCAGCATCCCCGCCCCCAGATACTGGGCGGTGACCACAGAGGCTCCCATGCCGCCGCCAATGGCGATCATCACAAAAACTGTGGTAAGCGAATAGGAAGCCCCCACTGCCGCAAGCGCTTCCTCTCCCACGAAGCGGCCAACGATCACAGAATCCGCAGTGGTATATAATTGCTGAAATAAATTTCCAAGGATCATGGGCACAGCAAAGGAAAAAAGTGAACGCCCAGGCTGATCCGTAATCATGCTATATTTTTTCATCTTTCTCCCGTCTTATCTGATATAAAGAATATTCCCTAATAGCGTACCCAGAAAATGCCCATACATGAATGCTTCATATTCTTTCCAGTTTACATAATATTCTTTTCCCCAGGAAGAAATTCTAAAATATCCTGTTTCATCTGCAGGATCAGTAATCCACTCTGTCACCACAACATAATGTGCCGTAACGGACGCTGATTTTTGAAAACAGAAAGAGCCCTGCTCTTTGGTATAAAAAGCAAGGCTGTCCTTTTTTTCCTTGGGAAGAACCATTTGCGGAATACAAAGGATCACGGGAATGTCCTTTTGCAGCATTTCCATAATCCTGGAAAAAAGCTTTTTCCCGGACCATCCCCATTTTGCCCTTAAACTGCTCCCGCTTCTTCGCATGGCTTTATTAAATCCATGTGCAAGCTGCAGTCCGCCATAGCCTGCCTTTGGTAAAAACCCCAAATGCGCAAACACCCGGCCTGCGTATTCTACATACTGTTTTTCTTCCAATATTCGGTTTACATAACTTTTGTTCCAGCTTTGTATACAGGAACTTTTTTTCGCTGCAAGGTAAAGAAGCAGATCCCCAAAAGCAACTGCACCGCAGCCACTGCTGCGTTTACGCTCCTGCCGGCCCACAGTCTCCTTTGCAAAAAACCCCTGATCCCCGCCATAGGTGATCTGGCCGTTTGCCCGTCTGACCCTGATATATCTGTCCGCTCCCGTAAGACTAACTGACATAAGCTCTCCGCTTCCTTATGCTTGCTTATAAATATGCTGTCAAATGGCCTGTAATGCCTGTGCCAGGTCGGCAATTAAATCCTCTTTGTCCTCCAGACCGCAGGAAATCCTCACAAGTCCTGCCGGAACACCGGCTTCAAGCAGCTGTTCCTCCGTCATCTGTCTATGGGTGGAAGTCGCCGGATTCAGACAACAGGTTCTGGCATCTGCAACATGGGTCTCAATCGCTGCCAGCTTTAAATGCTTCATGAAGGCCTCTGCCGCCTTTCTGCCTCCCTTCAATTCAAAGGAAACAACGCCGCAGCCGCCGTTTGGCATATATTTTTTTGCGAGTTCATAATACTGATTGCCGGGAAGCCCGGGATAATTCACATAAGCCACCTGCTCCTGTTTTTCCAGGAATTCCGCTACTGCCTGCCCATTTTCCACATGCCTTGGCATTCTCACATGGAGGGATTCCAGTCCCAGATTTAAATAAAAGGCGCTTTGAGGCGATTGGATGCAGCCAAGATCCCTCATAAGCTGGGAGGTACATTTTGTAATAAATGCCCCTTCCTTTCCAAATTTTTCTGCGTAGGTGATCCCATGGTAAGATTCGTCCGGCCTGCAAAGCCCGGGAAATTTATCCTGATGGGCCATCCAGTCAAATCGGCCGGCATCTACAATGGCTCCCCCTACTGCCGCCCCATGGCCGTCCATATATTTTGTGGTGGAATGCGTCACAATATCTGCTCCCCATTCAATGGGTCTGCAGTTTACCGGGGTGGGGAAGGTATTATCTACAACTAACGGTACTCCATGTGCATGTGCGGCCTTTGCAAATTTTTCAATATCCAGTACGGTAAGCGCCGGGTTTGCAATGGTCTCCCCAAAAACCGCCCTTGTATTTTCCTGAAATGCTCCGTCTAGTTCCTCCGGCGTACAGTCGGGTGAAAGAAAGGTTACTGAAATCCCCATCTTTGCCATGGTTACGGAGATCAGATTAAAGGTTCCTCCATAAATAGACGAAGAGGCCACAATATGGCTTCCCGCCTCACAGATATTAAACAGTGCAAAGAAATTGGCGGCCTGTCCGGAGGAGGTCAGCATGGCTGCGCTTCCTCCCTCAAGGGCTGCAATCTTTGCAGCCACATAATCATTCGTAGGATTTTGCAGTCTGGAATAGAAATATCCGCTTGCTTCCAGATCAAAGAGCTTTCCCATATCCTCGCTGGTATCATATTTAAAGGTGGTAGACTGTATGATCGGGATCTGTCTGGGCTGCCCGTTCCCAGGGGTATATCCTGCCTGCACACACTTGGTATTCATCCTGTAATCGCTCATATCCTTCTTCCTTCCGCAAACGCCATTCGTCCCATTTTTAAACCAGTACCTTCAGACTGTCCGCAAACTCCTTAATGCGGGAAGCATTCACATACTTCTTGATCTTGTCATCCTTTGCAATCACCAGCGTAGGGGCCTGCATCACCCCATATCTTGCTGCCAGCTCCATATTCTCCTCCGCATCAATCAGAAGGTAAGGAAAATCCTTCAGATATTCCTTGGCAAGCTTACAGTTCGGACAGGTCTTTGTGGTAAACAGGTACGCAACCCGCTCCGGGTGTTCTACGGAAACGGAAGCCTTTGGCTCCTCATAATCCGAAAGGGTCACAACACTTGTAATGGGACGCTTTAAAACAGAGCTTCCGATCTTGTAGGTTTTCCGGTTTGCATATTCCTGCAGCTTTCCGTCATTCCAGTTCTGGACAGGTCTGTAGTAGCCTGTGATCCTGCTGTAAACCTCCGTTGTCTTTCCGCAGTGAGGGCATACCTTCTGCTCTCCTGCAAGATAACCATGCTCACGGCAGATGGAATAAGTAGGAGAAAGCGTATAATAAGGCAGCTTATAATTTTCCGCAATGGTTCTCACCAGATCTGCCGCAGCCTTCCAGTCCGGAAGCTTTTCGCCCAGAAATGCGTGGAATACCGTTCCTGATGTGTAAAGGGTCTGAAGCTCATCCTGAATATCCAGAGCGTCGAAAATGTCCTCAGAAAAATCCACAGGAAGATGGGAGGAATTGGTATAGTACGGCGTATCTCCCGGTTTTCCCGCTGTTTTGATGGCGGGCCATCTCTTTTTGTCATGCTTTGCCAGACGATAGGTCGTACTTTCTGCAGGTGTTGCCTCAAGGTTATATAAGTCTCCGTACTCCTCCTGATAATCGGAAAGGCGGTTCCTCATATGGTTCAGAACCTCTTTGGTAAACTCCTGGGTCTTCTTATCGGTCATATCGGCTCTCAGCCAGTTTGCATTTAAGCCTACTTCATTCATTCCGATCAGGCCGATGGTCGAAAAATGATTGTCAAAGCTTCCAAGATATCTCTTGGTATAGGGATATAAGCCCTCATTTAAGAGCTTGGTAATTACCTCACGCTTCATCTTAAGGGATCTTGCCGCCAGATCCATCATTCTGTTAAGACGCTTATAAAAATCATCCTTATTTGCTGACAGATAAGCAATCCTTGGCATATTGATCGTCACAACGCCAACGCTTCCCGTGCTTTCTCCTGATCCAAAGTATCCGCCTGTTTTCTTGCGAAGCTCCCTGAGGTCAAGGCGGAGCCTGCAGCACATGCTGCGCACGTCGCTTGGTTCCATATCAGAGTTGATATAATTTGAAAAATAAGGGGTTCCGTATTTAGCTGTCATCTCAAACAGCAGCCTGTTATTTTCTGTATCAGACCAGTCAAAATCCTTGGTAATGGAATAAGTGGGGATCGGATACTGGAAGCCTCTGCCGTTGGCATCACCCTCGATCATGGTCTCAATAAAGGCCTTATTAATCATATCCATTTCTTTCTTGCAGTCCTTGTACTTAAAATCCATTTCCTTACCGCCCACAATGGCCGGAAGCTCTGCAAGGTCACTGGGCACGGTCCAGTCAAGGGTAATGTTTGAAAAAGGCGCCTGGGTTCCCCAGCGGCTAGGCGTATTTACCCCGTAAATAAACGCCTCGATGCATTTTTTCACTTCTTTATAAGAAAGATTGTCCACCTTTACAAAGGGAGCCAGATAAGTGTCAAAGGAAGAAAAGGCCTGTGCCCCTGCCCACTCATTCTGCATAATCCCCAGAAAGTTTACCATCTGATTACACAAAACAGACAGATGGGCTGCCGGCGCTGAAGTGATCTTGCCTACGATCCCTCCAAGCCCTTCTGTGATCAGCTGCTTTAAAGACCAGCCTGCGCAATATCCTGTAAGCATGGAAAGGTCATGGATATGGATATCGGCATTGCGGTGGGCCTGTGCGATCTCATCATCATAAATTTCCGAAGTATCAATACTTAGGTTTTTATTTTCAATAAGTGACTCGTACTTTTCAAGTTCTTCAAGGCATACAATTTTAAAATCAAATTTTGTTTTTTGAATTTTGCCGAAATCAATGCGATTGTACTGCAAAAGGTTGCCTACAAGTGACGACATATGCCTATTTTGCCTGTAAATATTTGAAATGTATTCCTGCTGCTTTTCGGGTGCTACATTTTCCATCAGGCATTCGCATTGATTGTTGATAATTG
>ENA-ORPK01003174-ORPK01003174.1-human-gut-metagenome-genome-assembly--contig:-NODE-3174-length-10501-cov-3.909152_pt1 | contig 10501 bp, 8 predicted proteins | sample MGYA00242139_ERZ509068 | MGnify/ENA primary metagenome ERZ509068 (study PRJEB26280, sample SAMEA2338687) | human gut metagenome | biome: human gut; feature: human-associated habitat; material: faeces... | reverse complement strand
TCAGCTGCATCGGGGAAGCAGCCACGCCGTTGTCGTTGGCGTATCTGGCCACGTTCAGTACACGGCGTTTGGACAGGTCTTCATTGTAGGCGTTGGAAGCATCGGAGTCGGTGTTGCCCACCAGTTTGAAGGTGGAATCCGGATGGGCCTTGGCCACAGCTACGAAGTTGGCCAGTTTGGCCGCTTCGGAAGCTTTCGGGGTATCCACATCGGAATCGAAGTGGATGCTGTCCAGATAGTAGTCATTGTACACATGAGCGGAAGCTGCCGGTTCAGCCACCGTCGGTGCCACCGGTTCTTCCACCACGGGGGCTGCCTTCTTGTGGCCTCCGAACCGGTAGGACAGGCCTACCAGGAAGCCACGGTATTTGATGTTGCTGTCATCGTTCAGCTTGGTATCCACATACCGGTAGCCGGCGTTCAGATCCCAGTTGTCCGCAATGGTGTAGGCCAGGCCCGCATCCCACTGGCTGGTCTTCTTGGTGCCCAGGGCGCCTTCTGCATAGAAGGCCAGGTTTTTGGCCAGGTCGTATTTGGTCCGTACCCCGAACTGGGCCACGTTGTTGATCACGCTGTCAGCGCTGCCGGTGTGGGGCCCATGGTAGCTGCCGTCGAAATCATTGTTGATCCGGTTCCAGCCGCCAAACAGAGCCCAGTTCTTGTTCAGGCTGTAAACCAGGTTCACTTCGTTCTGGTCCCCGTCGGTCTTGAAATCCCCGGCTTTGGTCTTCAGACCCCGATAGTTGTATTCCAGAGCCCATTTGTCGGACAGTCCGTAGCCCAAACCGCCGTCAAAGTTCCATTTGGTGCTGGATTCATTGCCGTCGAATTTGGCTTTGGGAGCCCAGGCTCCTGCGTTCAGCTGCCATTCCCCCTGTTCCCAGCTGGTCTGGGGAGCTGCAAAGCCCATGGAGGCCACGGATGCCAGCACAGCCAGCGTCACTGCAAACATTTTCTTCTGCATTGAAGATTCCTTCTTCCCGTTTCGATTTTTACCAAAAGAAAAGAGACCGGACTGGCCAGTCACTTCTTATGGTTTTATTGTACACCTTTTAAAATGAACGGTTCATGAAGGATTTGTGACAGAAATGTAAAAAAAGGGGAGGGGGTGTGAAAAAATAACTTTCACACCCCTGTCAATGGTCAGCTGTCAACTGTCAACCAAAATCCTACATATCCCTCTCCGGCTTCAAGCCGCTGCCGTCGTTGTTCTGGAGCAGGCTGAAGCTTTCCACGGACTGTTTGAAGGCTTTCAGTTTCAGGTCGTAGTTGATGGTGTCATCGGTCTGGTACCGGATCATGTACCCGTTGCCCCGGGCGTTCATCAGATAGGTGTTCACCACGAACACTTTCTTCAGGTCCCCGCTGTCGGTGCATTCGGACATACTGCCGTTCAGGCTGCCCACGGAAATGGGCTGGTGCCGGAGCACGGTGATGTTGGGGGTGTACCGGGTCACTTTCTGGATGAAGGCGTCTTCCGCTTCCTTCAGCCCTTCCGGGGTGGAATTCCCCAGTTCCGCAAAGGTGTCATCGGAAAATTCCCGGATCAGCAGCCCGTCGGTATGGACGCTGCTGAGAGACCGGCCCAGGAGCACATTGTCCGCCCGGAGGGTGTACATCCGCCAGCCACTGGGGATCTCCATTTCATAGCCCATCCCCGGCACCGTCAGAAGGTTCACATCGGTGTATTTCACCCGGGAAAGGGTCAGATCGGCGCACAGGGACTGGAGGGCAGCCCGGGCCGCGGCTTCCAGGTTTTCCGGAGCGCTCACGTTCACCACCAGCAGCACGTTCTTTTCCGGCTGGTAGGCCCGGCCGATCAAGAACGGCCGATGGGTCCGGAGCTTTTCCTGGGGTACGGCCACATAGGTGTAGCTGTCCTGTTCCTTTTTGTCCTTCTTTTGGGGTTCCGGTTCCCCGGAGGTGGCCCGGTATTTCCGGAGCTTTTCCCCCAGGATCCCGTCCAGGGCGGGCTGGCTGCCAAAATTCCGGGAGCTGCCCTCATCCTGGATGGTGTCGTTTTCCTGGTCCTGGATCTTCCCCAGGAACTTCTTGAAATCTTTCTTCTGCTCCGAGGAATACTGCTTCATGGGGACGGATACGAAACTGGGCAGGGTGTACAGATCCGCACTGACCAGAAAATCCTTCCCCACGGTGAACCGGATCCCTGTGGAGGTATGGTAAATCTCCCGGCTGCCGGGGGGTACCGTCAGGGTATAGCCCCCGCTGGCCGGTTTATAGGTGTTTTTGGGCGCTGCCGCTCCGGCAGTCCCGGCCTGGATCAGTCCCAGGCACAGGACGGCCGCCGCCAGCCCCCATCGTTTCAGTTTGTTCATTCCTTCTGTTACTTCCCTAATTTTTCTTTCAGATAGGCGTCGATTTCCCGGGCAGCCTTCTTGCCGGCCCCCATGGCGGAAATCACCGTCGCAGCCCCGGTGACGATATCGCCCCCGGCAAGGACCCCCGGAATGGAGGTTTCTTCTTTTTCGTCCACGGTAATGAGCCCTTTCCGGTTGGTCACCAGGTCCGGGGTGGTGTGCTTCAGCAGGGGGTTGGGCCCCTGGCCGATGGCCATCACCACCATGTCCACGTCAAACACATGGTTGGAGCCGGGGATTTCCACCGGGCTCCGGCGGCCGGAGGCATCCGGTTCGCCCAGTTCCGTCCGGACACATTCGATGCCGGTGACCCAGCCCTCTTCGTTGCCCAGGATCTTCACCGGGTTGTTCAGCATGTGGAGTTCGATGCCTTCCGCCTTGGCGTGGGCGATTTCTTCCTTCCGGGCGGGCATTTCGGCCTCGCCGCGGCGGTAGACGATGTACACCTTGTCGGTGCCCATGCGCTTTGCGCAGCGGGCGGCATCCATCGCAACGTTGCCGGCCCCCACTACGGCCACGTTCTTCCCCACATATACGGGGGTGGCCATTTTCGGAAACTTCCAGGCTCCCATCAGGTTCACCCGGGTGAGGAATTCGTTGGCGGCATACACCCCGTTCAGGGCTTCTCCGGGGATCCGCATGAAATGGGGCAGCCCGGCGCCGGTGCCCACGTACACGGCCTGGAATCCTTCTTCGCCCAAAAGTTCGTGGAGGGTGAAGGTGCGGCCGATCACCACATCGGTCATGATCTTCACGCCCAGTTCCTTCAGCTGCTGGATTTCGTGCTGGACGATGGCCTTGGGCAGACGGAATTCGGGAATGCCGTACATGAGCACCCCGCCCACCTTGTGGAGGGCTTCGAACAGCGTCACGTCATAGCCCAGTTTGGCCAGGTCCCCGGCGGCGGTGAGGCAGGAAGGGCCGCCCCCTACCACGGCCACTTTGATGCCGTTCTTGGGTGCCAGGCCTTCTTTCACGATATCCGTGCCCGCTTCCCGGGCCCGGTCCGCCACGAACCGTTCCAGACGGCCGATGGCCACCGGTTCTCCCTTGATGCCCAGGATGCAGTGTTTTTCGCACTGGTTTTCCTGGGGGCACACCCGGCCGCACACGGCGGGCAGGGAGTTCTTGTTCTTCAGGATGTGGATGGCTCCGTCAAAATCCCGTTCCGTCACCGCATGGATGAACTGGGGGATATCCACGTTCACCGGGCAGCCCTTGACGCACTGGGGATTCTTGCAGTTGAGGCAGCGCTGGGCTTCGTCCACCGCCACGTCTTCCGGGTAGCCCAGGGCCACTTCTTCAAAGTTATGGTTCCGTACATCCGCCGGCTGTTCCGGCATGGGATTTCTCATTCCTCCACGCATTTGCAATGCCCCCCGCAACTGTATTCTACTGCTTCCTGGTCCTTGTACATCTTGGAACGCTGCATCAGATTTTTGAAATCCACCTGATGGGCATCGAATTCCGGCCCGTCACAGCAGGTGAATTTGCTTTCGCCCCCCACCTGCACCCGGCAGCCGCCGCACATGCCGGTGCCGTCCACCATGATGGGGTTCAGGGAAACCATGGTATGGACGCCGAAGGGCTGGGTGGTCCTGCATACGAACTTCATCATGGGCACGGGGCCGATGGCCAGCACCTCGTCGAAGGTCTCACCGGCCTCCAGCAGCTCCTGCAGGGGCTGGGTGACCAGGCCGTGACGGCCGTAAGTACCGTCGTCGGTCATGAGGATCAGCCGGTCGGCTGCTGCCTTGAACTCGTCCTCCAGAATGACGATGTCCTTGCTGCGGAAACCGACGATGACGGTCACTTCCGCACCGGCTTCCTTGAACGCCTTGGCAGAGGGCAGGGCGATGGCGCAGCCCACGCCGCCGCCGACCACGCAGACCTTCTTCTTGCCCTCCACGGGGGTGGGCTTGCCCAAGGGGCCTACAAAGTCGTGGATGTAGTCGCCTTCCTTCAGCGCACCCAGGGCGTTGGTGGAGAAGCCGACCTTCTGGAAGATAATGGTAACGGTACCTTTTTCCCGGTCATAACCGGCGATGGTCAGGGGAACACGCTCTCCCATCTCGTCGATGCGGAAAATGATGAACTGACCGGCCTTTGCCTTACGTGCGACAAAGGGCGCTTCGATCTCCATCAGGGTGACGGAGGCGTTCAGCTCCTGCTTGCGAACGATTTTATACATGTTCTGATCCGTCCTTTTCAGAGTTTTTCAGGGGATAGAGTAACACACACCTATCGGTTTCATTATAAAGCGTTCGGGGTATTTTGTCAAATGAGAATGTTCCTTTTTTGTGGAAAATGCTTACAAAACCCGAAACATGTCCCTTAGCCCGCCAGCGCGAAGTAAACCAGCACCACCACGCCCAGGATGATGCGGTAAACGCCGAAGGCGGAGAAGGAGTGCCTCCGCACATATTCCATCAGTCCCCGGATGACCAGCAGGCTCACCAGGAACGACACCACGCACCCCACGATCAGCACGCCGATCTCTGTGCCGGTGGCGGCGACGCCGCTGAGCAGGAACTTCAGCCCCTTGATGGCGGACGCCCCCAGCATGGTGGGGATGGCCATGAAGAAGGAGAATTCCGCGCCGGCGCTGCGTCCCACGCCGATGAGAATGGCGCCCAGAATGGTGGAGCCGGAACGGGAGGTACCGGGGATCAGGCTCAGGCACTGGAAGCAGCCGATGAGCAGGGCGGTCTTATAGTCGATGGCGTACACGTCCTCCACCGTCTTTCCCCCCACGCGGCGGGCGTTGCGCCGCTCCACCAGAATGAAGGCCACGCCGTAGACGATCAGCGCGATGGAGACCACGGTGGCGTTATGGAAGTGGGCTTCCATCCAGTCGTCAAACAGCACGCCCACGATGCCCGAAGGGATGATGGCGGCGATGACCTTGAACCACAGCTGCCATGTCTGCTTTTTCTCCCCCTCCGTCTTCCGGGGAGAGAACGGGTTGAGCTTATGGAAGAACAGGACGATCACGGCCAGAATCGCGCCCAGCTGGATGACCACGTCGAACATGCTCCGGAATGCGTCGGAAACGTTCAGGGTAATGAATTCGTTCAGTAAAATCAGATGTCCCGTGGAGGAAATTGGCAGCCACTCCGTGACACCCTCCACAATGCCGAAAAGCACGGCTTTTAACAGTTCCATCAAATCAGTCTCCTTCTTTCAGCTTGGGGGAAACGTTGGCAGTCCCCCGGTTTTCCGCCCCTATCATACCCGCAAAGCGCCGGATTTTCAAGTGCAACTTGTCCGTTCATAAATTGGGGTGGAAGTCTTTACAATTTGTTCACTAGAAAACGGAAATTCTCGCTATAATAAGGAGAAAGGGAAATTATAGAGAAATTGGATTGGGAGGAAGATAATCATGGCTGTTTCCGTTTTGATCGTAGAGGATGACCGCAATATTGCGGAGCTGCTGCAAATGTATCTGGAGAAGGAGGGCTACGCCGTCACCGTGGCGGCGGACGGCGGGCAGGGTCTCGCCAAATTCCGGGCCATCAAGCCCGATCTGGTGCTGCTGGACGTGATGATGCCCGTGATGGACGGCTGGTCGGTGTGCAAGGCCATCCGCGCCGAGGCGCAGACCCCCATCATCATGCTCACCGCCAAGGGCGACACCGATTCCAAGGTCATGGGCCTGAAAACCGGCGCTGACGACTATATCACCAAGCCTTTTGAAATGAAGGAAGTGCTTGCCCGCATCGAGGCAGTGCTGCGGCGCACCTCCGGCGTGGCCGCGGAGAAGAAGGCGCGTCGGCTTGTGTTCGATAAGCTTATCATCGACATGGACGCCTTCGAGCTGACCGTAGACGGCAAGAAGGTGGATACGCCCCCCAAGGAGATGGAGCTGCTTTATTACCTCGCTTCCTCTCCCAACCGGGTCTACACCCGCAACCAGCTGCTGGACGAGGTATGGGGCTTCGACTACTTCGGCGACTCCCGCACCGTGGACGTTCACGTAAAGCGGCTGCGTGAGAAGCTGGAGGGCGTCAGCGACCAGTGGAGCCTGAAAACCGTCTGGGGTGTCGGGTACAAATTCGAGGTGCTGTAAGCATGAAAAGTAGCTTCGGCCGCAGCTTTTTCACCGCCGCGGCGATCCTGCTGGTGGCCATGACCATTCTGGGTGCGTCCTTTCAGATAAAGGTCAACCAGTTCCTCACGGACACCACCGTCTCCGGATTACAGCAGAACGCGGACACCATCGCGGAGCTGGCCGCCGCCTATTTTAACAACGGCGGAATGTACAACCGGTCGTTTCAGCTGAACCTGACCGTGGCCTCTCAGGTATCCGGCGCCGACGCCGTGGTCTGCGACAGCGAGGGGAACGTAGTGCTCTGTTCCGACGCTCCCTCCGGCTGTGAGCATCAGGGCTTGCAGCTGAATCAGGCGTATCTGCAAAAGGTCATTCGCAGCGGCGGCGACACCGCCACCGGGGTCATCAACGGCCTGTACTCCGACCGCCGCTACATGGTCTCCCGCCCCATTCTCGTGGACGGGAACGTGGGGGGCATCGTGCTGGTCTCCACGCCGGCCAATGACATCACCCAGATCATGAATAAGATCTCCAACATCTTCCTCACCGCGGCGCTGTTCGTGGTGCTGATCTCCGTGCTGGCGGTCACTGCCTTTGCCCGGCGGGAGAGCCGCCCGCTGAAAGAGCTGGCGAAAACCGCCAACGCCTTCGGCCACGGTGACTTGGAAGCCCGGGTACGGCTGGACGACGATTACTCCGAGGAAATGGAGGAAGTGGCCGTCGCCTTCAATAACATGGCAGCCTCCCTGCAAAAGAGCGAGTACCGGCGTCAGGAATTCGTCGCCAACGTCTCCCACGAGCTGAAGACCCCCATGACCACCATTTCCGGCTACGTGGACGGCATTCTGGACGGCACCATCCCGGAAGACAAGCGGGAGCATTACCTGCACATCGTCTCCGACGAGACGAAGCGCTTAAGCCGTCTCGTGCGCAGTATGCTGGACATCTCCCAGCTGCAAAAAGAGGGCGGCATCCCCGAGGAAAAGAAGATGCACTTCGACCTTGAGGAATGCGCCGGGCAGGTGCTCATCACCTTCGAGAAGAAGATCAACGACAAGCACCTGAACGTCAACGTGGATATGCCGGAGCACCCGGTGTACACCATGGCGAACCCGGACTACATCACGCAGGTCATTTACAATCTCATCGACAACGCCGTGAAGTTCTGCCCCGACGGGGGCAATCTGGGGCTGCGCATCAAAGAGGGCGGCAGCAAGGCTTACGTCTCCGTCTCCAACGACGGCGAGACCATCCCGCCGGACGAGCTGCCGTTGGTATTCGACCGGTTCCACAAGCTGGACAAATCCCGCTCCCAGAACCGGGACGGCTGGGGATTGGGTCTGTACATTGTGAAGACGATCGTATGCAGCCACGGCGAGGATATTTCCGTCAGCTCCAAGGACGGGAAAACCGAATTTACCTTCACCATGCCGCTGGTGAATTAAGGAAACTCTGAATAAATCGGCAAGAGCTTCCTAAGGACCCTTTTTCGAGGTAACGATATGGACGAACGTAAAAATAACAATCATCCCTGGGATGACAGCGTGTACGGCACAGGCCGTACAGAGCCGCCGAAAAGCCATGGCGGCACCGTGGCGCTGCTGCTGATTTTAATTATCTTTCTGTGCGGCATCATCACGGTTCTGGGCGTTCTGAACGTGCGGCTGTTCCAGAAACTGAACACCCGGCGGGAAAGCGAGCAGTCCATTTCCTTCGCCACCGGCGCGGAGCTGCCCGCGGAGACCACCGCCCTTCCCACGGAATCCATTGACGCCACCTTGGGCGAGGACACTCCCACCATCGACTTGCAGAAATGCCCTCAGGGCGTGGAGAACGTCCCCACCGAGGGCGCGCTGTCCCTTCAGAAAATTTACAGCCGGAATATCGACTCCGTGGTATCCATCACCAGCACCGGTCAGGGCGCAACCGCCACCGGCACCGGCGTGATCCTGACGGAGGACGGGTACATCGTGACCAACTGCCATGTGGTAGAAAACGGTATCTCCATCACGGCGCAGCTGACGGACGGCCGGACGCTGCCCGCCATGCTGGTGGGCGCTGATTCCGTGTCCGACCTTGCGGTGCTGCACATAGACACGACGGGTCTGACCCCGGCGCAGTTCGGTGATTCCGATTCCCTCCGGGTGGGCGACACCGTGGTCGCCATCGGCGACCCGCTGGGCGTCAAATTCCGGGGCACTTACACCGACGGCATCATCTCCGGCATCGGGCGGGACATGGATATGGACGGGCGCACCATGACCCTGATCCAGACCAATGCCGCCCTGAATTCCGGCAACTCCGGCGGCCCGCTCATCAACTGCTACGGTCAGGTCATCGGCATCAACACCATGAAGATCGGTGCGTTCACCGACTCCGCCGGTGTGGAGGGTCTGGGCTTCGCCATTCCCAGCTCCACCGTGAAGGAGGTGGCAGAGCAGCTGATCTCTCAGGGCTATGTCTCCGGCCGGCCCACGCTGGGTCTGGAGGGGGAGTCCCTGTCCTCTTTCGACCAGTATTACTACCGGCTCCCCGCCGGGCTGTATATCACCAACGTTGACCGCAGCAGCGACGCCGCCGCCAAGGGCATTGAAGAAGGCGACATTCTCCTCAGCGTCAACGGAACCAATGTGACCACCATGGACGCCCTGAACGGCGCGGTCTACAATCTGGACGTGGGCGACACGGTGGAGGTCGTGATCTACCGCAGCGGTAAGCAATACCGCGTCTCCCTCACCGTCACAGAGGACAAAGGATAGCAACTTTAGGGAAACTCTGGCGAGATCATCTGCGGCTGTGAGCGGATCTTTTCCGTCCACTCTTCGGTATCGAAAGCGGAAAATACACAAAGTATTTCTCCGTCTTCGATAGCTCGATTGGCCGAAAAATCCCTCGCTCACAGCTCTTGCCGATCTCGTCAGAGCTTCCCTACTGCCGGCTTCCTCATGGGAACGCCGGCAGACTTCATTTGGAGGAACAATTATGGAACCTATTTTTCAGCAGGATTTTCCCGTTCAGGAGCTGTGCGTTGACCGCTATGGCCGCCTGAAGCCATCCACCCTTTTATATTTCGCGCAGGAGATCGCGGGGCGGCACTGCGACGAGCTTGCGGACACGCTGGAAAGCCACCGGCTGTTCTGGGCGGTGACCCGGCACCGGGTGCAGATCAACCGTCTCCCGGAACTGGGCGAAACCGTCCACATTGAGACATGGCCCATGCCCAACACCCACGTCGGCTATCCCCGTTCCATTGTCATCTACGATCAGGCGGGCAATGAGTGCTCCCGTTCTATCAGCCTGTGGGTTCTGATGGATCAGGATACCCGAAGCAGTGTTTCTCCCGACAAGAGCGGCATCATCGTTCCCGGTACGCTTCGGGGAACGGAACTGGCGCTTCCCGGCGGTCTGGTTCCCAGAGCGATGGAACACAGCTGCCAGCGGGACGTATGCTTTACCGACCTCGACCGCAACGGACATATGAACAACACCCGCTACATGGACTGGATCGACGATCTTCTCCCCAGCGACTTCCACCGGGAGCATCCCGTGAAAGAATTTGCCGTGCGCTACCACAGCGAAGCGCGGGAGGGACAGCGCCTTGACCTGCACTGGGACTTTGTGGAGGACAACTGCCTCCGGGTAGACGCCCACCGCAGGAACGAAACGAAGGACGAGCTGGTGTTTTCCGCCAAAGTTCTGTTCGACTGAATTTCCCAGATACGGTGTTATGTAAATTAGAGATATCTCCACAGTTTTATGCAAAGCTGTGGAGATATTTTGATACACCCCCTTTTCCCCCTTATTTTTCAACCGTTTTCCCGGCCAATCCTGTGGAGAAACCTGTGGATAATGTGGATAACTCATTTTATGTAAACGTTACAAGTTGTTACAGAATATATTATGTTAACTTGTATCTCGACCAAAATCACTCTCATACAACAAAAACAGCGGTACCCGGATTTTCTCGGATACCGCTGTTTTTCGTTCATACTGAACTCCAATTAGGGCCTATCTGAAAACCGGAAATATGACCAACAGCGAGGGATTTTTCGCCTGATGAAGCCATTTTTCC
>ENA-ORPK01003173-ORPK01003173.1-human-gut-metagenome-genome-assembly--contig:-NODE-3173-length-10501-cov-4.456634_pt1 | contig 10501 bp, 4 predicted proteins | sample MGYA00242139_ERZ509068 | MGnify/ENA primary metagenome ERZ509068 (study PRJEB26280, sample SAMEA2338687) | human gut metagenome | biome: human gut; feature: human-associated habitat; material: faeces... | reverse complement strand
CGTCGTTTTTATTCCTGCCAAAACTCTGCAAGCAGTTCTTTCATCTTTTCACAATTCACAACATCAAATGGGTACCATTCCCTCGGGAACAAATCCTGATACTGCTTTTGCATAAACCGCTCATCCAAAAGAAGAATTGCCCCTTTGTCGTTTATTGTACGAATCACTCGTCCACCCGCCTGAAACACTTTATTTACTGCCGGATACAAATAGGCATACGAAAACCCATCCCCTTTTTTCTCCTCATAATAATCCTTAAATAACTCCCTTTCATGGCAGACCATTGGAATCCCGGTTCCCACCACGACCGCGCCTATCAGACATTCTTCTTTCAAATCAATTCCTTCACTGAAAATGCCTCCCATAACGCAGCACCCAATCACGCTTTTGTCTGTTTCTTCAGAAAATGCCTCTAAAAACTCTTCTCTCTCCCGCTCACGCATTTCGGGCATCTGTACAAGAATCCTCTGATTCTCTCTATTAGGAAGCCTTGTTACAATTTCATCCATAAAACGGTACGATGGGAAAAAGAGCAGATAATTTCCCTCTTTTGCTGAGATAAAACTGTCAATGTATGCCGCAATCTTTTCGTATTCTGCTGCTCCGCGCCTTGTATACTTTGTCGTCACATCGCGGGCAATCATCACTTTTCTCTGTTCCGGCAAAAATACAGATTTTGCATAAACCGCGGCATCTTCTTTCTCCCCGCCAAGCTGTTCTTTATAATACCGGATTGGCAAAAGGGTCGCTGAGAAAAAGATGGTGCTCTGCACCCGTTCCATCACTTCTTTCAGACAGCCAGACGGATCCATGCACTGGATTTTAATGCGAAACTTCCGCTCCTCATCATAATCCAGATAAATCCGGTCACTCTCATCAAATTTTTCCAGCACTGCAAGAAACCGGCGGACATCAAAATAAAGCGATAAAATCGTGTCACGCTCTGGCAGTACCGGATATTCTTTTGCCACCAATTCATAATCTCCTGCCACACGAAGAAGAGCAAACTCCAGCGTTCCCGCATCCGAAATCACTTCAAATTCATCGCACTCTTTTTTCCATGCAAGCAGCACACGGTTCGCCGCCTCCAGCGATTTTTCAAATTTCCGCAGTATATAATGTACTTCCGGACGTTTTTCGTGTCGTTCCATCGCCTTCACAATCTTCTTTACTGCAAGAAAATCTTCTTTCACAAGCCTCGCACTGTACATTTCCCTGCCGCGCTCCACAAGATTGTGTGCCTCATCCACCAAAAGCACCATATTTCCTTTTTTCTCAGTTGAAAAAAATCTCCGCAGATACACATTCGGGTCAAAAACATAGTTGTAATCACAAATCACGGCATCTGCAAAAAGGGCGGCATCCAACGCCATTTCAAACGGACAAACCTGATGTTTTTCGGCATATTTCTCAATCATATCCCGGCTCATTTTATGCTCATGAATTAACATGTCGTAAACCGCCTCATTCACTCGGTTATAATGCCCTTTCGCACGCTCACACTCACCCGGATTGCAGGAAACTGTGTCCATTACACACATTTTTTCCTTTGCAGTAATCGTTAGGGTTTTAAAAAGCAGTTTTTGTTTTCCAAGCAGTTCAAAACAATCTTCCGCCACCGTTCTTGTTATCGTTTTTGCCGTCAGATAAAAAATCCTGTCTGCCTTTTCCTCCCCGACCGCCTTCACCGCCGGGAAAATCGTGGAAATTGTCTTGCCTACGCCGGTCGGTGCCTGAATGAACAGCTTCTTTTTGTGGCAGATCGTCTGGTACACATGTCCGACCAGTTCCTTCTGCCCTGTGCGGTAATCAAACGGAAAAGCAAGCGCATGAATGCTCTCCTGCCGCTTCTGATGCCATTCATAGGTAAAGTCCGCCCACTTTTTATATCGATCCATAAGATTCCAGAACCAATTACGGACTTCTACCCTTGTATAGGTTTCATGGAAATACTTAATCTCTTCCGTATCCATGTTGCAATAGGTCATACGGACTCCGATCTCCCGCAGGTCTTCTTTTTCTGCCACAATAAATGCATAACAGAGCGCCTGCATCAGATGTACTTTCTTTGGCTCCCTGATATGCTTCAGTTCCTGGTAGGTTCCCTTGATCTCATCTACGATCACCTGTCCGTTTTCCCGGTGGATCACGCCATCCGCACGTCCTTCAATCTGAATTTGATAGTTCTCATATGGCACGATATAACGAAGAGGCACCTCCGCTTCATACTCCAGCCCCATGCGTTTCTGGATCATTCTGTGGATCCTGCTGCCATCCTGCATGGCATCCGGCGAAGCCGCATGTCTGTTATCAATATCACCTTCCCGGAAAATAAATTCCACAAGATTCCGCACTGAAATCTGAATATCCACGTTGGTACCTCCCTTCTGTTTTCTCTGTCTGTGTTTTCTGTCAGTATTTTTCTCTATATTTGCTATCTGCTATAATCTGTATTTTTATCCATGTTTCCTTCCTATTTTCCATACTGCATGGATTCTCCGCCCGGAGCCTCCTCCCGAATTCTCTGCATGGATCCTCACATAGCATCTTTCTTATTGTCTCCCACCGCATGGAAGGTGTCAAGTATCGTATGCAGGTTATGGATGACGGTCTGCCTTTTATCTCCTGCTGCCATTCATACACATTTGTTGAAAATCATTATTTGGGATGAATAACAATACAGAATCCGGCAAACAGAGACGAGATACGCTCTGCGAATCTCGCTCTGATTAGCGATCGTCAAATGCACCGCATAAATGCGCGCATTTTCCTCGTCGCCATAACAAAAAACACCCCCGACAACGTCGGGGGTGTTCGTCTGTTTCTGCAATATACTTAGCAGGCCATTGCATACTTGCCAAGATATTTTTCAAAGCCTTCATCATAGCCGTGACAGCATACTGTCAATGCCTGTCTGAAGTCCAGAGCTAATACGCCTAAAATGGATTTTGCGTCTACTGTATAGTGATTATAAGAAATGTCAATGTCAAAATCGCACGCGGATGCTCTCTTTACAAATTCCTTTACCTCATCATGTCTTAAAAAAATCTTGTGTTGTGTCATAGAAATTACCACCTTTCTTACTATGCCAGAATACTGATTTTTGTTTCATTGTTTGCATTATACCCAATTCACGCCAAAAGTAAAGTATTTATTTTAATACAATTTTGCTTTTGGATCTTTTCCGTGCAATCCTGCACAGTGCATTTGTTTCCCATCTGCCGGCTTTGTGAAAATTTCACTAATGAAATGTGGTATCCTTTCACTTTTTTGCACATTTTTCTTGCATTATATGTCTTTTTTTCATTTTGCGAGTCAAAATGATGTATTTTTTACTGAACATACAGATTAGAATAACCCATCAGGCTTTCATCTATTTCACGTGCACATTCACGTCCCTGTCTGATCGCTTTGACAACCAGAGATTGTCCTGTGTGCATATCGCCCGCTGTAAAGACATTTTTCACGTTTGTTTTAAAACTATCTTGCTCTGTCTTCACATTGGTTCTTGGCGTCAGTTCCACCTTAAAAGCATCCGTGACGTATTTCTGTGCTCCCAGAAATCCTGCAGCAATGAGTACAAGCTCGCAGTCCATGATCTTTTCACTGCCTGCTACTTCTTTACTATTCATTCTGCCTGTCTGAGGATCCTTTTCCCATGCAAGTTTTACGATCTTAACCGCTTTCAACCTGCCGTTTTTATCTTTGATGAACTCCTTTACCGTGGATTCATAAATACGCGGGTCATGCCCGAATACAGCAATTGCCTCCTCCTGACCGTAATCTGTCTTACAGATCTTCGGCCATTCCGGCCACGGGTTGTTTGCCGCACGTTTGTCCGGTGCCTTAGGCATCATTTCGATCTGCGTCACGGATTTGCAGCCATGTCTCATACAAGTACCTACACAGTCATTTCCGGTATCGCCGCCACCGATAATGATCACATTTTTACCCTTTGCGCTGACATAGTTTCCATCCTTGAAATCAGAATCCAGAAGAGATTTTGTATTCCGGCTCAAGAAATCAACCGCAAAGTAAATGCCTTCCGCATCTCTGCCCGGTGCTGTAATGTCACGCGGGTTGGAAGAGCCGCAGCAGAGTACAACACGGTCAAAGTCCGCAAGCAGCTTTGCCGGCTTGATATCCTTACCGATATCTGTATTTGTCACAAATGTGATACCTTCTGCTTTCATCACGTCGATCTTCCGGTCAATGATCCGCTTTTCCAGCTTCATATTCGGAATACCGTACATGAGCAGTCCGCCGATCCGGTCATGACGTTCAAATACCGTTACCAGATGCCCACGCTTATTGAGCTGGTCTGCAACAGCAAGTCCGCTCGGACCGCTGCCGATTACCGCTACCTTTTTACCGGTTCTCACTTTGGGCGGATGCGGCAAAGCATAACCCTTTTCATATGCATTTTCTATGATGGCATACTCATTTTCCTTAGTTGCCACCGGATCTCCGTAAAGTCCGCACGTACATGCATTTTCGCAAAGTGCTGGGCAGACACGGGAGGTAAATTCCGGGAAGTTATTTGTCTTTTTCAGTCTGTTATATGCCTGCTGCCAGTTTCCTGTATATACCAGATCGTTCCATTCCGGAACGAGGTTGTGCAGCGGGCATCCGCTCGTCATACCGCACAGATCCATCCCTGCCTGACAGAACGGTACACCGCATTCCATACATCTTGCACCCTGCAGCTGCTGCTTTTCTTTCGGAAGGTGCGTATGGAATTCATTAAAATGTTTGATTCTCTCTCTCGGTTCCTCGGCTACTGAAACCTGTCTTTCATACTCCATAAAGCCTGTTGGTTTTCCCATGCTGCCACCTCCTACTTATTTTTGTTGGCATAAAATGCCTCGATCTGTGCCTGTTCTGCGGAAAGTCCTTTTTCCTCCATCTGCACGATCGCTTTCAGCATACGTTCATAATCATGTGGGATGATCTTCTTGAACTTCGGCAGATACTCTCCGAAGTTATCGAGGATCTGTTTGCCCTTTTCGGAATTTGTATAAGCAACATGCTCCTTGATCATATCCTTCAGCTCCAGTACATCGTATTTGGATGTAATTTCGGAAGAAGAAACCATGTCTTTGTTGACCTTTGTATACAGATCATTGTTTTCATCGAGTACATAAGCGATACCGCCGCTCATACCGGCTGCAAAGTTCTTTCCGACACAGCCAAGGATGACTGCACGGCCACCTGTCATATATTCACAGCCATGATCGCCGACACCTTCCACAACAGCGATCGCACCGGAGTTACGAACGCAGAATCGTTCTCCCGCTACACCGTTGATAAAGGCTTTGCCGCTTGTTGCGCCGTACAGTGCCACGTTACCGACGATAATGTTCTCATCCTGCTTGAATTTGCTGCCCTTCGGTGGATATACGATCAGCTTACCGCCTGAAAGTCCTTTGCCGAAGTAGTCATTGGAATCGCCGACAAGTTCCAGTGTCAGACCCTTTGGAATGAAAGCACCAAAGCTCTGACCGCCGGCTCCGTTACAAAGTACACGGTAGGTATCCTCAGGTAACGTATTGTAGAAGCGCTTCGTGATCTCTGCACCGAGAATTGTACCGAATGCCCGGTCTGTATTGGTGACATCCACTTCAATACTTCTCTTTGCACCTGTCTCCAGTGCTTTGCCAAGCTGCTTTAAGAGTACCTTTTCATCCTTAGTCTTTTCCAGATGGAAATCATATGCCTGTTTCGGATCAAAGGTTACCTTCTCCTTACTTCCTGCATATGGGTTATTTAAAATATTGCTCAGGTCGATACGTTCGTATCTGGCATCCAGTCCCTCGCGCACCTTCAGAAGATCAGTACGTCCAACCAGTTCATCGATCGTGTGGATACCAAGCTGTGCCATATATTCACGCATTTCTTCTGCAATAAAGCGCATGAAGTTTTCGACATATTCCGGTTTGCCGCGGAAACGCTTACGAAGCTCCGGATTTTGGGTTGCGATACCAACCGGACAAGTATCCAGATTGCAGACACGCATCATCACACAGCCCATCGTTACAAGCGGTGCTGTTGCAAAGCCGTATTCCTCAGCACCCAGAAGTGCTGCGATCACAACGTCACGACCGCTCATCAGCTTACCGTCCGTCTCGATGATGACCTTATTTCTCAGTCCGTTCATGATCAGTGTCTGGTGTGTCTCGGCAAGACCAAGCTCCCACGGAAGACCTGCATTGTGGATGGAGTTACGAGGTGCAGCTCCTGTACCGCCGTCATAACCGGAAACAAGGACTACCTGTGCACCGGCTTTTGCCACACCTGCTGCGACTGTTCCGACACCGGATTCCGATACGAGCTTGACAGAAATACGGGCATCTTTATTGGCATTTTTCAGGTCGTAGATCAGCTGCGCCAGATCTTCGATCGAATAAATATCATGATGCGGTGGCGGGGAGATCAGACCGACACCCGGTGTGGAATGACGTGTCTTTGCAATCCATGGATATACTTTACCTGCCGGCAGATGTCCGCCTTCACCCGGTTTTGCGCCCTGTGCCATTTTGATCTGGATTTCCTTTGCACTGGTCAGATATTTACTTGTTACACCAAAACGTCCACTTGCTACCTGCTTGATCGCAGAGCATTTGTTCAGTCCGTCCGGTCCGATGGAAAGCCGCTCCAGATCCTCGCCGCCTTCACCGGTATTGGATTTACCGCCCAGGTTGTTCATAGCTACCGCCAGGCATTCATGTGCTTCCTGTGAAATGGAACCATAGGACATCGCACCTGTCTTGAAACGTTTTACAATCGAATCAACACTTTCCACCTCATCAATGGAAATACCTTTTTTCGGATAGTTGAAATCCATCAGTCCACGCAGTGTCTTGATGCTTGTTTCATCATTCACGCAGGCTGTATACTGTTTGAACATCTCATAGTCGCCACGTCTTGTTGCTTCCTGCAGCAGATGGATCGTCTTTGGATTATACAGATGTTCATCACCGCCGGAACGCATCTTATGATGGCCCGGGCTGTCAAGTGTCAGGTCAGTTGCAAGCTCCAGCGGATCAAATGCCAGAGAATGCAGCTCGTCTACCTGCCGCTCGATATCCTTTATTGTAATACCGCCGACGCGGCAGACTGTATCTGTAAAGTATTTGTTGATCACATCATAATCGATACCGATCGCTTCAAAAATCTTAGAACCCTGATAAGACTGGATCGTGGAAATACCCATCTTGGATGCGATCTTGACGATACCGCTCAGTACCGCATGGTTGTAATCGTCTACTGCCGCATAGTAGTCCTTATCCAGCATATGGTTGTCGATCAGTTCCTTGATGGACTCCTGTGCCAGATACGGATTGATCGCGCAGGCACCAAAGCCTAACAGTGTCGCAAAGTGATGTACCTCTCTCGGCTCTGCGCTTTCCAGAATGATCGCTACGCTTGTACGTTTCTTTGTGGTAACCAGATGCTGCTGTAGAGCGGAAACTGCAAGCAGGGATGGGATTGCCACATGGTTTTCATCCACACCTCTGTCGGACAGGATGATAATGTTGACACCGTCACGGAACGCTCTGTCCACTTCTACGAACAGTCTGTCGATCGCCTTCTCCAGACTTGTATTTTTATAATATGTGATCGGAACAGTTTCTACCTTGAAGCCTTCCGCCTTCATGCTCTTGATCTTCATCAGGTCTGTATTGGTCAGGATCGGGTTGTTGACCTGCAGCACGTTACAGTTCTTCGGTGACTCTTCGAGCAGGTTACCGTCAGTTCCGATATAAGTCGTTGTAGAAGTAACGACTTCCTCACGGATCGCATCGATCGGCGGGTTGGTTACCTGTGCAAACAACTGTTTGAAATAGTGGAACAGCGGATGTTTTGCTTTGCTGAGTACCGGAAGCGGAGTGTCCACACCCATGGCTGCGATCGCTTCACCGCCATTTTTTGCCATCGGCAGAATGCTCTGCTTCAGCTCATCATACGTATAACCGAATGCTTTCTGCATACGCTGTCTTTCTTCATAGGTAAATTCCGGAACACGCTCATTCGGGATCTTTAAAGAATGCAGCTCTACGAGATTGGAATCCAGCCATTCTCCATATGGCTCTTTTCCTGCATAAGCATCCTTGATCTCATCATCATCAATGACACGGCCTTTTACCGTATCCACAAGGAGCATCTTGCCCGGACGAAGCCTTTCCTTCTTCACGATCTTTGTCGGATCGATCGGCAGAACACCGACCTCGGAAGAAAGGATCAGCTGATCGTCATCCGTAATAAAATATCTGGAAGGACGCAGACCGTTACGGTCAAGAACCGCACCCATCACATCACCGTCCGAAAACAGGATAGAAGCCGGTCCGTCCCATGGCTCCATCATCGTTGCATAATAATGATAGAAGTCCTTCTTTTTCTGGGACATGGTTTTATTGTTTGCCCACGGCTCAGGAATCGTGATCATGACTGCCAGTGGCAGATCCATACCACTCATGACAAGAAATTCCAGTGTATTGTCAAGCATTGCGGAATCGGAACCGGATGCATTGATCACAGGCAGGATCTTGTGAAGCTCTCCGTGCAGATGCTCGGATTCCATATTCTCTTCACGGGCAAGCATCTTATCTGCATTACCGCGGATCGTATTGATCTCGCCGTTGTGCACGATAAACCGGTTTGGATGTGCTCTTTCCCAGCTTGGGTTTGTATTTGTGGAGAAACGGGAGTGTACGATCGCGATCGCTGATTCGTAATCCTCATCCTGCAGATCCTTAAAGAAGGTACGAAGCTGTCCGACAAGGAACATACCTTTATAGACGATCGTACGGCTGCTCAAGGATACCACATAGGTCACATCTGTAGACTGTTCAAAGACACGTCTGACAATATAAAGCTTCCGGTCAAAATCAAGTCCCTTTGCCACATTATCAGGCTTCTTGATAAATGCCTGCATAATATAAGGCATGCATTCGATCGCTTTATGGCCGAGCACGGACGGATAGGTAGGAACCTCTCTCCAACCTAAAAACTCCATGCCTTCCTTTTCTACAATGATCTCAAACATCTTTTTTGCCTGATTACGCTGCAGCTCATCCTGTGGGAAGAAGAACATACCTACTCCGTATTCTCTCTCCTTACCAATAGAAAAGCCGAGGGTATTTGTGACCTTTGAGAAGAACTTGTGTGATACCTGTGTCAGGATACCCACTCCGTCTCCGGTCTTACCCTCGGCGTCTTTGCCGGCTCTGTGTTCAAGATTTTCTACAATTCTAAGTGCGTTTTCTACGGTCGCCCTGCTCTTTTGTCCTTTGATATTTACGCAGGCACCGATACCGCAGTTGTCATGCTCAAACGATGACCGGTATAACGGCGGTCGTTTGGCAGATGGTTGTGCGTCAAACATATCTGACTCCTTTCCCTGTCTGCTGCCAGTCGGTTTTCTTTTGTTAGAGAAACTATACCTCTATTTTTTTCATTTGTAAATAGTAACTTTTTGGCAAATTATCAGATTATTTGAATATTCGTTTATTTTTGTATTATTGTTTGAATATTGTATTTATTTTTTATGATATAAGCCATTTAACATACAATTATTTTGCATATTCTCCCAGTTTTCTTTCCGATTTTACAGATCCAGTCCATATTTCTTTGAAAATAATTGTTCCGGTTCTTCCTTTTGCAAAAAACATTATCTTGCCTGCCTGTAAAATTTCCGGTACAAAAGCAGGCTGACTGTCGTTGTAATGATCTCCGTGCAGGGGAAGGTCAGCCAGAACCAGTCAAGCCCCAGACGGGAAAAAGCATAGCCAAGCGGTACAAATAAGCACACCGTACGAAGCACCGTCAGAAAGGAACTCTGAAAAAACGAACCGACTGCCTGAAAGAAAACAGGGAATGTCAGTGAGCTGACAAGCGGCAGAAAGGCCAGCCCGATAATGTGAAATGCATGAATACCGATCCTGATCACTTCCTCATCTCTCGAAAAGACCCGCAGCATCGGCCCCGGGATCGTTTCAAAACAGAGCACACCTGTCACCAGCATAAAGCCCATGCCAAATAAAAGAGCTTCCATAACAGTTTTATGACACCTGTTCCAGTCTCCTGCGCCATAGTTATAGCTGATAACAGGCACAATACAGGTCTGCATCGCACCAAGTGGGATAAAGAAGATCGTCTGCCACTTGTAATACAGTCCCAACGTTGTCACTGCCTGATCGGAGAAGCCCTTTAAGATCATGTTCAGACCGAAAATGTAAAACGTATAAGCAGACTGCATCAGTATATTCGGAAAACCCAGATAATAAATACGTTTGATATAATTTTTCCACGTAGAAACCGCAGGCACTTTCCGATAGCCCTTCGGCATGACAATGAGAGCTGCTGCGATCTGTCCTGCCACGGTCGCAACCGCCGCTCCCGCAATACCCATTTTGGGCACAAAACCAAGCCCGAAGATCAGCACCGGGTCCAGCATGATATTGACAACCGCTCCGGCGATCTGTGCCACCATCGGCAGGGG
>ENA-ORPK01003169-ORPK01003169.1-human-gut-metagenome-genome-assembly--contig:-NODE-3169-length-10504-cov-3.360130_pt1 | contig 10504 bp, 12 predicted proteins | sample MGYA00242139_ERZ509068 | MGnify/ENA primary metagenome ERZ509068 (study PRJEB26280, sample SAMEA2338687) | human gut metagenome | biome: human gut; feature: human-associated habitat; material: faeces... | reverse complement strand
TTTATTCCGTGGCGTTCCGTAGAATGACATATGTAAGCAAGAGGTGACGCAAGCCGGCAATATGAACAGTTTTGCTTCAAAAACACACACGCCGGAAACGGCAATTCTGAAAGGAAGTGGTATATATGAGCGGCAAGCGAGACCGCACCAATGAGTTGAAAGTGTTCCTCAGCGATAATGAACAATATGTGCTGGATGAAAAGGTCAAGACCTCTCGCATGGTTTTCTCTTTCTACTGCGAATAAGAGACCTATATAAGAATACCTGCATAGGAATCAGAGTGTAAGACTTAATTCCGCATAATGTGGAATTTACTTTTTTATTCAATGTCGTTATGGAAATAATAAAAAAGAACTTGATAATCACTAATTGGCGATATATAATGTACTTGAGAAATATAAATCGCCAAAATGCAATTCGATGCACTTTATTCGGCGATTTATGTGCGATAATTATGTGTTTGAGGTGACCAGATGAAAATTATTGGCAGAAATAATGAAAAAGATGGACTTATGCAGTGTCTGCTTTCCAAACGTCCGGAATTTGTGGTTGTCTATGGAAGAAGGAGAGTTGGAAAAACTTATTTGATTAGAGAATTCTTTAACAGAAGTTTTTCTTTTTACGCTACTGGTTTGACTTCTGAAAAAACAAAAGGGCAGCTGCGAGGCTTCACTGCCAGCCTGAATGAATATGGGCATGAAGAAAAGAGTATTCCGAAGGACTGGTTTGAAGCTTTTTCAAGGTTAAAGGAACTTCTTGAAAGTGATAATGTATACCGTGAGCCTATAAATAATAAAAGAGTAGTATTTTTGGATGAACTTCCTTGGATGGACACGGCAAAATCTGATTTTAAGAGTGCTTTGGATTACTTTTGGAACAGCTGGGCTTCAGCACAAGAGGATCTTGTGCTAATTGTCTGCGGGTCTGCTACTTCATGGATTATAACGAACCTGCTAACAGATAAAAAAGGGTTTCACAACAGGGTTACAAGACGTATTCATTTGGCTCCCTTTTCTCTTGCGGAGTGTGAGCAGTTGTTTGCTCTAAATGATATGGTTATGACAAGAAAACAGATGATAGAGAGTTATATGATTTTAGGTGGAATTCCGCATTATATGTGTCTGTATGATTCACGCCTTAGTCTTGCACAGAACATTAATGAATTATGTTTCAAAGAGCATGGGCAGTTAGCTAATGAATATCATAATCTTTTTTATTCGTTATATGATAAACCGGAGAAGCATTTAGCTATATTGGATGCTTTGGCTGCACATAGGGTAGGACTTACAAGGGCTGAACTTTCTAAGGTAAAAGAGATAGGTGGCGGATCGGTTCTTACAAAGGATCTTTTGGAACTTGAAGAGTGTGGTTTTATACGAAAGTATATAAACTGTACAAAAGGCGAAGGTGAGCTCTTTTATCAGCTAATAGATCCGTTTGTACTTTTTTATATAGGATTTATCAAAAATAAAAAATTAGATTCATGGAATGAGTATATTAACACACCGGGCTATAACGCATGGCGTGGAAATGCTTTTGAAATAGTGTGCATTAATCACATAGAGCAGATTAAGTCTGCACTAGGAATACGGGGCATTGAAACGCATGAGTTTGCATGGAGGAGTATAGAACCGGGAGGCGGAGCTCAGATTGACTTGGTAATAAAAAGAAAAGATGGGGTTTCTAATCTTTGTGAAATGAAATTCACAAATGAAGAATATTCTATTGATGAGGATGAGCATCGTAAAATAGAAAATAGACTTTCTAGGTTCCAAACGATGACCGAAACGAAGGATGCTATTCATGTAACGCTAATCTGCGGAAATGGATATAAGCGGAGCAAATATTCCGGAATTGTACAAAATGTTATTGTGGGTGATGATCTGTTCACATAGGAATAAATAATGGCTAAGGCTCTCTTTTTTGATGAAAGGAAGAGTAATCATGAATTTAGTGATAGCAGAAAAGCCATCGGTTGCCCAGTCTATTGCCAAGGTTTTAGGTGCTACCACCAAGCATGATGGGTATTTGGTTGGTTCCGGGTATCTGGTCAGCTGGTGTGTTGGTCATCTGGTGGAACTGGCGGAGCCGGAGGAATATGATGGCAAATATGAAAAGTGGAGAAAGGAAGACCTTCCCATCCTTCCTACGGACTGGTTGTATCAGGTATCCCCCGGTACAAAGAAACAGTTTCAAATTTTGAAGGATCTTATGAAGAGAGAGGATGCCTATACTGAATACCGAAGGATTAAAGAGGAGAACAAAGAACTTCAGATGGCAAAACACAATCTGGAGCGGTTCCTGAATCAGCAGGAAGAAGAACAAAAACAAAAAGAAAAACAACAAAGCAAAAGCGGACAGTCGCTATAATTCTCTTGGGGTATTTCATCGGAATTGATTCCGGTGGGGTACCCCGATTTTTGTATTCTAGCGTTGCACAGCAATGCGTAGCTCCGATGAGAATCACCGGTTCAGGGGTATTAGGGCGCACCCCCTAACAAGCGACTGAAGCAATCTTATATAAGATTGCACTGCTTGCGAACTTGTGTGGCAAAAAGAAAAAACTTGTCCCTTAAATTGTGCACCTATGTTATAATGGCCTTAAAAAGCCAGGACATAATGGAGGCATTATGGAATTTAAAGAATATAGAGATGAAATTAACCATATTTTTGCAGCTTACAGCAGAAGAGGTTTTGTTGATTATTATAATTGCAGAGGTTTGTGGAGCGATATGACAAGTCTTATGACTGAGGCCACAGCTGATCTTGGAAGACAGGGACAATATAAGGAATTGTTTGAACTGGCTAACAAAGCATTTTTGAAATGGGCGAAAACAGATAAGGATGATTCCGATGGGGAGACTCAGGATTTTGTTTGTTACGTTTTCGGTGCCTGGGATGCGGTATATGCTGCAGATGATCCTAAAATAAATCATGCCAAGATGCTGGAATGGTTTCTTAAGAATCTGGATGGTTCTGTTATCGATTATATGGAGGATGAACTCTACAGATATATGATGGAGCACTTCAAGGAAGAAGAACTCCTAAATAAGAAAATGAATTTTCTGAAAGAGAAGATAGAACTTTTTGAGAAATCGGAAGATCATTTTCATGTTGAATTTCATTTGCCAAGGTGTAAGGAACGAGTGCTGACTCTTATGGGAGAACTGAAATATCCTATCGATGAGGTGCGTCAGTATGCCGGCACAATTAAGAGTTATTTTGTTAAGGAGACCCTTGCCAAGATTGAACTAGACTACGGCAATATTGGTGAGTCCATTGCAATTTATGAGGAACTTGCAGAGCGCGAAGATCAGAGATGGGGCAGAAATGAGTACCGTGAAAAACTGATGCATATATATAAAGACCATGGTAATCAGGAAAAGTATTTTGAAAATCTGAAACTGGCCATGCGTGCTGCAGTTGGAAATATGGAACTTTGGGAAGAGTATAAATCAAATTTTTCAAAAGAAGAGTGGCCCACAGCTCGAGAGGAAATATTTGGTGTGATTAAGAAAACGGATTATAGAGCAAGCAGCTGGTATGCAGAGGAAGACAGATATGATCTTGTTATGGATATCGTAGAATCCTGTGAAGATACAAATCTGATAAAAGCATACGAGAAAAAATTGAAAAAACTGTATCCGGAAAGGTGTCTTACAGTTCTTACATGCAAAGCAGACCGTGTGGCGCATGATGGAAATAAAAGATCTGATTACAGAAAACTTGCAGGGCTGCTTAAGTGGATTCAGAGATATCCAGGAGGCGATGATGTAGCAGAAGCGCGTGCTGAAAAATACAGACAGGCTTATCCAAGACGTAAGGCTATGCTTGAAGAATTAATGAAATTCTAGGAGGGTGCTATGGGAGATACATGCGAGATTTGTAAAAAGAATCCGGCTAAGATAAGTATTGGTAATCATTCCTATTGTTTTGATTGTCACAATAAAATGGCACTACACGATATGGGAATAGATGACAGCTTTGCCTATGCCAAGAATATGTCAGTTATAGAGCCCAATGGAAAAATTCATACATTTGAAATTGAGCATGTGGTTCTAGGTGGAATTGTCAGTTGGGAGGCAAATGAAAAGGATGGAGAGTATCAGTTTAGACTGATATCGCAGACGGGAGAAGATGGTGCTGATACTGCACAGAAATTATTTCGTAAAATTGTGGAAGGCGTCTGCACAAAACACTTGAAGAGCACAAGGGAGAGTGGAGTACATCCTATTTTCTAAAGTCAAAAAGGTTTGACAGAGAGGGAGAAAAAAGAATTCACTTTGCATCTGCAATGACATTACTGGGGAAAACGGACGGAGCTTCAGCTGCTGATGGGACAAGTTATCTTGACATTGTTGGATTTATTAAGGCTTATGGGGCTAATCCAAAGTCAGATCTGATAGAATTATGGAAGAGAATAGTCTTTAATATGGCCGTCACAAATACAGATGATCATCTTAGAAATCATGCATTTATTCTTTCTTCAAAAGGGTGGGTGTTGTCGCCTCTGTATGATGTGAATCCTGTTCCATATGGGGATGAATTATCACTTCTCGTGAATGAAGAAGATAACAGTATTTCGATTGATCTTGCTGTTCAAACAGCACCACGTTTTGGAATTTCAGAAAAGGATGCCTCGATTTACGCGAAAGATATACTGACAGTAGTAAGAGATAACTGGGATAATGTGGCAAAAAAATATGGTATGTCCCGCGGTCAAATAGAGGACATGAAACCTGCATTTGAAATTTGCTATAGATACCAATGCACAAATTGATTTTTGAGGAAGGATGTCGGAGGTTATTTTCTTTGCCGTTATATTTGACAGGAGAATACGGAAGAAGCAGGAGATAATACCATTATGAAAAGAAAAAGTATAATGATTTTATTTATAGCGTTTCTGGTTTTGGCAAGTGGTACGGTTTTATTTTACAATAGAAAGACGAAAAGAACTGCGCCCGGCAGCAGAGGAATTCTGGAAAAGGCAGCAGTGGGAAGCTCTTAAGGGGAATGGACGCCTCTTTTCACACTGGCAGCCGCTGTGATCTCCGATATCGGCGGTACCCTGTCCCATGCAGCTATCGTGGCAAGGGAATATCATATTCCGGCGGTTCTGGCAGTGGGCTGTGCCACTGTGAGCTTAAAGGATGGAGATAAGGTGTTTGTGAACGGAACCCTGGGGGAGGTACGCAGACTTTAGATGCGGCTTTTGAAAAGAAAAAAACACAGAGAAAAGGAGGACGCTTATGGAAATCTGGTTTTATGAGGTTGTTTCTATTGAGGGAGATTATGCAAACCTGCGCAGGACAGATATGGAGTCTGATGATCTGAAGCTGGTGGCGAGGGCGCTTCTGCCGCCGGAAATCCAAGAGGGAAGCAAGCTGAAATATGAATTCCTGCAGTATGAACTGATTGGGTGATGCAGGCGGGACTAATTTCTGCTTTACGGTTTCGTTTTTCTGTACTATGATTAATTCGTTTGCGGTATGCCGGGATCAAACAGGGCATCCATACGAGGAGGAGAGATGGAAAAACGAAAGCCAAAGTTGTTTTCAGTGATGAAAACATACACAAAAGAACAATTTGTAAAAGATGTGATTTCAGGAATCATTGTTGCGATCATAGCACTTCCGCTGTCTATAGCGCTTGCGCTGGCCAGCGGGGTTTCGCCGGAGCGGGGAATTTATACGGCGATCGTGGCAGGCTTCCTGATTTCTTTTTTAGGAGGAAGCAGGGTTCAGATCGCAGGCCCTACAGCAGCCTTTGCCACCATCGTGGCGGGGATCGTTGCGGATAAGGGAATGGAAGGGCTGGCAGTAGCCACGATCATGGCAGGAGTGATCCTGATCGTGATGGGCCTTTTTGGAGTGGGCAGCCTGATCAAATTTATTCCCTATACGATTACAACAGGATTTACGGCAGGAATTGCCGTGACCCTTTTGATCGGCCAGATCAAGGACTTTTGCGGACTGAATATTGTAACCGAGGAACCTCTGATCGAGACCATGGATAAGCTCATGGCAGACATCAGAAATATAGGAACCATTAACTTTCAGGCGGTACTGGTAGGCGTGGTGAGCCTTTTGATCCTGATCCTTGGATCCAGGTTCCTACCAAAGGTACCGGCGTCCCTGCTTGCAGTTCTGGCGGGAATTGCCATGGTGTCCGGTTTTCACATGAAGGTCAACACCATTGGAGATCTTTATGAGATTTCCAACAAAATTCCAACGCCCCAGATGCCGGCTTTTTCTTTAAAGCTGATCCAGAGCGAATGGCATGATGCGCTTACCATAGCCCTGCTTGCGGCCATAGAATCCCTGCTTTCTGCTGTGGTTGCGGACAGCATGATCAACAGTAAGCACCGCTCGAACATGGAACTGATCGCACAGGGCTGTGGAAATATTGCATCTGCATTGTTTGGAGGCATTCCGGCCACCGGAGCCATTGCCAGAACGGCAGCCAATATCAAAAACGGAGGAAGAACACCGATTGCGGGGATGGTTCACTCGGTCGTGCTGCTGCTGATCCTGGTGCTTCTTATGCCCTATGCGGCGCTGATCCCCATGCCGACCATTGCAGCCATCCTGTTCCAGGTAGCCTATAATATGTGCGGGATCAAGAAGGTGATTTATCTTTGTAAAACTTCTGCCAAGAGTGATATCATTGTGTTAATGAGTACCTTTATCCTGACGGTGGTCTTTGATCTGGTAGTGGCCATTGAAGTGGGACTGATTATTGCGGTGGTGCTGTTTATGAAGCGGATGAGCGAAGTGACGGATGTAGAAGGCTGGAGGTATGTAGATGATGAGGATGATGCGGACAGCCTTTCCCTCCGGGAGGTGCCAAAGCACACCCTGGTATATGAGGTGAGCGGCCCTCTCTTTTTTGGGGTGGCGGACAAGATCATGCACATTGCCTACAAGGATACGGATCAGTGCATTGTTGTGCGGATGAGAAGCGTGAATGCCATTGACGCCACAGCCATGCATGCGCTGGAGGAGCTGTATGCCAACTGCTGTAAAAAAGGGGTTCAGCTGATCTTTTCCCATGTCAATGAACAGCCCATGCTGATCATGCATAAATCAGGATTTTATGACAAAGTGGGAGCAGAAAATTTCTGCATACATATTGATGAGGCGCTGGAAAGAGCGAAGGTGATCTCCGGGGCGGCGTCGTCAGGAAAATGAGGAAAAAGACATGCACCAGAAATGCAGCATTGGAAATCTTACCATGATGCATTATCTGCTCAGATACTATTTAAACCCAACAGATTTTAATATGCTGATCTATACTACCCAGTGCCTGCAGGGAGATTATCTGGAAATGGCCATCCGGCATCTGCGTTCCCACAGAGAGCGCTGTGCGGGAAGCACCTACTGGCAGGTCAACGACACCTATCCTACCATGTCCTGGGCAACCATCGACTATTATGGCAGGTGGAAGGGAGCTCATTATATTGTAAAAAGAAGCTACCAGCCCTTTATTGCCTATGCGGAGCCGGATAAGGCCACCGGGGAAATGGTGGTTTATGCCTCCTAAGAGATTTGTCTTCCGGGAGCCTAAAATCACGGTTACAGCCGGAGAAGAAAATGGCAGGCCGGTGGTGAAGCTGCATGCAGAGGCCTTTGCCAGACGGATCTGTCTGGATTTCGGGGAGGCAGATGTGATCCTCGAGGATAATTTCTTTGATCTGCAGCCGGGGCAGCACAAAACCATTGGAATAGAAGAAATCAGAAGCCCGCAGGGGGCTTCTGTCAAAGAATTAGTGGAAGAACTTAAGGTCTATAGCAATTTTGATCTTGCAAGATAAGGCTCAGGCTGATTTGGCATTGGGATAGATTTTTTCCATCCGGGCGTCATCATAATGCTCGTCAGCCCATTGCTCTAAGGCGTTTCCTGCCGGAATTCCCTGTTCCCGCTGGTCATAGCGTACCAGCGCAAGGCAGGAAACGGCAATGTTGCAGCACATAAACAGGATCAGAGCATAAGTCAGGATCTTTCCGGGAAGCATGGGGATCTTTTCGATCAGACCGGATAAAAGAGGATAGAGCTTCTTAAACCATACAACGGCGGCAATGCCCCAGAAAAAGCAATATAAAAGGTTGATCCTGCCGCCCAGGTTAAAGGGGATCTTGCTGTAATCCCAGAAAACCTTTCCGAATACGATCTCCGTAAAGACGCTGCAGAGGTATTCATATCCGCCTCCAAGCAGAGTGCCTACGATAAATAGAAAGCTGTCGCTCCGGTCCTTATATTTATAAAGCATGGCGGTAGCAAGGGCGATGGCAAGCCCCCAGACAATACTGAAGGGGCCCCAGACAACGCTGCTGCGGCTCATCCATACGCCTGCGGTGATCCGGCAGAAGACGGTTTCCGTAAGGTCGCCTAACAGTGCACCTGCAAAGAACAGCATGACGATCTTGTAAAATCCGCAGCCTGCAGCAAAAACCTGCGCTTTTTCCTGGGTATCCTTTGAGGGCGTAAGCTTGACGGCCCTGGGGTAAGCCTTGCGGATACGTTTTTCCACAAAGCCGGAAATCGCCCGTCCCAGGCGGACGCTTACCTTGTCGATCTCATTGTTGGCAGCAGCCCATCCGGATAAATGCCGGCTTTTTCCACGAAGCAGAAGGTAGGAAGCAAGAATATCAATGATCAGAATGACAATGAGGGCAAGAAGCAGGATCCGCATAAACAGTCCCGGAAGCAGGGATAAAAGGTGCAAAAACAGAACATTTCCCCATCTGACCGTGACAAATCCAAGAAGTCCCCATAAAAGCGACATGGGAAGACAGATATAACCGTCCAGATTCCATTTCATGCCGGAATAATTCCACCAGCGTGCCTTAAAGGCTTTTTCAATCAGATGTCCGGCGATCCATTCTATTACAGTTGCATAGACAGCGGCAAACAGAAACAGCCAGATGCCGGTCATCTCCCTGAGGGAAATGGACATGACGGCAGCAGCAATACCGTAGATCACGCAAAAAGGGCCGTTTACCAGTCCTCTGTTTGCAAATTTTCGCTGCTTCCATGCGGCGATCACCGTTTCCAGTATCCACCCAAGAAAAGAGTAGATGAAGAAGAGCCATAGCAGTTCATACAGGGATAAAGAATACATGGAAGTTCCTCCTTAAGAGTGATAAAAATAAAATAATAAAAGTACAGCCAGAAAAATCAAATTTGCCAGGGTGAATTCTGCCAGATAGCGCCTACAAAGGGAGCTGTCCTTACCCGCAATGTATTTGAAGCTGATCAGGCTGGCCATAGAGGCGATCAGGCTGCCAAGGCCTCCAAGATTGGTACCGATCATCAGGGCAGGAAGATCTGATGAAAATTTTTCTAACAGGACAGCCGCAGGAACATTACTCATGACCTGACTTGCGAGCACGGAAGTCAAAACCTCTCTTCCCGATAGAAGCCGCTGCAGGATGCTATAAAACTGTGGGATCCGTCCCAGATTGCCAATGAAAATAAAGAGGGCGGCAAAGGTGAAAAGGAGGGAATAGTCTACCTGCATAAGGAGCCTGCGGTTGCGGAGCAGCGTATAAAGGAGTACCAGAAAAAAGGGCACTCCGTAAGGAAGCAGGTGTGCCACACAAAGGAGACTGATCCCGAAGAGAAGAAGATAGGCGATCAGATATTCCTTTGCTTTCCCGTTGCAGCCGGCGGCAGGAAGAGAAAGCTCCGGACAAAGAGAAGAGAGCTTTTTCCTATTCACAAAGCGGAGCAAAAGGATCCAAAGCATCAGAAGAACAAGAGAAAGCAGACTATAAGGAAGCAGGAGTCCCAAAAAGGCGCTGACAGTCATGGTGTGTCCGCCGGTGTTTGCTTTTCCATATAAAAAGAGATTTTGGGGATTGCCTATGGGAGTCAGCATACTGCCCAGGTTGGCGGCAATGGTCTGCATGGCAATACAGGTAAGCATCAGCCGTTTGGATAAAGCGGAAGGCACTGCGGAGCCGGCTTTGTCAAATAAGGTGATCGTAAGGGGGACAAAGGTGATTAAGGCCACATCATTGGTGATCAGCATGGACATGAAAAAACAAAGCAGCATGAGGATAGCCATGACACCATAAATGTCTTTTCCTTTTTGAAGCAGCCGAACAGCCAGGAGGTCAAAGATGCCAAGCTGACGAAAACCTGCTACAATGGTCATCAGACAAAACAGGATAGCCAGGGTACGAAAGTCAATGTAAGAAAGATAGGAAGCGTCCGGTCTTATAAAAAACATGGATATCAGGGCAAGAAAGGCCGACAGGCACAGGACAATTTCCTTTTTTATAAAATTTTTGAGTTTTTCCGCTGTTTTTTTCATGTAACACAGTATAGCACAAAATAAGGGCGCTGTGCAGGATTTTAGCTTGCCGGCTGAAAGAAGAATTGATATGATGGGAAGGAAATAGTAAAAATTTCTGTTAGAAGATCAGATACAGGATGGGTGCAGCAGACAGGAGGGGAATATGGCAAGAGGAAGTCATCATACAAGCGGCGGACACAGGGG
>ENA-ORPK01003168-ORPK01003168.1-human-gut-metagenome-genome-assembly--contig:-NODE-3168-length-10505-cov-1.985550_pt1 | contig 10505 bp, 8 predicted proteins | sample MGYA00242139_ERZ509068 | MGnify/ENA primary metagenome ERZ509068 (study PRJEB26280, sample SAMEA2338687) | human gut metagenome | biome: human gut; feature: human-associated habitat; material: faeces... | reverse complement strand
TCTATGAGACCGTGGGCCGCATGGGATTTGAGACCGGCAACATCCTGGAGCCGTCTATGGGTGTTGGCAACTTTTTCGGAATGCTCCCGGAAAATATGCGAGGCAGCCGTCTCTACGGTGTGGAGCTGGATTCCATCACCGGACGGATCGCCCAGCAGCTTTACCCCAAAGCCAATATTACCATTGCCGGATTTGAAACCACAGACCGCAGAGACTTCTTTGACCTTGCGGTTGGCGATGTGCCATTCGGCCAGTACAAGGTCAATGATCCTGCCTATAACAAGCTGGGCTTCAATATCCACAACTATTTCTTTGCTAAGGCACTGGATCAGGTGCGCCCCGGCGGCGTAGTCGCCTTTGTGACCAGCCGCTATACCATGGATGCCCAGAACCCCAGCGTCCGCAGATACCTTGCCCAGAGGGCCGACCTGTTGGGCGCTATTCGCTTGCCAAACAATGCGTTTAAGGCCAATGCCGGTACGGAGGTAGTGTCGGATATTCTGTTCCTGCAAAAACGTGACCGGGCAATAGATATAGAGCCGGATTGGGTGCATCTGGGACAAACGGAAGATGGGTACGCCATCAACAGCTATTTCCTGGACCACCCGGAAATGGTCATGGGCAGAAACAGTTCCGAAAGCACTGCGCACGGCATGGATTATACCGTGGAGCCGTTGGAGGATATTTCCCTTGCAGACCAGCTCCATGAGGCGGTGCGGCACATGCTCTGCTGCCTCCAGCTCCGCGATATCCGGGGCAATCAATACGACATCCGCAAATCTCTGGGCGTATGGAAGCCGGAAATGGAGCGCTATATGAATCTGGTGCAGCAAATCAAGGAAAAGAGTAAGAAGCGTACTGCTCTTACAAAGGAGAAAAAAGAGCTCCCTGTAATCCGAGTGCTCCGCAGCCGGGAGCTGGCCGCGCAAATTGCGGAGCTGACAGAGGAGCTGGAAGAACTGCGTTCTGAAAAGAACCGGCTTCTGGAACGTTTCTCCTACGAGGATGCCTCTGCCCCGGCGGCTTTCCGCAGAGAAATTGCTGCCATGGAAAACAGCCTGAAAAAGCTGACTGTGCAGGAGAAAAAGTATTCCAATGAACTGGAGAAGGCAATCGCGGAATACAGAAATCTCAAGGCACAGTCAGCGGATATTGACCCTGTGGAGCTTTATAACGTGCAGCAGTCCGCCCGGAACACGAACAGGACGCACAGCGGCGGTATACGGAAACTCGGGGTATGGAGCCAACGATGAATGATGTTTTGGATGCCCGGTACAATACCGAACGGTTACTGTACGAACGGGAGGAGAAACAAATCGTTCGACAAGTAATTGCTGATCGGGAGCGGCTGCTGAAAGGAAATGAGAAAAAGGGCTGTGAAAGGGATAGAGAGGAAAGGTGAGACTTTGGTCTGTATAGGAATCGATGCTCGAAAAAGTACCCAGCGTTTTACAATGATGGAGCATTTGGGGCGATCAAGGAAGCTTGACAAACAGATTGCCCCCACCTATAATGACAGAAAAAGTGTTTTTCACACCTCTGGGCGGCATAGCTGCTTTCAAAGAGGCTGTTTTTCTTTTCGGAAAGGTGAAACCTTCCGGAAAGAATAGAGAAGGGAGCGCTGTGGAATGTATGATTATCTGGTCGTAGGTGCGGGGCTGTATGGCGTGGTTTTTGCGCAGCAGGCGAAAGCACACGGGAAATCGGTGCTGGTCATTGATAAGCGTGACCATATTGCCGGAAATGTCTATTCGAAGAAAATCGAGGGCATTGAGGTCCACCAGTACGGCGCGCATATTTTCCACACCAATGATGCCCAGGTTTGGAACTATGTGAATCAATTTGCGGCGTTCAACCGCTTTACCAATTCTCCGGTGGCGAATTACAAAGGGAAGCTCTATTCCCTGCCCTTCAATATGTACACATTTAATCAGATGTGGGGCGTGGTGACGCCGGAGGAGGCTGCGGCGAAGATCGAAGCGCAGCGCCGGGAGATCACCGGAGAACCCCAAAACCTGGAAGAGCAGGCCATTTCTCTGGTGGGCCGGGACATCTATGAGGCCCTGATCAAGGGCTATACGGAAAAGCAGTGGGGCCGGGATTGCCGGGAGCTGCCCAGCTTTATCATCAAGCGGCTGCCGGTGCGCTTCACCTTTGACAACAATTATTTCAATGCCTGTTTCCAAGGCATCCCCACAGAGGGCTACACCCGCATGGTGGAGCGGATGCTGGAGGGCATTGCGGTTCGGCTGGGCGAAGACTATCTGGAAAAGAAAGAATACTATGATGCACTGGCCCGGCGAGTGGTCTATACAGGCCCCATTGATGCCTATTTTGGCTACTGTCTGGGCACGCTGGAATACCGCTCTGTGCGGTTTGAAACTGAAATTCTGGACAAGCCCAATTTCCAGGGCAATGCCGCCGTCAACTACACGGATCGGGAGACACCCTGGACCAGAATCATCGAGCACAAATGGTTCACCTTCGGCAAAGACGCATCGGGGAATGATCTGCCCAAGACCGTCATCAGCCGGGAATATTCCAGCGAGTGGCATCCCGGAGACGAACCATATTACCCCGTCAATGATCAAAAGAATGGGGCTCTGTATGCAGCCTATCAGGCCATGGCGGAGAAGGAAACCAAGGTTCTCTTCGGTGGACGCCTGGGAAAATACAAGTATTACGACATGGATGCTGTGATCGCCGCCGCCCTGAAAAAGAGCGGGCAGGAGCTGAGAGAATAAGGGGGCATAGGCCCCAATGGAGGGGTTCTATGACGGAGAGTGTGATCCTGAGCAGTCCAACGCTGGTGCTTTTGCTGGGGCTGGCTTTTTTGTTTCAGTTTCTTTGCATCCGTATGAATGCGAGGTTGGTCTGGCAACTGCTTCCTGCGGTGCTCTGCGTAGGCAGCTGCATATGGGCAGTGTGGCTGGGCTGCGGGCTGGAGGAGCTCTCCATTATGCTCTGCGCCTTTTTTGCCCTGTGCTTGGGAGAGAGCGGGAGGAAAGAGAAGTGAATTTCAATTCTCTGGAGTTCCTCATTTTCCTGCCGGCGGTGGTGCTGCTGTCCCTACAAAACGACATGGAGCGGGTGCAGGAGGCCCAGAAGGAGCTGGAGCTGCTGAACCAGATGTGGCACCGGCAGCAGGAGCAGTATAAGCTCTCCAAGGAGAACATCGATATCATCAACCGAAAGTGCCATGACTTAAAGCACCAGATGGCGGCGCTGCGGGCCATTCGGGACAAGTCGGAGATCGACCGACAGGTCAGCGAGATGGAAAACGCCGTGATGATCTATGATTCCGTGATTCATACGGGCAATACGGCTCTGGATGTGGTGTTGACGGAAAAGGGCTTGCTCTGTGAGGCAAAACAGATCAATATGACCTGTATGGTGGATGGCAAGCTTTTGAATTTCGTGGACACGGTGGATCTGTATACCATGTTTGGCAATGCGCTGGACAACGCCATTGAAAGCGTCATACAGCAGCAGGACCAGCAGAAACGGGTGATCCAGGTGGCTTCCTATGTGGAGCAGGGTATGGTGCTGATCCGCTTTCGCAACTATTGTGATCAGCCCCCGGAGCTGGTGGACGGTCTGCCAAGAACCAGCAAGGAGGACGAGCATTATCATGGCTTCGGCCTGAAAAGCATCCGCTACGCAGCCGAGAAAAACGGCGGCGGTATGAATATCCAGACCGGGAGCAATTTCTTCACACTGCAAATTCTTTTACCCTTGCCCCAGGAAAAGCAGCATCTGCTGTGCCGAAAGTGTGACCGGCATTGGTTCGAAAAAAACTTTGCCTCATTGCGTTCTGCCTGCTGGTGCTGTGCGGCTGTGGAAAAGTGCAGCAGAATACGTCCAGCGTCATGGTGGGCATTGTGCCCACTGTCGGCTGCATGATTCCAGCCAACGGACAACGGATCTTTCCGGGGCAGAATGCGACTTTTGGGCTGGTGCTGGATGAGGGCTATTCCTTTGCCGGGACGGACTATACAGGCAAATATATCTTTGCAATTGAAAACGGAAAGCAAATGCTCCACCTGTACGATGTGCGCTATCCTACCCGGGTTCATCTCTGGCTTACGGACAGTTACCGCACAATTACTTACAATCCCAACGGCGGGGAAGGAAAGCCCATGACCGTTACCTACGATGTGTCCGTCCATACCTGTCCCAATGCATCCATTGGAACGGATATCTATTCCCGCCCGGGCTATACCCTGGCAGGCTGGAACACGGCACCGGACGGCACCGGCACGGCGGTGGGCCTGGGCAGCAGAGTTACGGTGCCGCCTCTGGAAGAGATGACCCTCTATGCCCAGTGGGTTCCCTGGACGGAGGCGGCGGCCTTCTCCTGGGAAGATGTCCAGGGGTGCGCCGTCATTACGGGCTATGCGGGCACGGAAGCTGCCCTGGTCATTCCGGAACGGCTGGACTATCTGAATGGCCTGTACCAGAACATCCGGGCGAAGGGAGCTGCGGTTTACGTCTCCTATGCCTGCGTGAATATCGATGCAGTGCCGGAGGAGCAGAAGCAGAACGTGGAGAAAATGGACAGCCTGTTCCGAGGCTTCCTTTCAGAAATGGAAGGGGTGCGTCTGGTTTCCAGACTTTCCGACTATGTGTATCACAACGAGGACTTCTACGATACCAATTACCACCTTCTGTCTGATGCGGCCTGGAACAATACGAGCCTCTGGATGGCAGACCTGTGTGGCCAGTTGGAGCGGGATGGACTTTACACACCGTGAGATCACGTCAACTGTATATTGTTAAAATCGCCAAATTGAGAGTGCTCAATTTGGCGATTTTGCTTTCAAATTACCAAATGTGTCGATTTTATGACCAATTTTGCAAAAATCTTCTTTTGAAAATGGGCCTATGTTAGAATGTTCGCGAAGCAACACGGAAGGAGGCAATGTTGGAAGTCGTTGCAAAAGAGAAAACAGGAATCCAATAACATGACGTAATTTGTAAAGGGTGGTTTCCACCAAGTATTACATCATGACTGCGGCTCATTTGTGGTGAATGGAAAACAGTTATGATTTAGGAGGGATGCTTCTCTTTTATTGTAGCTGTCAACACACATTCACACAAAGGAGTATCATATGGAACTGACTTACAGAAAATGCGGGGATTATTACATCCCGAACCTGACGCTGTGGGACACCAAGGAATACAGCATCGGAAAGTACGGATGGATGCGCCGGACGTATTTGGAGGAGCATCGTCCATTCCTTTACCACGAGCTTCTGGTTACGGAGCGGCTTATGGCGCATTTGGAGGAAATCGACACTGCCTGCCGGGAACAGCTGGAGGTTATGGAAAAGGACATGGTGGCCCAGGAAGGTGTTACGGAGGCGCTAAAGGCGGCTGATCAGATGGAGTGGGTATGGCGGTGCAACTCTATTCGCAGCCGTGCGGAAGAGGTTATTTTGCGGGAACTTGTATACGCATAAAACGAAAGGAAGCCCTCATGGTATGCTGATTACGCTGTCATATGGGCAATCTTTCCTTTGCGGCTTTATTTTGTGGGTATGGGCTGCGCAGAAATCAGAGAATCATGTACGTCTTTGACGGTGTGTACGGGAAGCTGTTCTGCCTTGGGACGGGTATAGCATCCATATGCAGACTGCCAGAATAAAAAATGCCGAAAAAAGATCAACGGCAATCAGCCACTGACACCATGGAGAGAGTCCGTAGTGAATGGTTGACCCCGGCGCGACACCCTGCATCAGATTGGTGTTGACCAGCGTGTAACACAGATTTTTCACCGCCCGCCGCAAAAGCTTCTGCCCGGTTGCGGAGGAAAAGTCACCGGAATTGGCGCTGCCGTCCGCTTCGGTCATCATGAATGCGTCACATCCGGCGCGCAAAACATTGTCGATTTGTTCGCTGGTTCCCTGCTGGTGCATATCGGAAATAACGAATCCCTCAAAGCCCCACTCTCCCCGGAGAACATTTGTCAGAAGCGGATAATTCGCAGCCGTCCACACAGTTCCGATGCCGCAGTCCCCCGCCATGACGGCAGACCCGGCGGCTATGGTGGTTTCAAAGAGGGCTTCTTCTCTCGTTTGGGCGTAGAAAACGGTCTTTTTCGCGGTCTTTATTGCAATTTCAAAAGGCCGGAGGTGAATTTCCCGCAAGGCTTGCTCGGTCATCCAGACGCAGGTATGGATGCTTCGGTGCGCCTCCGTATCCATGGGACCAAGGTGCTTTATGACGCATACAAGCCCCTCGTCGCCCGCGCCGGAAATGATCTGTGCAGCCAGCGTACCGGCTAGAAGCGGATCTTCGCCAAAGGCTTCAAAGTTTCTTCCCCCAAAGGGGGAACGCCGAAGATTCAAGCCGGGGGCATACCATCCGTTGATTCCGGAAAGGAGCGCTTCCTGCCCGACCATTCGACCCAGCTGATACATCAGCTCCTGATTCCACGCGGCGCCCATGACGGGAACCGCAGGATAAGCGCATACTCCTTTGACCCAGTTGTTGCCGGAGACATCGGAAAAGCTCAGCCCCTGAGGGCCGTCCCGTTCCACGCGCTTTTTGTGATAGGCGTGCTCGATGAAGCGGACGAGATCCCCCTTGCGTGCGGCCCAGCCAGCGCCGCCACTGCTCCGGATTGGCAAAGCTCAGCTGATCCAGCAGAAGATTCCATGCGGGGTCGTTGTATGCCTTGCCACGTAAATCGGCCAGAACCATGCCGTTGTTTTTTCCGCTGAGCGGATATTCCGTCTGATAGACAAGGGTATTCGGCGTATTTCCGAGCGCCTCATCCGTTTGGTAGTCAAAACGGGTGGTGTCGGAATCGCATATCCATTGCAGGACGGTATCCGATGCGTGTCGGTCTTCTTCCGTAGGCGCGGTCGGCTGGGTATTCTGCCAGTCGGTGCGGGACAGGGACACGAATCCGCTCACCTGCGGATTGGATACATAGGTATACAGCTGACGGAATTGATTTACGGCTGCATGACCGCCATCGCTCTGACGGGGGTTTTCATTGTCATACCAAACGGTATGGGGAATTTCCAGCGTCACGGAATCCAGAACGGTGTGAGAGTCTTCGCGGACGGAGAGAAGGTAGCTGCCTTCCTCCAGCATATAACTCCCGACGGTTCCGTCACCGTTGTCACGGGCAGCGCAGTAGGATGCCATGTCCTCTGCGGAGAAGGTCAGCGTCACGTCCTCATGCTGCCCCGGCTGAATCGTGCCGGTTTTGGCAAACCGAAGGAGTACCGCAGTGGACTTTTCAATGTCATACTGGGCATCCAGCTCCGTATACGGAGGCGTCACGTAAAGCTGCACCACCTCTTTTCCGGCATATCGGCTTCCAGTGTTTGTGACCCGGACGGTAAGGGAAATTCGATCCTTATCATCCCGGAATTTTATAATTTCCTGAGAATAGGAGGTGTAGCTCAGACCATAGCCGAACGGGTAGAGTACGCCGGCAGCCCGGTCATTGTAATCCGTCAGATAGCCCAAGTCCCAGGCTGTCTCATAGTAGCGGTATCCCAGGTAAACGCCTTCCTCATACTCCCGGAAGGCTGCCGGGGTGTTCGGCACCCGATCGGTGCTGTTTACCAGGGTAGTAACGGCGTTGGAATACGTAAACCGGTTTGTACCGTCGTCCTGATTGGCAAAGGTCGGTGCGCTTTTGAATGCCGCAGGCCAGATATCCGTGGTTTTCCCGGAGGGCGTGACTGCGCCCGTCAGGATTGCCCCCAGAGACGCATAGCCGCTGCATCCCGCTCCGCCCAGCCAAAAGATTGCGTCGATTCCGCCGTCGTCCTCCAGCACGGCAATTTCCATGATCGCCGGAGAGGCCAGGACAACGACGACACCTTCGCAGTGCTTCTTCGCAAAAACGATGGTTTCCTTTTCCGCAGAGGTCAGTGCCAGCATATGGGGAGTGCCGTCCGTGTAGGGCAGCGTCGATGCGTCGCAGTTTTCACCGGTACTCCGGCCGATAAAAACGATTCCTACTGTGCTTTCGCAGCTGCTCCGGTACGGCTGATAGACCTGCGGGGACAGCTCATAAAGCGTATTTTCCTGCGAATCCTCTGACGCCACCGAGCAGGCTGCGATGTTGGGATTCCCCGCGAGGGCGGACTCTGCGCTGACCGCAGCGAAAATTTCCTCCTCCAGTGAGACGTTAACATTGGAAAACGCGGCGTGCAGTCCCTCGGCGGGGGTAACAATATAGTCCGCCTTCGTATCAACGGAGGCGGAACCGCTGCCGCCGTAATAGGGCAGAACGTACCGCAATCCGAAGGGCGAAACCGGTGTGTCCGGTCGCAGGGGAAGAAGCCCGCTGTTTTTCAGCAGGACAATCCCCTCATCGCTGATCAATCTTGCCAGTGCGGCGGCTGCCTGCCGGGATTCGTCTGTATTGGAATACTGCGCCGTGTAATACGCCGCGTTCAGCATATCCTGACCGGCTATCACTTCCGTTACCCGTTTGCCCCGGCCGAAAACGCTGTCCAACGTGTCCGAATTGGACAGCATCCCGGTATTTACCGTGACAAGCAAAGCAAGAAACAGCGCCAGAGCGGGGCGCAAAAACCGATGTATTTCCTGTCTGTCCGGACCGGTCACGTTTCTCACCGCCTCATACCGTGCCTGTCCCGCCGGAAATCGGGAACAGGATGTTTAAGTTGAAAATCTGATCTTTCGCGTCGAAGGAGATGGTTCCGCCGTATTTTTCCACGATCATGACCATGCTCTTTACGCCAAAGCCATGCAGGGTGCGATCCCGGTTGGAGGTGACGGGAAGCCCGCCCTCCATGCGGATGGAACCGGCATAGTAGTTGTGAGAATTCACGGACAGAAGCTCCTCCTCAGCCCGCACGGTAATGCCGATGACCCTGTGGTCACGCTCCAGATTCAGAACGGACTGGATGGCATTGTCCAGAATGTTGCCAAACAGGGAATAGATATCTGAATCGCTCATGAAGCTCAGCTTTTTGCCGTCCACCATGCAGCTGATAAAAATGTCGTTATTCTGACAATACAGGCTTTTTTCCGCCAGAATGATGTCCAGCGCCTGATTTCCGGTTTTTACGATGGAATCATAAATGGAAATGGTTTGCTCCATTTCCCGCAGCGCCTGGGGATCGATTGCGGTCTGCCTGCTGATGGAGTGAATCTGATGCTTCATGTCATGGCACTTCATGTTGATCAGGTCGATGGTCTGCTTGGATATCTCGTATTGCTTCTGCTCCTGATGCCACATCTGGTTGACGATATTCAGCTCGTCCTCCAGTGTTTTCTGAAGCATCAGCGTGAACTGGATGATCAGGACGGCAAGGCTGCATACGATGTTGACCATGGACGCGCTTACATAATATACCACGTCCAGATTTTCATAGCTGCGGTATGTGACCGCGGCGTTCAGAACGATCTCCACCAGCACGGTGACGACCAGCAGCACCAGCATGGCGGGACTGCGGATGGAGATCGCTTCCTCTTTGCAGATCTTCTTTCCGAAAAAGCCGAAAATGCACCAGTACACCAGCGCGTAAACCTCCGCAAAAACCAGAAGCGGAAGAACGCCAACCTCCAGTCTGGAGCTGCTGTACATCTGCGTGCCGTATTCAAAGCCCCCCAGCGTGGAGATCAGGCCGTAGCAGACGGACGCCAGATGCTGGGTGCTGTATCCGGCGATGGTGCAGAACAGGCTGCTTTTCCAGCTGATGTCGTAGCACAGTCTGGTGGTAAATACCGTGACGGCGAAAAATACGGTGAACATCAGCGAGCTATATATGGCGTTGTAGGCCAGTACCGGAAACCCGGCAACAAACAAAAGCATGAAAATTGTAGACACAGCCAGACGCAGCGGGAAGTGGGGCTTGCGTTTCAGGCGAAAGAGAAACATCGATTCCGCAATCAGAAGCGCAATGATAAACAGGAACTTATAAAATGTCAGATTGCTCATATGCAGCATAAAAGCCTCCTTGCTCTGTCGGAACGCATTTTAAGGAACATCTGATTAAATCGGCAAGAGCTGGTGATGAGGGGGTTTCCCCAGACGAAAGTTCTGAAAACGTGGGAATACTGTATGTATTTCCCGCTTTTTAGAACTGCACGGATGGGGAAAAAGACCCATCATCCAGCCGAAGACGATTTATTCAGAGGTTCCTTAAGTAATACTTCCGCCAAGGAAATCGTTCAGCGCCTGAATAAATGCCTTTCGCTTGGGTCTGCTGATTTGCAGCTCGTCGCCGCCCACCACTGCGGTGAAGCCCCGCACGGCGGAGACGAAATTCAGATTGACCAGATAGCAGCTGTTGCACCGGACAAAGGCCTTGCCGTCCAGCTCGGCTTCGACCTGTTTCAGATTCCCGTAGCCGTAGAGCAGGTCGCGGGTGGTGTGGTAGATGATTCTGTGGCCGGAAATTTCGATGTACTTGAGCTGGGAGGAGGGCAGACGAATCAGACCGTCGGGGGTGTTGATGACGATCTGTGCACCGCTGCGCACGGCTTCCGCATAGCTCAGCTCGCCC
>ENA-ORPK01003165-ORPK01003165.1-human-gut-metagenome-genome-assembly--contig:-NODE-3165-length-10509-cov-2.600344_pt1 | contig 10509 bp, 12 predicted proteins | sample MGYA00242139_ERZ509068 | MGnify/ENA primary metagenome ERZ509068 (study PRJEB26280, sample SAMEA2338687) | human gut metagenome | biome: human gut; feature: human-associated habitat; material: faeces... | reverse complement strand
AGTACTACATTAAGCGAAGAAATTTGGAGTTTTCCCCGAAATTTAACACCATTTAATAGAAAACGGGCAATTTCGGCGTGATTCTCTGCCGACAAACGGAAAAGCGGGAGCGCACCCCGTATGGATAACGCCCCCGCCGACATGTATGTAGAGAAAGAAAGAGACTTAGATGCGCCCTCGCGCCCAATATATTACCCGCTTGCCCAGCCACACGGAAAGAGCGTAGATGGCAAGAGCGAGAACGACAATAGCAATCCCGCCAACGTCTTGCTTTGCCTTTTCCCATTTCGTGAGCTTGCGCTCCACGGGAACGGGGATTCGTATTCTGACCGTATCTGTTGCCGCCGTCATGCTGGTACGTGTGCCCGACTGCTGCTGGTTGTGTGCCTGCTGCTGGTTGTCCTTTTCGATATAGGTGTGCCAGCGTTCCACGAACACCGTATCGCCCGATATGCGTGTCGCCATGCTATCCAGTTGGTAAACGTTCTGAAAGCGTGAGACGGTGTCACGGCTTATCAGCGTATCCCGCACCGTGTCACGGATAATCAGCGTTCTGACCTCTTGACTTGTCGGAGGCCCTTCTGTTGCCCGATGGCTTGCGCACCCCAGCAACACCACACAGGCGAGGAGAACGGCCAGTACGGGCAATGTTCTTGATAAATAACTATGCTTCATTGTTTTTGCTCTTATTTTTGCCGAAAATCGCCCGTGTCGCATTTTCTTTGCGTGAGTGGGTAGTTGTAGGCTCGGCGCATCGTTCTTGCGACACAAGCGGTTTGTCGGCGTTATCGGTCAAATGGACTTGTATTCTTTCGTTGCATCAAAGGACGGGCACGCCTTTGCGGCGAAATCCCTGTGCCCATGGATGCGGGCCGTTGGGAACTGTTGCCGCAACTTTGTCAGCAATCGCACGAGCGCCGCCTTCTGCTTGTCGGTTCGTGTGTCCTTTGGCGTGCGCCCGTCCTTGGCAACGCCACCGATATAACAGACACCGATAGAATGCGCATTGTGTTTGAGGCAATGCGCCCCAGCACGCTCTATCGCCCGCCCAGCTTGCACCGTTCCATCAAGGCGCACGACATAGTGGTAGCCTATTCCATCAAAACCTCGTGCTCTGTGCCAGCGGTCAATATCGGCCACCGTGAAGTCCTTCCCCTCGGGCGTGGCCGAGCAATGGACTATTATCTCGTTAATACTTCTCATTTTTCCTTTTTTTGGTTCTTTTTTCATTTTCGTTTTCCTGCGCCTTTGCGATAGCACCTGCGATGACTTCAATCCATTCGTCATGCGTCAAGATATGCTTTGCCAATTTCTCGGCTCGGCTGATTTCGCTATGTATCTTGTTATCCGCTTTCTCACGAACCGAAAGGCCCTCCACTATGCAGAGGAACATGGCAATAATGAAGCTAACCACGGGCACGCCGTGGAGCGTTCCAATACCAAGCAACTCGAAGCCGTGGCAAAGGTAGAAGCAGACATCTATCAGAGCGGCGATACATAGTCCTCCCTCGTAGAGAGTGAACTTGTAAACCGTGCGCTTCAATAGTTCTGAACGGCGGGCCTCACCTCGGAGCTTCGCCTTGTAGAGGCCCGCAAACAAATCAACGGTCATTGCTGCCAGCACCACGGAGAATGCGATGGCCACCAGCCGCAAAAGCGGTATTAGGGATGTTACTATTTCATTCATATCTCGTTTTTGGTTTATAACGTCGGTGGGCCAGCTAAACCCGCCAACGCACATTGTTTTTACTCTGTAATCGAAATCTCGGGGAAGTCAAGCAAGATTCTTGAAAGCAACACTTTCGCACCCTTCTCGGTAGGATGAACGAAATCGGAAGAAAGGAGGCCAGCGTTCCAATTTCCGTTCTCGTCAGTTCCGACTGCTTCGGCTTGGTCAATGTATCTATATCCCAAGGACTTCACGTATTTACAGTAGCCAGTCTTCTGCCTTCCAGCCGCATTGCTCAGCCCACTATCGGGCGTAATGCTATCTTCGGCTGGTGTCGTTGGTATTGTGGCAATGACGGGCTCAATGTTGTACTCCTTGCAAATAGCAATCATTTTATCAAGATTACTCTTTTGATAGCTGTTGATTACATATTCGCCATCCACCTTAGTCTCAACGGTGTCGCCATTCATACCAAGCATCCACATTATGTATTTAGGGTAATACCCAAGTGAGAGCAACGATTTTAGGTCTGAAACGCCCGATGATGGAGAAAGTCCAGCTTGGTTGTTGCTCAACCAGTTCGTGAATCCTTTCTGTCTCATATAGTAAGGCCAGCGCGCTGGATTCGTGAACGACATGTAACTGTCTCCAAATACCCATATTGATTTGTTTATATCCATAGGGAAAAAAGACAAATCAGCATGAATGGAACTCTCGCCGTTGTTGATTATAAACGGCAAACCATAACCCCATTCGTTGGAATCCTTCTCATACACGTTCCCCATGTCATCGTAAATACGAATCTTTGACACCATGTCCGTCACTCCTTGGGATATTTCTATTGTCGTTTTCTCGGTCAATACTATCCCATGCGCTTCTGTCCACATGGGAGTAAATGACGTTTGGTTGTAGGATGCGTACATAGATACAGACGTGGCAGTTACTTTGAGCCACCTGCCACCGTAGTCCCGATTTGCAAAAGTTGGTGATTCGGAATACCCAACACCGACTTCTATATCGTTGACGCTTCCCGTGATTTTGGCAACGAGAAGAATGTTTTTTTCGATATGGATAGGCTGCAATGTAAGGATATCACCCTTTGCAAGGTTATCCGAAGCTCTGAATGAGCTGAACTTCCCGCCAATTTGTTCTAACTTTGAATCAATATTTTTTATATTAGTTTCGCACTCAGAAAGACGGTTCTGTTGCTCCGAAAGCGTGCCTTTAAGATAGGTCGCATTAGAGTATATAACTCTGCAAGTATCATTGTTATATGATGTTTTGTTACTTGAAACTCTAACATATTTCGTATCTAAAGGAATCTCGTCCACAGAAATATCATAATCTCCCGATTGTGTTGAGCCAACGTTTGACAAGGCAGACAAAAATTTTTTATCTTTGTCGTAAAATGCGACAAAGGCCATGTAACTGTTACCTACTTGGCACGCCCTCAGCCCTATTTGCTTAATTACGGGTATTGATAGGAATTCCGTGTACGAATAATCAGCATTCGTTCTTAAATTTCCATCTTTGTATATAAACCCGCCAACCGTGAATAGCTCTCTACCTTGGGCCTCATAGTCTATTTTTTCGGTAACTACCTTATCAGCAGTAACCGCCCCGTCGGCAATCTTGCCAGCAGTAACCGCCCCGTCGGCAATCTTGCCAGCAGTAACCGCCCCGTCGGCAATACTTGCTGGTTTTGTCTTAATAAGAGTTATAGATGAACTTCCTTTACCCGCTTTGTTAGTAGTAAAAGCAACATAAGACGCATCACTTGGAATTTCCACTTCTTTTGTCCATGTTCCATTTGGTAAGTTGGTAGCATCTAACAGTGCGCCATCTTCTTTAAAGAAACAGACATTGGCAACTACACTTGTACCACTACCCATAAGAGTAGTTGATATTTTTTTGACATTAAACAGAGAGATTTTCGCTGTTGCGGCAAAGTATTCATTACTACGTCTTTTGCCCGTGTTTATATTCCAATAAAAATCATCGTCAAAAGCATCTTCTTTCATCGAAACCGTTTCAAAAACTTGGTCTTCAATGAAAGTAATCCTTTGGTTTGTGCTTTCCCAATTTTTCTCCTCCGTTGTCCACGATTTACTTGCGAGAAAATAGGACAATTTCTCGCTGCTTCCCGTCGGCGTGAAAAAAAGTGTGAGGCCACCTTTCTGCATTTCGGGAGGGACGGCCTTAATGGCTGCTGCAAGGTCAGCCACCTCTCCGGCATCATAGCACACAGTAATATCGGTTACTGCCTTTTGGCTCATAACGGACGTAGTGCTATTGCCCGTTTGTTGGACAACGGGCAAATTATCGACCATCTGTTGAACCTTTGCCACGGCCTGCTCGATTTCGTTTATAGCCTCCGTTCCATCCAGCGCATCAGCAACGCCCTCGAATGCGCTGCCAACACGCTCGGCAGTGTTTCCACCTACCTGCGTCTCGTTTTTTATCGTTTGCGCCAATTTGCGCAATTCCTCTGCTTTTGTTGCCATGTTCTAATCTCCGATTGCGTGGATCCGTGCTCGCGTGCCATGCACGGGCTTTATCACTTTATCCACGGTATGATATTTAATATAACGCAAGCAATCGCCGAGGTACGTCTCAGCGATAGTCATCACGTCATTGTATTGTTTCAGTTTGCCATCGTCCACATGGTGGGCGTATTGGTCATCATGCTGCATGAAGCCAGCCCGACTATAAATAGCACCGTCCGCACGGGCGATTTTAGCGTAAACGAAATAGGCGAGGGCCGACTTAAGGCCCACGCAATATTGAAGCTCCTTCCCAGCCTTGTCGCAACTGCACACGTTCTCCCTTTCAAGCATCCACTCGCCGCCATTGATAACCGTGGCGGGCTTGAAAGTCTCATCAAACGTATCGTCCCACGCCGTCTCGGTTACTGCTGCCTTGAAGTTGCCGTAACCAATGGCGGGGATAATATACATTTGCTCGCACTCATTGATAAAAGCCTGCACTTCGTTCTCGTCAAGATGGATGCTCACGGGGCGGGCCAGCTCAGCGAACTCGGCGGGCGTTATTAGGTGGTTTCGTTCTTTGCTCATCCGTTCTCCTCCGCATTGATATATTTGATTGGTTGAATAGCGAAATTAGCATTGGCCAGCAACGGATCGGCCCAATGTCTGAACAGGCGTTCGAAGCCACGTTCAATGAAACGCTGCTCATTCGTCACCTCGCCAGCGTAATACTCGAAGGCATCACGCATCACGTCCCCGCTGAAACCGAGTTTTCCGATTCTGATGCTATAAAATAGCTCTTGATGGAACTGGGCGTATATGCGCTCAATAACGCTCGCATCGGTCGTGCTGAACTCCTTGTCGATGTTCTTTGTCGGGAAAGGAACTATCTGCGGGGCGTCCTCGTCATTCTCCAACGTGATGTTCATAATCTTGGAAGTATTCTCGTCACCTTGGAAGACCATCAAGTCCTCATCGCTAATCATTTGCTCAACGTCAGAAAATTCGCCATCCTCGCCAACCTTTGGCACGCCCTTTTTGCTAATAAGCATACAGGCAACGAGGAAGTTATTACGGACGTTCCGATTCTTAATGTTGCCCAATCCCTCGTCCGTGCTAATATCCACGATACAAGCGTCATAGACTGGCGTGGGGTACACGCCGTAACCAGCCATTGAGCACCATAGGACTTGCCCTTGATACTTCTCAACACCGCCATCGTCAAGAATCTCCCGTGTTACAACCGTGGGGTCGGGGTTGAACACATTAAGGCGGGTAATGTTCTTCTCGTCAACCGACAACCGCTTGCCCGCACGGGTTTTCTTTCCTCCCCAATCGGGATGAAGAACAATGTGGGCAACATTGCCGACAGAATCACTTTCCTCGAGCCGACAATTCTCAAACGGGACAAAGGACACCTCTGTTATTTGGCAAAGCACGTTATAATTGACGTGGAGAGCGAAGCCACCGAAACGGGCAACGTCCTCCGCCACATCGTGCAAAAGCTCATCGCCCGTAGTGCCCATTCGGTTCACTTTGTAACTTGCGAAAGCCTCATTGTCGAAGCCGTACCCCTCAATGAACTTGGCGTAACGATTTAGGCATAGTTCAGCCGTCCCGCTCGCACCAGTAATGTCTTGCAAGTGCTGGGGATAGAGGTTGTCCGAGCCGTAGGTCTGCAAGTTGAAGCGGGTGAGATAGGTAACGTCAACCCGTGGAGGGGATTTCTTTGCCGTCTTTACGTTCATCGCTTATTTCTTTCTGTTTTTCGTTCTAACGGCTTTTCTTGGGCGTACCTTGGTACTTGTAGGGCCAGCCGTATTCTTGCGCCCTACGGTCTTATTTTCGGGCAACGCTTGGAACATTGACCGATTATCGGGGAACATGCTTAGATATTCCTCCGCCACCTCGTCCGTGAGATTGTCATTTGTGTAAATCTTGCCACCACGGAAATGCGGGCTATTCAGTATATAGCCAGCACGAAGTCTGTAATTACATTTCTCTGCCATACGTTTCTCCTTTCTGAGGTACAATACAATTTCAATCAACGCATCGTGGTAGCATTGTTGGCAGCTTGTAGGATGGAACTGTTTGCCCAATACCTCGCCATATAGCTCCACGATGGTTGATTTGTCAATGTTTGAGAACGGGGCATCAAACCTCGTCCTCAAATCATTGCTTATGCTTATCGCTTCTTCGTAGGACATTACGCTGCCGCCTCGGTGGTCAATGAAGCGAACTTCGCTGCCGTGGTCTCATCGCTGGTGTCATAGAAGAAAAGCGCACTCTTCGGGGCGTTCGTCTCCTGCAAGGTAATGAGCCAGCCGCCGTCGGTGTCCTCGGAATACTTCTCGTTCGTGCCCTCGCTTGCGACAAGGCCCTGCGCATAGCCATAGACTTGATACTCGCCCTTTGATGTCTTGTTCTTGTTGCGGAGGATGAGAACGAACTGACCGTTTGCCAGCCCGTCAATCACGTTCTCGCAGACATCGGGATTGTTGGCCAACACCGCAATCGGAATCTGATTCGTCCACGTGTTGCGGTACGTTCCCACGGTGAGGGTCGTCTGAGTGCCCGTGAATGGTGCATTGCCGAGCTGGGCGACAGAGTAGCCCTTTTTCCCCGATTTGAGTGCAAGCGTTTTGATGACGTTTTTGTTGGTTTCGTCAAAAACGGTTGCGCCGAAGTCAATATCCTTGCGGTTGATGATGACGCCATCGGGTTCGAGGCCACGCACCACCAGCTCCTCGCAGTCCACGGCAATATCACGGGAGATGATACTTTCACATAATTTCGTTTCCATATTGAATCTTTTTTAATGTTGGAAAAATACCCGTCCCCACACCATGCGGCACGGGGACGGTAGTTGCCTAATAAGCGGCGTGAACGAGGTTTTCCTCCAGCAACTGGGTATCAACCTTGCCAGCGGCGTACCAATAGTTCATTCGCTCCTTCTTATCGAACCAAATGTCAAGGTCGCTCAGAAGGCTATCGGCGTTCGTGCCGACCATGAGGTTGCGGGGATTCGTGTAAACGAGACGGAACGGCTTATTGAGGGCCGTGCCCGTGTTCTCATAAGCCTTGATGATTCTGTCCCACACGCTGACACGTGCAATCTTGATACCATCGAACTCGGTCACGTCGAAGCCGTCGAAGATGGTCTGCCACGGGAGGTTGATGTGATATTTCTCCTTGATGTCGTGGTGGAGCGCATCCGTGAATGCTTTCGTAGCAAGTACTACGGCGTTCGGATCAGCCGTGATGCGGCTATCGGCATCCATTGCAACGCTTTCGAGAATACCCGTGGCAACACCCTCGGCAAGGATGGCCGTCTTTTGCTCTGCATAGGTGGTTTTAGCATTGGCCGCAATGGCCGTCAGCTGCTCGGCGTTGGCTGCGCACTGAGTAAAAATGCGCTTGAACAGACCGTCGCAAATATCGAACATCGTCTTGTCCGTGCCAGCGGTAAGGACACCGCCGTCGGCGTGCGTCTTCGCTGCCTTGTCACCGAACCAGCCGATGCGCCAAATCATGCGCTGAATAGCGGCCATGAGCTTGTCGGCGTAAACCGTGCCGATTTCCGTATCGGTCAAATCGCCAACACGTGTGCCAGCATGGAGAGCGAACTCGGCGAACGTTCCAAGGACTGCGGAGTAACACTCCTTCTTTGCCACGCTCCAATCGCCCAAATCCCAACGTTTGAGAGAGTTGGCAATCTTGCCCGTGGTGTACTCGGGATTACATGCTGCGCCCGAATGGCCAACATCATCGTAATCGCCGAGAATGGCCACGGGGTCGCCACTCTTGACACGCTGGATATTCACGAACTGCGAGAACTTCTCCAGCGTATCGTCATCAAAGGCAGTTGCCTCGATGGCGTCACGGACGCTTGCAAGGTTCTCGGGGTTTTTGGCCCAATTTTCAAATAAAGTTGCAGACATATTTTTTTCCTTTTTTCGTTACTACTTTTTGTCCTTCTTACCGTGCAACTTTTTGATGTTGTCACGGATGGCGTTCGCCATCTCGGCCCGTGTGCCCTGCTGCTGAGCATGTGCGCCAGTCGGCTGACGCTGCTCGGGCTTGTATGCGCTCGAGATTTTGGCAAGGGCCTTCTCGCCACCTGCCATCTTTACGGCGTTCAGAATGCGGAGGTCGTCGGTGGTCTTGGCGTTCTTCGTTGCTGCGTCCAGCTGCTCTTTCAGCTCGGCAATCTCTGCCTCCTTCTCGGCGATGTCAGCCTCGAGCTCAGCTATCTTTGCGTCCTTGTCATCGCCGCTGCCAGCACCATCGCCGTCACCGCCTTCGTCTCCTTCCTTTGCGCCATTACCTTCGCCGTCCCCCTCCTGCGCTGGACGGATCTCAGTAATAACGCCGTTGCTCACGATAATCGTTGCGCCATCGGGCATCACGAACTCGCCATCGGGTGACGCCTTGTCGCCAACTTGGGGCGCACCCTGCTCACGCTCAACGGTCAGCACCTGCCCGTCAGCCGTGTTTAAGTCCATTCCGAAACAGATTTCCGAGATGGAACTCTTGCCAAAGAAATGAAGCACTTTGTTGAGAAAACTCTGCTTCACTTCTACATTTTTGTCTTCTGCCATTTTTGTTGATTTTGGATTATTGTTTTTGATATGTTGTCTTGCCGCTTGGCCTCGCTTACTTGCGCTTGCTGGAGGGATAATGTTGCCAATAAGGCCAATGTTCTTCGCCTCCTCTGCGCAAATGTATTTGTCTTCGTCCATGAGCGACTGAATAGTTTCAGCATCGCACCCGCAACGCTCCACATACAAATCGACCATCTTTTGCTGCTCGGCACGCAAATCATCGGCGTACTTCTGCAAAGCATCCGCATTCACGGCATCGCCCAATCCCCACGGGCATATCCACGGATTGTGGACACAGATGTGGGCCGATTCATAGGCGAAACGGCGTTCCTTCGGAGCTGCCATCATGATAACGGTCGCCATTGATGCGGCGTTCCCCTCAACGGTTGTGCTGATAGTTTTGCCCGTGGAGCGCAGACGGTCATAGATGGCCCAGCCTTCCAACACCGAGCCGCCGTCGCAGTGCAAACGAATATCAATGACGTTATCATCTTCTGGAATGCTTTCGCAAAACGCATCAATATCTTTGAAGCATACGCCCTCGGCCTCTCCCCAAAAAGTTGCCGTCTCTTTCTGATTTTCTGATTGTATGTCGTTATAGATTTTCAGTATTGCCATAAAAAACTCATTTGATGCTGCAAATATAGATTATTTTAGGGAAATGCGTACTTCGAAAGCACATCAAACAACTTGCACGTCTCGCAAGTAAAAAACGGCCCGTGTCGCGTTTTTCTCGTCCGAGACTTACAACTACCCACCCGAAGGGCGTTCGGACAACACGGGCGAAGCAAATATGGTTCTTGGGAATTATTTGGCTTTTAGCGCAAAAAGATTATCGTTTAAGGCAAAGAAATTTCGTTCATGGTGCAAAGTGTTCCGCAAAAGCGGAAAACTTACTTACAAGTATGATAATACTTGTTATTTATATCTTATCTTATCTTATCTTATATTATATTAGTATACAAACGTATACAAACGTATACAAACGTATACGAACGTATACGAACGTACACGAACGTACACGAACGTATGCAAACGACTATAAACGACTATAAACGACTATAAACGACTACGAACGGCCCGTTTGCAGGTGCAAACGAAAATGCAAACGAAAATGCAAACGAAAATGCAAACGGAATAGCCGAAAATAGCCGAAAATAGCCGATAATGACTAAAACGGGGGGAAAAATAAACCCCCCATTATAGGGGGGTTACTGTGTGGGTCATTTCAAAACAAGGGCCTCAATATATTCGCCAACTGTCATGGAGGCCGCTTCTGCCTGCGCCTTGATGGCTTCAATGGCTTCGGGATTCATGCGGGCATATAGAACGGCCTTGTTCTTTCGAGGCCGTCCCGCACCTTCACGCCTCCCGCCCCAATGTGGCTTGTTAGCATCAATCTTTGCCATAATAAAGCTCCGTTTCGTAGGTGGGGTTCTTCTCGCCGATAACGTCACCGTCCTCGTCCAGCTCCAAGGGTGAGCCCTCAAATACTTCGTAGCTGAAACTAATGTTGTGATTTTCGTATCGGTTGTCGCCGTCTGCCACCAGCTCGCAGCCCTTGGTCTCTTCGTCGCAGTATGCAACGGCCTCGGCCAGCGTATCAAACTCTGCAACCATGAAACTCTCTACATTCGTTCTGTAATAAACACTAAACTTTTTCATAACTTCTGATTTTGTTGTTGTTGTTGTTCTTAACGGTTGCAAAGGTAGGACTTTATTTTGATTCTTGCAAGCGTTTTTCAAAAAA
>ENA-ORPK01003164-ORPK01003164.1-human-gut-metagenome-genome-assembly--contig:-NODE-3164-length-10509-cov-2.808016_pt1 | contig 10509 bp, 8 predicted proteins | sample MGYA00242139_ERZ509068 | MGnify/ENA primary metagenome ERZ509068 (study PRJEB26280, sample SAMEA2338687) | human gut metagenome | biome: human gut; feature: human-associated habitat; material: faeces... | reverse complement strand
TGAATATCGGCGGCAAAGCTGTTCTTATGACAGCTTTTGGAGCAACTTCTGACACCAATGCCATGTTTACCGGCAAACCCTACATCGGCGAGCTTGGTTATGCGTTCCTTTACCGAAATTATCGAGCAGATCAAGGCAAATGGCAGACGACAGATCCACTAGGCTATCCTGATGGATGGAATAATCTGGCGTATGTAAATAATGAAGCAACAACAGCGATTGACCTATTAGGAATGAACATTTATCAAGTGCATGATAAAGAAGGTGCTGGTGGTGCAGGTCATTCCGCTTGGATAGCAGAAACAACAAATAATAAATATTCGGTAGTCGATTTTAATCCTAAAGGCGGCGGAATAAGAAGAGGTGAATTTGACTCTTTGCAAACTGCTCTTGATTTTTTGAATCAAGACAAACATAGATACGAATCCTATTTGGAGTTTAATACACCCAAAAACCATGGAGATGATTTTATTTCTGAAATAAACAAAAACATAGACAAGGGTTATGTTTTGAATGACAATAATTGCTATACGGTTGGAGCTAAGGCGTACAATGCGACAAATCCTGATCCGTATGGATATCCTTTACATATAGGGGATGCCCCAAATTTTTCATATGCCCGCAATCTACAAAATGGAGGAATTCGCCATGCTATTGAGTAAATATTTGCTTTCTTTTTTTCTTTGCGGGATATTTTTTCTATTGTTTGCAGAAGAAAAAACAGATGTTGCAATTAGACAGTCTGTTTCTCAAAATGCCAAGTCGCCTCTAGTAAAGCACGAAAAAAATCCTCTGAAAAACGAAAATGATCAACGCTTTCTGATTTGCGAACTTTTTAACCATATAATTGAAGATATTCCGTTTGATTCTTCTTGGAATATCCATTGGCCTGAACAAACAAATAATTTCTTTAACAACATCATTCCGGATGAAGTAAAAAAATACCAATCAAAAATTTCTTTTGCAGGGGAATTTTTAAGGTTTTGGCGTCCTCGGATTATTGGAACAAAATATAATTTTTTCAGTTTATGTATATACACATTATCGCCAGATATTGTGACGTGTCGATACACGCAAAATCTGAAAGTAAAAAATATTCAATACCTCAAAGAGCCGGATCTTCCAGTGCGTGAATTCCTCGTTCGATTAAACAGTTATGTAAAGAAAGACTTAAATGGGCAATCAGTTACATATACCAGACAGCAATATTTTTATGTTGGCGGAACAGTTTTATCTGGTGGGAATATGCGTATGGAATATGGAGAAATTCTTGCCAATGAAGGATTCTTGTTAAAAGATAGAACACCTATATTAGAAAATATTCCTGAAAAAATTTTAAATGAATTTCAGGAATGGACGAAGACTCAGCTGGAAAAATATAAAAAAAAGTAGTGTCCGAATTTTTGCGCACATTTGTTTTTGACGGATTATTGTTCCTCCGTTAATTTACACCATTTCGTAAAGTTTACAAGCATTTCGAATCCTGACGAGTTTTCATTTCCTTGTTGAACCTCAGAGCCTTCAGAGCGCAGCGAAAGGTGCTGTAGAAATTGAGGTAACATCCGAAAAATATGTTTTTTAAAAATTTTGCTTGATATTTCTCTAATGTGTGATATTTTAAAGAAAAATGAGGAAACTGATATGAACATAAAGTATCTAAAACTATTGCTGGCGAGTGCAAGTGCTGTTTTTCTGCTTGCGGAAGCAAGTGCGAAGCCAATTGCATCGGTTGAATATTTCTATGCTGCGGACGGTACGCTGACTGGTCGAGCGGTCAACGGAAAACTGCAGCAGTATCAATATGACAAGAAAGGTCAGCTTGTTGCAGTCGTGGATGCGCTCAGCCGCAGAATCGTAGAGCATTATGTTTACGATCCAGCCGGAAATATTTTGAGTAAGACTGTCAATGAAAAAACAACTACTTATATTTACGATAAAGCGAATCAGCTGATTTCTTCAACCTGCGAAGGGAAAGTCACCAAATACCAATATGATGCGGCCGGGCGCATGGTGAAAGAGGGTGAAAAATCCTATCGTTATGGCTATTTGGATAAAATTCTTGAGATTCAGGAAAACGGTCGGCAGGTCGCCGCATTCGATTATCATATGGATGGTCAAATCGCATCCGCAATGTATGGCGACAAGAGCGAGGATTTTCTTTGGGATGGACTCGCTCTGATTCATCGCGGGGCAACAAATTTTATAAATGAACCTTATGTCACGGGCGGCAATCCGATTTTGTCGAGTAAAGACGGTGTGATGTTCAATGATATGCTTGGAAATTCCCTGAATATCGGTGGGAGGGATATTGTTATCACCGCTTTCGGAGAAACAGAAAGTGTCGAGGCCATGTTTACAGGTAAGCCCTACATTGGCGGGCTTGGTTATACGTTTCTTTACCGAAATTATCGAGCTGATCAAGGCAAATGGCAGACGACAGATCTATTAGGCTATCCTGATGGATGGAATAATTTAAAATATATAAGGAACTATACTACAAGCAGTGTTGATCCTTTAGGAGCAAAAACTGTACCAATTACAGGTCGTGCTACAAAAGGAAACGCCGAAATTGGAGGTTTTTCATTTCGAAATTATTCTAGTGATGATGGCTTTTTCTATGTGGTCTCTTCTAGTTGGGTTGTTGATTACTCTGTGATACTATATAATATAGAAAACGATTACTTGTGTGATTCTCCTTATTGCAAAGGACATCACTATGAACCATCTTCGGCAGATTTAACTTACCGAAAAACAGCACCTCATGTAGACATGATCATTGGTCCCTATGAAGAAGTAATTCCGGAAGATGAACTTTACCAAAATATGAGTAGCTGGCAAAAGGAATTGAAAAAGAGAATGAACGACGACATAGACAATTTGCCTTTGTTTATTGATATTGTGCGTTACTTTTCTTTTATGCAATGCCTTGAATAGAGGGGAGATGCAATGAAATATTTCTGTCTTTGGTTGTTTCTGTTTTCTGTATTTTTCGTTCATGCGGAGACTATGGAGTGGAAACCAACCGGAAAAGTTTCTGTCACGGGGAAAAGTTGTTTTGGAGCGGTGTATCGGGCGGAATGCAATAATATCATGAGCCATGCTCCCGGGGATTCTCTGAATGCTTTGAGTGTGGTTCTGTATAAAAACAAAAAAGAACGCAGAAAATTAAAGCAGCGCTTTATTTCATTGGATTTTTTCATCCGCCTCTCTCCCTATACACAGAATTATACAAGTGATTATTTTGATAAATCGACCCCGTTTTATCATTTGAATATAGGACTGTCTCAGCAATTCCGCCCGCCGGAGAATTATGCCGCATTATTTTTGCTTTTTAATTCAATGTTTGACGACGTTTATTATGATATTCTGGGTAATAACGGTATCATGAACATTTTGACGTCTTCAAAGATTTTTACGAGTGTCCCGGATGAGCTTTTGATACAAAAAGGCTCTGTCCGTTATGCGCCGTATCAGGTAAAAGTTCAATTGGATCAACAGGAGCATATCATGACGCTTTATATAAACGGGCGTCTTCAGGGAACATTTCCAATGGGCAGGCTTCAAGGCGGGAGAAACTCTGTAAATGCAATTTCTCTGGTTTGGGATATTCCTCGTGTGAAATTCCGGAAAATGCCGGTGCGGGAATTTGAAATTTCTGCGCCGGAAGTGACATTTCATGAAGAACCGGATTCTCCGCAACTCGCCGCGGCGAATCCGCCCCGCATCCACGAGAACCACTATGATTCCTCGTATGATCAGGCGCGTATGTTGCTGTACAGTCCGGAGAACAACTGGGAAAAGGCCTTTGAAATTCTTCAGAAACTGGTAGAACGCGGTCATGCTCCGGCCATGTATGAGCTGGCTCTCTGCTATTATCGCGGACTCGGCTGTTCGCGCGACCGGGAAAAAGCACTGCATTATTCAAAATTGGCGGCTGAAAATGGAATGAGGAGTGCTTTTGATCTGCGCTGTATGCTTCTTGATCTTTCTCCCTATTCAACTACGAAAGAATTTATAAAATATACAAAAGGATGGAATGTCGGATCCGCTGCACCTTTTTCCCTTATTGACCGCTGTTTGATAAGAGGATGCAAACGGAAAAACCATGAAGGTCAGACAGGGAAAATTTTTAAAATTAAAAATAATAAAAAAGCGTATGCGTTCTCTTTATACTTGGACGCACAGAATCATGCAACTTCGGAAGAACAAATTGTTCTTGCCCAGGAATTGAGAAGGCTTGCTCAGGACGGTTTTGTCCCTGCAATGGGGCTGTATGCAAACCTTGCTTCCCGACGAGACCATAAACTTTATGCGGGAGATTATCTGGATTTTATGAAAAAAGCATTTCTGCAAAAGGAAGTGAATGCAGTGCGTTATTTTGTTCAGGTTAAACGTTATAATGTCGACTGGAATTCCATGGATTTGGAAACCCGCTTTGTGTATGCGAATGATAAACTGCTTCAATTCGGAGGAATCAACCCGTGCTCGGACAGACGGCGTAATTTCAATGAATTGCATGTGTTATGGCACATGAAAGGCAATAAAAGAGCCGCATATGCATACGCCGAATATCTGTTGAAACCTTCTGTAAATTTAAATAAAAAGGTCCTTGCGGAAGCGGAAGCCGCGATGCTTGACGCCGCGGCATCCGAACCGCTGGCACAGGCTCAGTATATCCGTCGCTATTTGGATGGATTCTACGGGAATGCAACTTCTGCTCAAAAATGTCTGAAAGCGTTGAAGGTTTCTTTTGCCAATGATTTGCTTGTGCAGGAACTTGAGGCGGAACTTCAAGAAAGACTGAATCCTGGAAAATGTCAGCCTTTGTGGGAAAAATTGCTGGAATCCAATTCCATTTCCGCGCTTTATTTTGTCGGTCAGTATGCCAGCCGCGCCGGCAACAAAGTTCAGGCGGCAAAATGCCGTTATGAATTCATTCAAAAAGACAATATGCGCCGCTGTATCCAGAACTGGACGAACTCTCTTTTCGGAGAAGAAGGCGATGGCATGATGTTTGACGGGTTCCTGAACTGAAAGTTGGGGAAATTTTATTAACAGTATATAATATGAGAATTATGTGTTTTATTTAAAGTTCCGCTTGATTTTTTCTCCGATAAGTGATATTTTATACTGTTATCAAAAAAACTTACATGGAGTAAATGAGATGAAGTTATTTTTATTCCTCGTCGGCATATTTGTTTTCTGCGTGCTTATGCTGAATCCGGCAATAAGAAGGTCGTGGAAAATGAACTTGATGTATTACCATATCGGGTAATTCTTTTTTCTGATTTTAAGATCAAAACGTGGGAGATATTTTAACATGAAGACTTCGCAATTTTTTATATTTCAACCTTATTCAGGCTGCAGGTAAATTATGGTTCGTGCTTTTCTGATTCTGGCAATTTTATGGCCTGTTTTCTTGTCGGCGGATATGATTGAAGTCAAAACCAGAGCTCCGCAGAATAGGAATGCTGTGTTTCATTACCGTGTGCCGAAGGGGTATGACAAGCATCGCCGGGAAATGTACCGGGTCCTGGTTATTTTCGGTGGACGCAATACCGATGGAAGGGCAGACGCTTCCGGGCGCATGGGCTGGGGAAAATGGTGCGATGACAACGGAATTTTCATTGTTGCACCGGGATTTCGCAACGATAACTACTGGGATCCGCAAGATTGGTCCGGACGGGCGTTGCAGAAAGCGCTTTCACAACTCAAAAAACGCTATAATATCTGCACAACAAAACTGCTGTTTTACGGTTATTCGGCGGGAAGTCAGGCGAGCAATCTATTTCCGGCATGGCGCCCGGATCTTTGTCGCGCATGGGTCAGTCATGCATGCGGCGTATTTCATGAGCCAAGTTCCAAAATGAGCAACATTCCCGGTCTTGTTACTTGTGGAGACGCTGATACAGCACGATACATCATCAGCCGGGATTTCGTTGAAAAATCCCGCAAAAAGGGTGTAAACATTCTATGGAAATCATTCCCGAACCACCCGCATGACGTTCCTCCCGATTCCCTGAAGCTCGCCCGGGCGTTTCTGTTTTTCTACCATGAACTTTATCTGGATGATTTGAAAGGATGGCGGGCTCCTGTCCGTGAAACCGGAGAAGCCAAATTCATAGGAGATGATCAGGAGCGACGTTATTATCCGGCGGGGTCCCCCAAAGCCAACAACATTTTGCCCGAAGACCGGGTTTTCCTGCCGAACTCCGTTATTGCGGAGGCCTGGGGGCGTGCGGATCAATGAAAACGCTTGTATTGCTTCTGTTTTTGTTCGGAATCGTTTCCGGCGGAGAAATCAAAAGGGATGGTACATCTTTTATTTTTCGTGCTCCGCAGAAAGTCTCCAGCAATTCCCGGATCATGATTCTGTTCGGCGGACGCAACTGGACAGGAGAAAAAACGCTGAACACCTATCATTTTGATGAACTTGCCGATAAACACTCTCTTTTCCTGCTTTCTCCATCTTTCCGTGACCGCTCGTATTGGGAGCCGGAGGCGTGGTCTGGGGAAGCTCTGTTAAAAGCAATTGCTGAATTGGAGAAGCTCTATCAGCTGACACCGCAAAAAATCTATCTTTACGGTTATTCCGCCGGAGGTCAATGCGCAACACTGTTCGCAAACTGGCTGCCTGAGCGAGTCTCCGCATGGGGGGCACATGCCTGCGGCGTCTATCCGGAAACAATTCACACCAAAGCACCAGCCTTGTTGACCTGCGGACGCGAGGATTCCGCCCGTTTTCAGCTTTCTCAACTTTTTCTTTACCGCTATCGGGAGAACGGAGGGACATTGCTGTGGAAGCCTCTCGCAAGCGGCCATGATCTGTCTAAAGATGCACTTGATCTTGCCTATGCCTGGTTTGACGCCCTTTTGTCCGGCGTATCCTCAATGCAATACGGCGAGGATGACACTTTTCAGATCGGAAAACGAATTGATGAAGAGTTTCGCAATCCGCTTTACAGCGATACAATCCGGAAATTGTGGCAAAAATGATGGAATTTACCTACAACGGCATGGTGCGCTGGGGCTTCGGCTTTGAGAATCCGAATCATGCGGCGGCCTTGTTCTGCGCCATATTGCCGCTTTTATGGGGGTGGAAAAAGTATCCATGGGGTGGGATTCTCTTGTCTGTCTGTTTGATTGCTGCTTTGGTTTTTACCTGCTCCAGAACGGGTTTGCTCGTTTTGTGTCTTGAACTGGCGGTCTATGCGGTTGTTTCCGAGCGAAAAAACTGGAAATGGCTTGTCGGGCTGTTTCTTTTTGCCCTTGTTTGCACAGGAGCCATTGGTTTGTTCGGACGTTTTACTTTGGATGGAGCGATAACCAATCGTCCGCAGATCTGGCTTTCGGGATTGAAACTTTATGCGGCTAATATTGGCGGAGTCGGTGCTGGAAATTCCGGACGGATTGCTTCTGCGTTTCTTCTTCCGGAAGAAATTCAATGTCGGACGCTGGTCAATTCCCATTTGACTTTGCTGACAGAATATGGAATTTTTGCAGGGTTGCTTTGGTTTACTTTGTGGTTCTATGCTCTGTTAACCGGTTTTCGGAAAAAGCGTGTTTGGATTGCTCTGATCGAACTTTTTATTTCAGCCGCGATGTCCACAATATTTGACGGCGGCAACCTTTTTGTCTTTCAACCTGCGAGGTCGAATTTCTGGATGGCCTGGTTGCTCCAACTCTTCTGTTTTGCTTTGTTGCTCTTCTGCATTTTCCATCGAATCGTGTGGAAACAATTGGGAACAGCGTTTGTAATTGCTCTTTTTATTTGCCTTGTACCGTGCATTCTCTACACTCCAGATACTCCGCGAGTTCAGGAAGAGTATCTTGTAAAAAACAGTTTGACTTCGCCTCCGCTGTTGATTTATGATTCCGAGTGGACCTTGCGCGATTTGCGTCCGTTTTGTGCAGACGGCGGAATTCTTGCATTGCAGAGCGGATTCCCTAAAGTAAAATATAAAGGACATATCAGCCGGACATTGTACTTTGGAGAAGTCTGTGCAAACGCCGCAGATTCTGCGAAGCCATTCTATTTTGTCAGTCCATCGGAGTTTGTTCGTTTTCCCCACGGTCTTGCCGGGGTTTTTCTGCCGCAATTCGGAGATACTGAAGAATTGAAATTGCGTCTGAAAGAAGCAAAAATTCCAGTTCTCCCGATGCCATGAGTTGAATTTTTATATATTTTGTCGGTAATGTCCAAGAAAATCCGTACATCTAGCGGGATAAAGACTTTGCAATGTACTCCGCTTGCCAAGAGGTGACTACATTGCCGGTTGCATTATTTTTAGATACTCCGCAGCTTTGGGGTGACCTTTCCTTGCGGCCATTTTATAATATTTTATTGCCTGACCTCGATTCTGCAGAACGAATATGCCTAATGTATAATGAATTCCTAGCTGAAACATGGCTTGAATATTTCCTTCTTCAGCGGCGACTTTAAACCATTTGATGGATTCATTTTTATGAGCTTTGCCAAAATACCCATCCCTTAAAAGCATTCCAAACCAGTACTGTGCGAGTGGATCACCTAATTCCGCCGTGCGTTTACATGATCTGCAAGCCTTTCTGTATTCCCCATTCATCATAAATTTTTTCGCTTCGCAAAGTTCTGCGGCAACATCATACTCTTTCTTATTGATAAGAGTTTGTCTTTGTGAGGGCTGTTTCTCCATAGATGCTCCTTTCTTTAGACTTTCGGTAAAAGTCATTTTTTACACAAGCTTGTATTCATGCATTGACATTTCAAGAAATTTCTTGGTAATGCTGTGAATAGAATTATTCATGATACAGCCTCCTTAAACAATTTATTAACCCATAATACCCTGTCCTTGCAACGATGTTGCGCACGATGCGAGCACCATCGCCGTAAACAGGATCATCGTTTGAAAAAATAAGTTCATTTCTCGATGAACGTCCACAAAAAGTATTGTATTCCGAAGCAATGTATTGCGCGAAACCCTCTGAATGTACTTCATCTGAAAACATCGGAAAAATTGAATCAAGGAGATCATGGCCGGCTTCATGCGCAAGAATTTCCTCTGATGTCTCTTGAGTTAATCCCTTTAAGAGATAGATTTGGCATTCAGAGAAAATTTTTTGACCTGCACATAGAGAAAAAAATTTTTTTTTGACGGTGTAGTTGCAACGATAAAATCCGGCTTCTTGTGTTACATTTGGATTCCCCAATAATTCGGAAAGTTGTTTCCGGGTGACCAGTTTTGGGAAAGGAGATCTCACGCGAAAGTTAAATTTTTGCTGCATAAATTTGCAAACAGAAAGCCATGCTTCCGATATTTGAAAGATTGTTTCCTGCGTCTCGGCAGGAATGCACTCAGAGCAGAAGATATTGCCATTGACAATTTTCTTGTGACCAGTTCGGATTGGCAGCCCACAACGACAACAAACTGGATTTTTTGCGCATCGTGGGCAATAGGGTAGAAAGAGTCCTTTCTTATCCTTAAAATACGCGATATTCATGTTCTGAGTCAGCCTTTCCCCACAACTTTTACAGTATGGGAACATTTTGTGCCAACAACCCTCGCATAAACATTTCCCATCCAGAATGACGTAATTCAGAGGATGAGAAATTCCGCAATTTGTACAATATCCTGGACTCGTCATAACGGCATTCCCTCCGACAGCTCTTTCATCAGCTTATTCATGAAACGCTTTGCGGCAGTTTTGAAAACTTTTGCGCGATTGAACTTCAAGCCCTCGGTAGAACGGAGATTGGAAGCAAAAGTTGCTTGGAATCCGTTATATCTTACAGATATCGGCCATTGACAAGACAGTTTTTTGCCTGTTAAACGATCGATTATCTCAAGGTCAATTGCGATACTGCAGTGAACAGCGAAGTCGATCATGTTCTGCCTCTGTGCAATCTTTTCATGACGCTCAGAGTAAGATTGAAATTTTCCCCGGACAACATATCGGCAAATCGGAATTTCTCCCTTTTCCATTCGGTTCAAGAGCATTTCAAGATCTTGCACAGAACTTTTATTGTCCGACACGCGGGATTTTACTGAATAGAACTGGTCTCGATAAGGACTTATCAAAGGTATCTTTGTTGCTCCCCGTCTGTCTCGGTATTCATTGAAAATATAGTTTTCGGAATACCCCGATTCTGACTGATAGAAGTACGGTTTTATGTCAGGTGTAAATGCCACGTCGCGAATATGATATTCGATCCGTGTTTGTGGTCTTCTGGACGGAGGGGCATGCCGGCCGCCTGTCGCAATGGTACCAACAAGCCGTATAACACTGCCAGTCAAATTTATTGCAGAATCAACAATATCTTGACTTTCTTCCACTGTCATGTATAGAGCAGACCCGTTAACAGAAAATTGGTCAGGTTCTGCAACAAGCTGAAAAGCAACTTTAGGCGGCAGTTTTCTCAAAATTTCATTGAACCGTTTTTTTAAATCCTGCTTAGTTGGCGCTTGTACACGTGGAAGGGGGGGGGCATAGATTGGTTCGTCAACCTTTTCTTGAGTGTGCGATTGACGC
>ENA-ORPK01003163-ORPK01003163.1-human-gut-metagenome-genome-assembly--contig:-NODE-3163-length-10513-cov-2.633964_pt1 | contig 10513 bp, 10 predicted proteins | sample MGYA00242139_ERZ509068 | MGnify/ENA primary metagenome ERZ509068 (study PRJEB26280, sample SAMEA2338687) | human gut metagenome | biome: human gut; feature: human-associated habitat; material: faeces... | reverse complement strand
TCTAAAAATGCTGAAAAATTTAGTGTTTGAATGCAGGTTGTGTTTTTCCTTTATGCTTATGCTTTGTAATCAATATATTTAACTTAGGCAAAAGAATCCCCAACGCCAAGGTTGAATATGCTAGTCCCGTAACATGCGCCAAATTCATTTTCCACATATTTTTCTTTGCAAACTCTTTTCCTTGCGCCGCAATCTCATTATGAGATTTCAATGACAAATCATTCAACCAATGTTTAATTCCCTTGCCTTCTTTAGAAATATTGAACAAGTTTTTGCGATTTCTATCCAACAAATTTGCCATTCCTTTTGATGCAAAACCGCCAAACACAAGCCAATTTAAGAATCCCAAATAGTCCCTTGTAGCTGTTTCTCTTAATTCATCCTTACTATCAGATGCTAAAAATCTTCCAATCAAAGTCGACGCATAAACAGTTTTTATCGCATTACCACTTGTCACGGGACCTGTAAATTCAAGTTTTCTCATAAAATCAGCAGGAGATTTAACCTTCATAACTGCAATCGCCATTGCTGCCATACCAACACTTGCAAGTATTTTTTGAGCCCAAAACGATTTGCTGTTATCATTTCTCTTGACTTGAGACTGATTTTTGTAATCCAAATCCCCTACAAAACCTTTTTTACCGGTTCTTTTTTCAGTTATTTTTCGATTTATGTACTGATTTGTTAAACCTAAAGTAGAAGCCAATGCAAGTGCTCCTATACTTTTAATCCTATTTATTTTCATTATTTTATTAATCGCGTCACTTGGATTAATTTTAGTATTAGTAAACACATCTCGTCCTAAATCAACGGCATCACGCAACAAGTTATGCAGAGAAGCAGAAACAGAATTTGTCGCTCCTTTGGCTGTAACCTTATCCGCTTTTAGCGCATTCGTAAGACGTAATTCAAGAATACTTTGCAACTTTTTGCTATCAGAAGATGAAATTTTCTTATTGTCGATAAGTTCGCTAATCGCAGATATTATTGAGTTTTTGTCTTTCAGTTTTGTATGTATATTTTTATAATTCTGATCATTCCAATTGAATTTCGACCACTTTTCTTCGTCTATCCAATCAATTTGCGACCAGTCAATATCTTTAAAGTTTTTTATTTTATCACCATCTCTGCCTGAAACGTCATTCAAAATATTTGCGACATAAGACTTTGTATTCTTGCTTTCATCCCATTTTGAACGTAAATAGTTTAAGCTATCGTTTGAAAACCAAGAATTCGGGTTAATTTTTACATTTGTATTTACAAATTTATTTGCCAAATGCGAAATCATTTTCGCAAACCAGCTTGCAGAAAGGCAGACAATTAAAGTTCCGGTAAATTCTCTAAAAAATGTTTCTGCTCCTGCGTATTTGTTGCGTTCTTTTGTATCAACATAGGTTCTTGGGGCAACCATCGCAAAAAGGTCAATCCCAACCGCATTAGCCATCGGATTTGTATCTAGTGTTCTTAATGTATTTGTCACCACGCCGTCCAGTGCACCTGTGAACGGCACAGACTTTGGGGTTGTTGTATTTATATTAATCATTTTTCCTCCGTAAAAAAAATAAGTTCCCTAATTTGATTTTTAGGGAACTTATATATATGTGTTAGTGTAAAAATTCTGCATAACAATCGTTGTAAGTCCCTAACATCGGTTCTTACAGCAACAGCATGTTAAATTTTGGGTAGTCTGTAAATACATTTTTCTTTCCTTTGTTCATTATTTAAACAAAAAGAAAAATTTTTGTCAACAGTTTATTGACTTATTCGTATGCTTATAATTTAATCATATATAGATGTTTAGGTATAACGAAAATTTATAACAAAGGATAAAAAAATGAAAGTACTAGTCGGATTATCAGGCGGAGTTGATTCGTCAACAGCAGCACTTATTCTAAAACAACAAGGACATGAAGTTATTGGTGCAACAATGTCAATTTGGGGCAAAGACGGAATGGCTTTAAAAACCGGACACAAAAACGCATGTTATGGACCTGATGAGGTTGAGGACATTGAAGAAGCTCGCAAAATTGCTAAACAACTTGATATTCCTTATTATGTTTTTAATTGCGTAGAACAGTATGAAAAAATCGTACTTGAAAACTTTAAATCCGAATATATTCAAGGAAGAACACCAAACCCTTGTGTATGGTGCAATGCACTGGTAAAATTCGGAGCTTTACCTCTTATGGCAAAAGAAAACGGGCTTGAATTCGACAAATTTGCAACCGGTCATTATGCACGAGTTGAAGAAAGTGAAAATGGAAGATTTTTACTAAAAAGAGGACTTGCTCCACATAAAGACCAATCGTACTTTTTATATAGACTTAAACAAGAACAACTTAAAAATATACTTTTACCACTCGGAACTTACGCAAAAGAAGAAATTAGAAAAATCGCGAAAGAAAACGGACTTGATGTCGCTGAAAAACCGGATAGCCAAGATTTTTATGATGGCGATTACAACGAACTCTTAGGAATTAAAGAAAAAGAAGGCAACATCGTTGACACAGAAGGAAAAATTCTCGGCACACACAAAGGCATCTGGAATTTTACAATTGGTCAAAGAAAAGGGATAGGAGTTTCCGCAAGCGAACCTCTATACGTGCTTTCTCTAAGAAAAGAGACTAATGAAGTTGTTGTTGGTCCTGCTGACAAAACTTTCAGAAAATCGTTAACTGCCGTAAACTTCAACTGGATTGCAATCGACAAATTGGAAGGCGAAATTAAAGCTCAAGCTAAAATTCGTTCTACACAAGAACCAGTCAACGTTATAGCCAAATCTATCGATAACGAGAAAATTGAAGTTGTATTCGATGATTTGCAAAAATCAATTGCTATCGGTCAGTCTGTAGTGCTTTATGACGGTGATACAGTATTGGGCGGAGGAGTTATTGACAGCACAGCTTGTTAGGTGGATAATTATTTGCGAAGTTGCAAGTGAATAAGTAGAGCTTACTCTACCAACAGTTGACAATTCAATAGTTTAAGCCGATATAGCTCCCACAGTGGAGTGGAAACGGAACGTATTTCAATTTCAGTAGAGCTTGCTCTACCAACAGTTGACAATTTAATAGTTTAAGCCGATATAGCTCAGTTGGTAGAGCAACTCATTCGTAATGAGTAGGTCGGGAGTTCGAGCCTCCCTATCGGCTTTTGTATTGTAATGCAAAAAAATCTGTATTCCTACCATATCCGCCATACTATATTTGTATTAGAAATTTTAATATTATTTATGTTATTATCCATTTACACAAGGTAAAAGATGCCTTTCTTATAAAGAACTACCAACAAAATCATTCAAGCTTCGGGTTAGTTCTCGACTAGAAAGGGGGCAGTATGGATAATTTCAATATTAGTTTATTACTAATCTTTATGATTTTATTTATATTAAAAAACGGCTCTCAATTAAATAATTAAGAACCGTTTCAAGCTTCTAAAGGCATCGGTAGCTTAGGTAACTACCACCTTGTGTTTTTATTATAAACTATTTTTTTTAATTTTTCAACCCTTTATCTCAGCTTATTTGTTATTTCTAAAACCATACCCTGTCGAAACACTTCTACCAATGGATCTAATCTTTCCACTTACACAATTATAACATTGCGACGGATTTTCATTAATACAAATTTTATTAGGATAAATTTCGTATTTAGCACGGTATTCTGTAGTTGTAACATTTGGCATTACAACATTTGCACCACTTTGAAGTGCTATTATACGTCCGTTTGGATTTAACGTTTCCATAGCCGTAGTTGCAGGGATATTAATATTTTTCAATAAAATCCTTGTTAATGCCATAACTTTCAATGCCAACGTAAAATCTCCATTTAGACAATCTTTCAAAGGTGTGTGTGGATGAGCAATAAACGGACCAATCCCAACCATATCAGCGTTTATTTCTTTAAAGAACAAAATATCATTTGCAAGAGACTCTATAGTTTGTCCCGGAAGTCCAACAAGACAACCTGTTCCTACTTCGTAACCAAGTTTCCCTAAATCTTTCAAGCATCTAACACGATTTTCAAAACTCATGTGCGGATGCATTTTTTTATATAATTCTTTATCGGTAGTTTCTATTCTTATCAAATACCTATCAGCACCACAATCTTTAAATGCTTTATAATCATCAAAACACCTTTCGCCGATACTTAAGGTTAAAGCGACATCCAAAGTTTTTATTCCCTTAATAATTTTACAAAGAAGTTCTCTAGAATAATATTCATCTTCTCCGGATTGAAGAACAATAGTCTTATAGCCCATATCAACAGCTTTTTGAGCATAAAAAATTATGTCGTCCGGCTCAATTCTATATCTATCTATATCTTTATTTTCGCAACGTAAACCACAATATTTGCAAGCTCTTTTACAAATATTAGAGAATTCAATCAACCCACGCAAATGAACTTCGTCGCCGACATTTTCTTTTCTGATTTTATCAGCAAGAGAAAACAACCAATCATTTTGGCTGTTATCTTTTAAAATTTCTATTACTTCATTTTTTGAAAAATCGTCCATAATATAATTATACAATAACCATATCTAGCTCTTTCAACATTTTTTTATCTTCTTCTGATTTAGAGCCTGCTGTTGTAAGATAATTTCCAACAAGAACCGAATTTATACCTGCTATTAAACCAAGTTTTTGATTAAATTTGCTCAATCTTGTTGTTCTTCCGCCTGCGTAGCGAAGTAAAGCTTTTGGCAAAACCATTCTAAAAATGCATATAGTTTTTAAAATTTCTTCTTCGTTAATTTTGTCTTGATAATTTTCTAACGGCGTGCCTTTAATTGGATTTAAAATGTTTATTGGCACAGTTTTAGGATTTAATTCTTTCAAAGCTAATGCCATATCAATTCTATCTTCACGAGTTTCCCCCATACCGATAATAACTCCACAACAAGCTTCCATACCGTGTTTTTGAACCATTTTTACAGTATTAACTCTATCCTTATAATTGTGCGTAGTACAAATTTGTCCATGATAGTATTCCGAAGTATTTATATTATGATTATATCTCTCAACACCTGCCTCTTTAATTTGTTTAATCTGCTCTTCTGACAAAAGCCCGAGAGAAGCGCAGCAATGAAGCCCATTGATAGATGCAACTTCTTTTATCATTTCTAAAATCTTCTTGAAATCGGTATCTGTCGGCACTCTTCCTGATGTAACAATACAAAAACGAGTTGCACCATTTTTTTTTGCACTTAACGCAGCTTTTTTTACTGTTTCAATGTCCAAAAGCGGATGACATTCAATCTCTGCGTGATTATGTTTGCTCTGCGAACAATATTTACAATTTTCAGAACAAGCACCTGTTTTTGCACTCAAAATGCTGCAAGCTTCAACAGTATTGTCAAAATTTTCTGACGTAATTTTATGAGAAATTTCTAACAATTTTGATAACGGTTCATTATATAAGTTCAACAATTCTTCTTTTGTATACGTTTTATTTTGCACCATAACCTACTCCTTATTATATGTTTAGGTATACCGAATAAATTTATATTAGCACAAAAAATATACAAATAAAAAAATTTAAACTACAGCATCTTCCGGCACATGATTATTCATAGGATTCCAAGTATCTTTAAGATTATTTTTAATCAAATTTTGATAAAAAGATTCTTTAAAATTCAAAAGATCCATTTGTTTTTGAAGTTCTTCCATTTGTTTTTGAGCTTTTAATTTAGTAGCTTGGATAATTCCGTAACGCTCCGAAATTGTGCTATCCCCAACAACACAAAGATCAATGTATCTTTTTATCGCCTTGTTTTCTGTTCCGACAGCACGCAAACATTTAACTATTTTTACCCAATCCAAATCGTTATCAGAAAACATTCTAACATTATTTTTATCTCGTTTAACGAACGGGAAAAAACCACTTTTCGCCCAAAATCTCAATGTGTGTTCCGAAACGTCCATTTTTTCAGCAACTTCTTTAATCGTATACATTCTTGCCCTCCTAAAAACAAATTAACACAAAAACACCTGACAGTTAATAGTAACTATCAGGTGTTTTGATTTTGTTTGCGTGTCGGCATGGCGTCTTGAAATTACTTCTCGCTCGTAACTGCCATTCATATTGCTGTCGCAGATATGAATTTCGTTCCTCGCTTCCCGAGTTAGCCACTCGTCCGCAATTTCGCAATGCCGACCTACTGTAACAGACTTTGCCTCTACGTCTCTTTGCATCTTGGCATCTAAAGAGCTTCCTCAACATCTTCAACAATCAATTCAGGTGTCAAGTGATAGCGGTTATATAATTCTTCCATCGGAGTTCTGTCGGTAAATTCTTTCTTACCTCCGAAATTCAATACTTTCACATCAGAATTTCCAAAGTAACGAGCAACTTTTTCGCCAAATCCACCGTCTAAAATTCCGTCCTCAAGAGTAATTACAACTTTGTGGTCTTTTTTCAACTCGTCAAGAAGCTCTTCATCAACCCCTGTCATAAATACAGGGTTAATTAAAGTTGCATCAAAACCAAGTTTTTCTTTGACAGCTTTTTTAACCTCTTTTCCTAGATTGAAGAAATTACCCAACCCTAAAATTGCAACTTTTTCACCCTTTTCAATAAGCTTAAACTTATTCAATCTGGAATAGTCTGTTGTATCTTTAACACCTGTCGATTCAAGCGGAATCATCGGAACACGGATTGCAACAGGGTGTTCTTTTTGATTTAACGAATATTCAAGCATTGCAAGGTATTCTTCCTTGTTTGTTGGTGATAAATAAACAAGATTTGGAATATTTGACATCATAGAAATATCAAAACTTCCTAAGTGAGTTGCATCTGCGTTTGAAATTCCGCCCCAGTAAACAAGAATTGTTAGTGGCGAATTGTTCAAGCACAAATCTTGTGACAACTGATCGTAAGTTCTTTGAACAAATGATGTCATAATCGCCAAAATCGGTTTTGCGCCCATTTTTGCAAGAGCAGAAGAATATGCGACAGCATGTTCTTCTGCAATACCAACGTCGGTATATTGTTTACCAAGTTCGTTTCTAAATTTCGAATCAAATCCGAATACCCCTGGAGTAGCAGCGTTTACGGCAATTACAGTTTTATCCTCTTTGGCTTTTTTCAAAATAAAATCTTTTGTAATAGAGGTATAATCTTCAACAACCTGAGCAGATTCTGCTTGTTCGGTTTTTGTATCTAACACACCAGGAAGTACCCAGTGAAAAGCTTCCTTGTTTTCTTCAGCAGCTGCCAAGCCGTGACCTTTTACGGTCTTAATATGCACTACAATCGGGTGATTAATATCCTTTACACGTTTGAATGCTTCAATAAGTTTTTCGATATTATTGCCATCATCAACATACATATAATCAAAGCCCATTGCCTTGAATATGTTGCATTCTGCTTGCCCTTTCGTATCTCGAAGAAGTTTAAGGTTAGTGTAAATTCCACCATGGTTTTCTGCAATAGACATATCATTGTCGTTTAGGACAAGGATAATGTTTGAATCGAGTGCAGCTGCGTTATCAAAACCTTCCAAAGCTTCTCCACCGCTTAATGAACCATCGCCGACGATTGCAACAACATTTCCTTTTTCTTCTTTCAAGTCACGGGCCTTTGCAACTCCGACAGCCAAACTTGCTGCAGTTGATGTGTGACCAACCTTAAACAAATCGTGAGCACTTTCTTCCGGCGCTGTGTATCCTGTGTATTTCAAATAATTTTCAGGGTTTGTAAATCCTTCTTTTCTACCGGTCAAAATCTTGTGTGGATAACATTGGTGAGAAACATCAAATACAAACTTATCAACAGGAGAATTAAAAACATAGTGCATTGCAATAGTTGTTTCAATAATACCTAAGTTTGGTCCCATGTGTCCGCCTGTTGTATTTACTTTTTTTATAATAAGTTCTCGCATCTCGTCTGCAAGAAAATTCATCTCTTGAATTGACAATTTTTTCAAATCATCAGGTGTATTAACTTTGTCTAAAATCATTTTTGAATTCTCCTTAAATTCCAATTATACATTTTTGCCCATAACATAGGCTTCATTCATGTATCTTGTACGTTTCACTTCATCTTTTTGCCAAACGCCTGCTGCGTAAAGTAAACCTTTTTCCTGTGCACCATCAAGACAAGCTGTAAAACCGCGAAGTCCGTCGAATGTTCTTTCCAAGGCTTGTTCCCTCATATCGGCTGCGGTTGCGATAAAGTAAAAATCTTTGCCAATCATGCTTGTGTATCTTGAGCAGCATCTGTCAATAAGAGTTTTAAGTTGACCGTTCATTGTATAAAAATATACAGGAGTTGCCATTACGATAACGTCTGCCTGAACCATTTTTTCTAGAATTTCAGGGGCGTCATCTTTTTGTGAACAAGCTGTGTAACCATTGTCATTACACAAACCACAGCCTGTACAGTAGTTTATTTTTTTATCTCTTAAAAATATTTTTTCTGCGTCATGCCCTGCTTCTTTTGCACCTCTCAAAAATTCGTCGCATAATGTGTCTGAATTACCGCCTTTTCTTGGGCTTGCAGATAAAATTAATACTTTTTTGCTCATAATATTCTCCTTATACAATTATTATTTTACAGTTGAGAGTACACTCTCAGTCAAGCCCCTAATTTACAAATTTTTAATATTTTTAATAATTAGCCATATAAGAACTATCCACCATTCACTACTCACTCTATTTATGTTATTATGTTTTTATGAAAAAGGTTTTATGTTTTGGTGATAGCAACACTTACGGCTTTGTGCCGGAAAAGTGCACAAGATATGACAAAAATACTCGTTGGACGGGTGTTTTGCAGGCTCTTTGCGGTTCTGATTTTTCAATAATTGAAGGTGGTTGTAATAATCGAACAGCTTTTGTCGACAACCCCGCCGGTGCCGAGCAAACAGGCTACAAAATTCTTCCGGAATACTTCACAAAAGATTATTTTGACATTGTTGTTTTGGCGATTGGAATAAATGATTTGCAACTGTTTTTCAGACCGACATTAGAAGAATTTGAACAAGGAATGGAAAAACTGATAAAAATAACCAAAGACCTATCACCTAATGCGAAAATAATCCTTGTTTGCCCGTCAAAACTAGATTTAGCAGGTATTAAAAGTGGTGTTTTCAGTTTTCAATTTGATGAAATTTCTGTTGAAAAGTCGGGCAAATTATCTCCAATATACAAATCTCTTGCAGAAAAGTACAAATGCCATTTTATTGATTTGAACAACATAGTCAAAGTTTCTCCTCTTGACGGACTTCATTTTTCAGCCGAAAGCCATAAAACAATCGCAGAAAATTTATATAAAAACCTAAAACAAACTATTTAACATTTTTAACCATTTTATTAAATATTGACACTAAAACATTAACCGTATCATCTACTGAATGATTATTTTTTCTTAGGCTTTTTAGGCTCGTTAAATAGTCAGTATCAAAAGCGATAACTTCACCACGTTTAAACAAATAAAATTGGTCTTTATCAAAAAAAGAAATATCTTCCTGCGATAATACATAATCAGGATATTCTTTAGTTGCTTTTTGAAATTTTTCTTTAATTTCCGGATTTGTTAAACAGTGCGGATAACTATAAAACTTTGCGCCAAAAGATGGTTTATTGTTTAATTGAACTTTTCCTATCATATATACATTACTCCCTTTTTAATTTAATAATAGTTTAACAATATATTCCATTAATATTAATTATTTTGTTACAAAAAATATAGTAACAATTTTTTGAATATAATATAATGCTTTTAAATTTGTCAAATTTTAAAATACAAATATGAATTTAATTTGGTACAATAGCTTAAATAAACCAACTCTCAATCCTCCAGCAGAAACATTTGCGCCCGTGTGGGGAGTTTTGTATTTTTTGATGTTACTTGCCTTTTGGTTAATGCTATATTCTGACACCAATAAAGACAAAAAGCCTGCAATAATATTCTTTGTAATTCAATTATTACTAAACCTCTCTTGGAGTCCCGTATTTTTCTACTTCCATAATATCAAGTTCGCCTCTGTTATAATTACATTGCTGACAATATTTTTATTACTCACAATTGTTGCTTTTTTCAAGATTTCAAAAAATTCTGGATACTTATTAATACCATACTTACTATGGTTACTTTTTGCAGTATACCTAAATTTTGAAATTATTAGGTTAAATTAATTACTTAATTTTCTTCAATGATGAAATAAAGTTGTTATGTTCAACATCCCCATCAACTTTAGTTAAGAAAATTTGGCAGTCTTTTTCGTCTGCGTCAATCGGCGGTAATTGCGAAATTTCTGCGGAATAGTAGTTGCGATCATTCCGGCTGCTCAATGGAATTCTGTTTGCTAAACTGTTGAGTGAAATGTTTCTCAAAAATCCTGCAAATCCTTTGTTGTGATTGCTAAATTTTGTGTAAATTCTAAGAGATGCATCACTTCTTTCAATGTCATATCGGCCGATTATGAAAGAACTTAGCTGTGGAGCGGTTGATTTTATCATCATGCGTTCTACAACGTTATCTCTGATTTCAAGTGAACCTTTGATGTTGTT
>ENA-ORPK01003162-ORPK01003162.1-human-gut-metagenome-genome-assembly--contig:-NODE-3162-length-10513-cov-4.073723_pt1 | contig 10513 bp, 5 predicted proteins | sample MGYA00242139_ERZ509068 | MGnify/ENA primary metagenome ERZ509068 (study PRJEB26280, sample SAMEA2338687) | human gut metagenome | biome: human gut; feature: human-associated habitat; material: faeces... | reverse complement strand
CAAAAAAATATCGCTCAAGAATAAAAACTTGAGCGATATTTTTTTTGACGTGTATCTACTAGCATCGCGGATACGCTTACCCGCTTCCTGCATTTCTGTAATTTTCGTCTATACTCGAAAATCTTGTTAAAGTTGTCGATATTTTCGTCTATACTCGAAAAAATCGCTATCCTTGTGGAAAATTTCGAGTATGAACGAAAAGATCGAAACGGTTAAAAGATACAATCTTTGGTTTGGCAACACCATCGATTGCGGTTTCCCCCGTCCGCTTTACACCACAAGCATCGACCAGTATCTTGGCAGCAAGGTGGTGAAGGTGCTTATGGGGCAACGACGTGTGGGCAAAAGCTACATATTGCGCCAAACAGCCATGCATCTTATGCAACATGGCGTTAGCGGCAACAATATCGTTTTCATAAACCGCGAACTGACGGCGTTCGATTTTATCGAGAATTATCAGGACCTTGACAGTTTCATACGTCTTTATCGTCAAGAGTTGAAACCCGAAGGCCGCATCTATATCTTTATCGATGAAGTGCAGGACATTGACGGTTGGGAGCGTGTGGTCAACTCGCTCTCTCAAGATTATACGGAAGATTATGAGGTGTTCATAACAGGCTCTAATTCGAAGATGTTCTCTGGCGAATTGTCCACCCTTCTGTCAGGCAGGTATGTAGAGTTTCGCATTTTTCCTTTGTCTTATGACGAATACGCAAATGTTCATCAGCTGTCTGTCGGCAAGCAAAGCTACATGCAGTATATGGCTGATGGTGGCTATCCTGAGCTCGTCCATTTTTCCTCGTCAGATGTAAAGCGCAGCTATATCTCAGGACTGAAAGATACGGTTTTGCTGAAAGACATCATACGCCGTTACACCATTCGTGACGTTAGACTGCTCGAAGACCTGTTTGCCTATCTGGTTAACAATTCATCCAATCTGCTCTCCGTTGCCAATATCACCAATTTTATCAAGAGCAAAGGCCGTAAAACTTCTTACGACACGGTGTCGGCCTATTTGGGCTATATAGAAGAGGTGTATCTTGCCCATCGTGCCATGCGTTACAACATAAAGGGAAAGGAGACCCTTTCGGGCAGTTACAAATATTACATGAACGACCTTTCGTTCAAGAATTATCTTTATGCTGGCTTGGGCTATGGAACGGGTTACCTGTTGGAGAACCTCGTCTATCTGGAGCTCTTGCGTCATGGTTTCGATGTGTATGTGGGCAGTATAAGAGACAAAGAGGTCGATTTTGTGGCCGTCAAGAACGACCGCACCGTTTATGTGCAGGCCACTTATCTGCTTATAGACGAGCACACCATAGAGCGAGAGTATGCTCCGTTGGAGCTCATTGCCGACAACTATGAAAAAATAGTGGTCTCGCTTGATGACCTCCAGCTGCCGTCACGCAATGGCATAAAACACGTTAGGGCATGGGAGCTGTCACAGATGTTATAGGGAGCGACCATGCTCGTTGAGGTTTAACGAAAACTTTTTAATATATCTGAGTTAATGAAAATAAATGACAACCGTACGGTCTTGCCCCAAGGCACCACACTCCATGGCACATCTTGCAGCTACACTATCATCAAGATGTTGGGACAAGGCACATTTGGCATAACCTACCTCGCTTCCACATCTTATGGAGAGAGCGTGGCGGTGAAAGAATTTTTTATGCGCGAGATCAACGGACGCAATGGATCTTCTGTAACATCGGGCAACAAGAAAGGTATGGTCGACTATTATCGCAAGAAGTTTGTGCGCGAAGCTGGTAATCTGTCAAAACTTCATCATCCCAACATCATAAGTGTGCGAGAGGCCTGGGCAGAAAACGACACGGTCTATTACTCCATGGAATATCTTGACGGAGGAAGTCTTGATGACCTTATCTTGAGCGAAGGTGGCCTGACTGAAGCCGACGCGTTGCGTTACACGCGTGAGATGGCAACAGCCCTCATGTTCATGCATAACAACAAGATGTTGCATCTTGACCTCAAGCCTTCCAATGTGATGCTCAAACATGGTCATGCCGTGCTCATTGACTTTGGTTATGCCAAGCAATATGCAGCCGACGGCCTTCCCGAATCGAGCGCAACGATAGGGAAAGGAACACTTGGCTATGCACCCATAGAGCAGAACAACCCCAACGAGTGGAAGGATTTTCCCGTAACCATGGACATCTATGCCCTTGGTGCCACCATGTTCAAGATGCTAACCGGCCATACGCCGCCTGAAGCGTCGGAGGTGCTCAATAACGGCTTTCCCTATGGAGAGATGCAGGCATGCGGTATAGACCCTGCCATAACAAAGGTCGTGAGTGTTGCCATGGCACCGCTCAAGAAAGACCGCATACCCACGGTAGATGTCTTTGTCGAAATGCTCAGCGGTTTAAAGGGGCGAAGCCGCAAGCCCACATCTAAGGTCTTTACTGATGTTGACGAGGTTACAGTGGTTGAAGCCAGTCCAGCCCCGTCGGTTTCTGCAACTGTTGCTCCGTCTACGAAGCCACAAGAAAAGATGTCATCCGCTACTCACATTGTGGCAGGGCCAAAAGTGAAAAAGGTGGTGATAAACTATCAGAGACATTCTTTAAAAAAGATTAAGGTGCAAGAAAGTTTTATCGTTACCTCCGAGAAGATGGTGCGTACGGAGAACGCTGATCCTCAACAACTGATAGCCGCGCCCATAACGCCAGCGGAGTTTGATGAGTTTAAAAGACGCCTCTCTGATATCGAGACTCAATACGAATATGAGTTTGACAGCTTCAGCTGCCTTGAGTATGACCAACTCTCCATTGCTTTGTTTAATGACAAAGGCAAACTGACGAAAAGCTATTCTGTAAAAACTGGCATTTCGACGCGTACAGGAAAGGTCGAATCTTTGGGACGAATCAAAGGAATTGCAAACAGCGTAAAAGCAAAGATTGAAGACATGTTGCCGCGCAGAGTAGAGGAGTTGACGGAGCGCTACGACTATTGGAAAAAACAGCAAGGCAAGGCTGCGGCTATGGCGAACGAGGTAGGCGATGGCAAAAAGCGTGTTGGTACAATTGCAGACAAGAACCATACGCCTATAGTTAAAAAAGCCGATGACAAGAAAGATTTGTTTCTGACAAGAGCCATAACGTTTTGCGCTACGGGCACCACCATAGCCACATTCCTATTGGAACACGTCTACTGCTCGCCATGTATGTCTGACGAAACATTCTTCAGCGTTGTGGGCAATGGCATCGGTAGAGGTAGAGGCGAAGCCTACATGTCATTGGCGTTGTTTTTTGTTGCTGTGTCGTTGGCGGTAGGAGCCATTGTAGCTGCAAGAAATGTGCGCAGGTTGTTCTGGCTCACGGTTGGCAGCATGCTGTGTCTCGGCGCTGCGTCGCTGTCGTGTGAGCTGTTCGGCGGTGCAAATTTCGACAACATGTTGTGGATCCTGTTTGCCCTTGTCACGCTGCTTTTTGCATGGATGAGGAAGGGTGCTGATACCGATAAGTGGTTTGGTTGACTTTTCTATTCTTGATGTCTGCGTCTTTTAAAACTTTTTCAACCATTTTCTTACAGGCTCATCATAACATTTGAGACAAAGCCACGCGAGGCAGATGCTGGCTCCCATCACGGCAAGAGCCAAGGGCCATGTTTCGACAAACGTGTAAGTTTGGGTCTTGATGAGGTAACGGTAAAACGCATACATCAAGGGATAATGAACAACATAAAGCGGGAACGAGATGTCGCCCAGAAAACGGCAGATGCGTGCCGACATGCTGTCGGTGGTTGTGCCCGATGCTGCCATCCATACGATGGCGGGGAAGATGAGCAAGATGCAAACGGTCTCGAAAACACCGTTCATACATAACGCGGAGCCCCCGCTCACGCTTAACGCGCAGCCTTCATCAAGCCCAGAAGCAGAGATGTCGTTAATGTGTGGCACATGAAAAAGCGCAACTAGAACGAGGGCACAAATCCAAAACGCGCCACGCACGCTTTTCATAGGTTTGAAGACGCGCGACATCAGCATGCCCACGGTAAAGGGACACAACATGCGCAAGGTTCCTCCTAACACGTTAGTTGTGTCGATGGTCCAACCCACACCGATAGAGCCATAGCCCGACCGGTTGGTCACGGCAAACCATGTCAGGCCACAGGCCAACAGGGCTGTGAGCCACGCCAAGGCGCGGGTAGGCAGACGGCGAAGGAAGAAGGCGTAAAGGATGTTGCCGACATACTCGAAGAAGAGCGACCACGAAGGGCCGTTGAGCGGAAACATCTCGCCGTTGCCACGCACCTCACGCTCCGTTCCCGGCAACGCGGGAAGCATCAAGCAGGAACAGATGAAGGCGATGAAGGTGAGCAGACAGGTAGAACGGGTGCCGTCCCAACGTTCCATGTCTGACAGGAAGACGAAAGACACCATGCCTATAAAAGCGCCCATCACCACCATGGGGTGTAGGCGAATGAGCCTGCGCTTGAAGAACCCTTTCATGGTGAGCGATTTGCCCCAACGGTCGTCATAAGCGTAACCTATGACGAAACCTGAGAGAATGAAGAAGAAATCGACGGCAAGATATCCATGATTTACAAACTCGATAATGGGCTTGTTGCCTGCAAACTGGTATCCTTCAAACACATGATACCACACCACGAGCAGAGCAGCCACGCCGCGTAGGGCATCGAGAAGAGCATAATGGGGTTTTGAGTCGGAGAATGTCATGTTGTTTTTATTCGTTCTTAGTTACTTTTAACCCCGCACGGTAAACAACCGTAAAGCCTGTCGCAACGGGTCTGTTTGTTTTTATCGTTACAAAATTATATATTTTCTCTATATCCCCAAATGTTTTTTGGGAAATAAATCCTGCAAAACGAAACATGCTTGATTTGCAAAACGAAACGTAAAAAAAACGCGAAAAACGAAACGTTCTAAAAAATTCGCACATGCGACACTTTAAAGCAACAAAAAAGCAGTCCAAAACGGGCTGCTTTTTCATTTTAACTGTGAACAAACAGCATTCAAACGATTTTCAAATTATGCAGCATTACATTAGAATTAACAGAGCATTGTTTTCATATCCTATTATTTTTAAATTTATCTTCTTGTTATACATGGGGTCAATTGATAGCTCCCTTGCCTATGACCTCGCCGTTAAGCTTCAGCTGGCAGCCCCTCGCGCCGCTCGGCTTCGCAATCATCGACCCGTCGCTGCCTGTCGTAGACATGGTTTCGCCGATCGTGTTTATCTCAAACTCGGCCTGCAACAGCTTACCGGGCATGAGCGTCATGACCTTGCCTTGTCCCACCTCGGTCATGGGGAAACTGCTGTCCTTGAAGCTCGCCGTGAGCGTCTGTGTGAAGCCGTCGATGACGAGCTGCAACTTGCTCTGATAAATCTTCGCGCTCTCAGACCCAAAGTTCTGAAGCGTCACAGAACCGCTGTAACTGATCATGTAGCTCGACTTGCCTCCAAGACTCATCGTTGAGACGCTATATCCCACGTTACATGCCACCATCTGCACACCCACGCTGCCCGTCGTCTGTCCGCCGCTCGGGCCGATGGCGTAACACACCACGCCCGCCGCGTTCGTGAACTGTAGGTAGGGCAAACCGTCTATAAGACCAAAAAACGCCGTAGCACCGCTTAGTCCGCTTAAGGCCGTGAACGCGCCGTCTTTTATCACGGCCGTCAGCAGTCCGTCCTTCGACACGCTCTTCAGAGACCGCGCTTCAAGGTTGCCGTCCTCGTCCACGCCGAAGCTCTTCTCACCGTGATTGTTCCTGAGCGTAAACTTGTCCGCGGTCATGTCGATCGTCTTGTTTTTGATATCTATACCCGTAGCCAGCAGCGCACCCGACGACACATCAGCATAGGATGCAGCGGTCCAACCATTATAGGTGTCGCTCTCGTCGAGCATCAGCTTGCAGCAGCGGCCCACGCCGTTCCTTCTCATGCCCAGCTCCAACGTAATGTTGTCACAAGTGTCCACCGTGTTACCTGTTCTAAATGTGTTCTTGAACAGCTTCCATCCGTGTGTTTCGTTCGCATTCGCAAGGATAAGATAACACAACGATAACGTTTCGTTGGCTCTATCTTGTCGCAAACCAAGATACATAACGTCATCCAGTCCGCTGTCGGCCCGCGCCCAAATACTCAACGTGTAGAAGGTCCTCGGTTTCAGAACCACGCCGGTCCATTTTACGCCGCACCATGTCGTAGTGGTCGCTCCCGTCTGGCTCGCCACCATCGCACCCGTTCCTTCAAGTCCGCCAAGCGGCTCAAACTTGCAAGGAAACCAACTGTTCAGCTGCTCCACGTCCATTTCTCTGTTAAACGCCGTACCTGGCAGCAGATTCAGCCAACCAACGGTCTCCTGTGCCACCTTGGCAGAAATTTCTCGTGCTGACTGTTTTATCTCAGATGTGTATTTTGTAAGAGCTGCATCATCCTTCAGTGGCAGTCCGTTAACGGTGTTGCTAAGTTCTAAATATTTGCTTGAAAGTCCTGACAAGCTTTTTTCGTATCTGCCCCAGATGGCTGAAACCTCAACTTTCACGCCAATGGTCACATATAGCCGCTCAATATTTCCGTTCTCAACATAGTTGACCGTTGCCATTACACGGGCATCGGTATATGGTATTCGCATGCCATCTACGACATTTTGAGATACGGATGTTATCGAAATCGTCAAGCCTGAAGCAGCTGCTCTACAATATTGCTGTTTAACGTCCGATAGTGCACATTGAGGAGACACATTTGTGCCTCCTCGAAAGACCGCAATTCGCGCCTGTGCCGTTGAAAAGTTTGTTACATTATAGTTGCTATCTGACACCTTCTCTGCATGTAGCACTATAACTTCAGGAGACACCGACACCGTCAGAGCGTCCTTGCCATCAGAACCGGGCTTACCTGGACTCCCGGGAGAACCAGGAGAACCAGGTTTGCCGTCGTTGATAGCCGCGACTGTTATCCAGCCTTTGCCTATCACTTCTTTTGCCATATCTTTATTTCTTTTGAACCTCACAGTAGATTGTGCAGCGCACATCCACATCAGCAGCGTTCACCGTGATAGGGTTGCCTGTCTTTGTCACAGAGGTCGCGCCGTCCCAATTGGTAGCTGTACCAGCCTTGTTGTACTTCGTCCAAACGTAGTTGAACTGCGGTGTAGCAGCTCCCGCCTCTTCAACTACTGTTGAACCTCGCCACACACGGGCAAAGATCTGCGTGCTGCCCGAGCCATTGACAATAACATCGCCAGTTGTTGTGTAGACCTCAACCGTGTACGGATCCGTAGCATCGAAGAATGTCACGATGGAGTTAAATGTGCCATCGGTGTCAGTGATCTCGCACATGAACGACTGAAAGTTCAGCACGTCGTCAGCCTTTACCGTCAGAGTGCTTGTGCCGCCGCTTGTTGTAAAGTTGCTTGCAGCTACCGCGTCCCACGCTCCTGTTGAGAGGTTTAGCTTCTTCCATACAATTGAAGACACAGAGGTGTCCTGCTTGCTGCCGCGGAAAAGCTTTGCAACCGCCGTCAGCAAGGTGAGGTTGTTTTCTGCATCGAAGGTGTTGCCCTTAGGCTGTGTGATTTGCACAAGCGCAAGAGAACCACCCGACTGCGTCAGGTTGATGGTCTTGAAGCCCTGCACATTTGTCACCGTCTTACGCTCTGGGTCTGTAAACACACAGCTCCATTCAACGTTAAAAAATTTAGCCGATGTGGTAATGTTGCGCTTGATGGTGAGCACGTTCTTCGCAAACGTGATATCGCCAGTCGCTGTTACAGCTGTGCCGTTTACCTTCCATGTCCAACCAGAACAGGCACTTGTCGGTGCCTGATCAACACTGCTACCTGTCACAAACACCTTGGCAGTCACCACCTGATAGGGGCTGTTCGTGTAGTTAGGGCTGTAACTGTTCTCGTTAGGGCTGTAAATCTGAGTATCGCCCTGACTTGTCGATGTAAATGCCTGTACGGCCTTTCCGTCGTTGAGGTCAACAATCGTAATCTGACCACTTGCAATTCTTGTTGCCATAATTTTTCTTGTTTTTTAATTGTTTATAATGTTTAACTTAAACTATCCTATAGCCACCTCACACATGAACATTGCGCTTCTGTCAATATCGTCGGCATTCACAGTACACACATTGCCCAGACCGTCATGTAAGCTATTCCATATCTTATCGTCGCCCACATCGCCACTCTGACGCTTCCACGAAAAGGCAGTAGGAGCAATGGTGGCAGTAATGTCTTGACCGTTGCGATAGACATAGGCTGTCAGCTTCTTTGACCCCTCCCCATTGAAGATGCTATTACCGCCCTCTGCCAAAACCTGCACATCGAAGTCCTCACCGTCTGATATTATAGCAATATCGGTGTAGCACAGTTCTTGCCCCTTGGCATCAATGGCTGTTACGCGTAATGTAGCAAGATTAAAAAGGTCGCCAATATCTTTCACACTCTTTATTACCTTCTCTCCAGCAAGGCCATCACGCTGCGTATAGCGTGCCTTCAACGTCACACCCTTGTCATTCCACGCTTCCACCTTGTTGCCTGTGTGCTTCGTGAGCGACAACACAATGTCTGTAGGTTCTACCTTCCCCGTTGACACCTGGCGAACGATAAATGTGCTGCTTGGTGTCAGTGTGTAGCTAATGACGATAGGGTCTACAACATTGTCTTCGCTACCCGAGAACCACTTGAAATAGTCAGCATTGAAGCGAACGCCCATTGGAGAAATAAAGGCCGTCACCGTCTTCCACTGCCACACGTCAACACCACCATCTTCCGTGCTCCATGTGTTGCCTATCTGGTGATACATCGTGAGCGACGGAGCCGTCCGCGCGTCACCATCATCAGCACTCGTGGCAAGCTTTATCACATTGCCACGTTGAATAAAACGCGTCTCGCTACCCACCTGAACAATCACATCACTCACCATCGGAACGTCAGTGCCCATGGGGTCGAATCCGTAATAAGTGCGTGTTGCAATGTCAACGCCAGCATCGTCCGTTGTTTTACCGTCTTGCTCCTCTATCACAGAGGCAAAAGAAGCCATCCCAACGTTGACAGGCGACACAGCATCAGCTCCAACAAACGTTTCGATGTTAGACAGCACTACATAATCATAGAGCTTGCCATCCTCAAGCATCTCTTGACCTCTGGCAATCACTAAACGCCAATAATATCTGTTGCTACCCTTTACATTGAACGTCTTGCACATGGCCATATCGCCAGCCTTCCACCAGTTCATCGTGCGTGTAGTGCCGTCATCAGCCGAGGCCCAACACTTGAAAGCCTTTGCATCAGCAGATGCAACGACCTCACGGCCCTCGGCATCAAGACCCACTACGCGTACAATGGTGCTTCCTGCGTTAGACAACACCATGGTGCCGCCGCTGTAAGAAATCTTGCGCACCTCGGTCTCTGCAGCCAACAGCTTACCACGGATAACAGCGTTATCAATATACAGATGCGACTTGCCGCTATTGTCCTTGTAGAGTTCAAAGCCATTACCTCCAATGAGCGTCCTGTCGCTCTCGGTGGCCCCTTTACTCTTTACGCTCTCGAGCTCCACATCACCTAACGTTGCGTCGCCATTCTTTCTTATGCAAGCACTACCTAAATAGGTATCCCCACCTATCTTTGCCCCGTCTCTCACTAATAGGTCTGCTACCTCCGCCGATCCACTCTCACTAATAGCCGCCCCACTTTTTGTTCGCTCGTAAGCACCAACACGCAATCCTTTCTCAAAAGTAAGAACACCTTTAGCATTATCATCAGTCTTCCTACTCAAAAATTCTTGCTGGCTACGCCGAGCAGAGAACAGGTTATTATCAGTAGGTGGCGTTTTTTCCCATGAGCGTATTATGTCCGGCAGTTCCACACCGTCTATCCTCGACTTGGTATAGTTCTTCAGCTCACCAATGTTGTCGTTCACCTTCTCAAGCGCACCGGTCTGTAGGGCGTCGCTGATTTCCAGATCCATCTGACTTGGCAGATTCACCTTGCGGGTTATCTTCGTGATACGGCTTTGCCTATAACCGTTTTCCGGGAAATACTTGCCACTCAATAGCCTGACACGTCTACCGACATAGAGCATAGCTTTATTCTCTTCCACCCACACATGGTCGGTCGGGGCTTTATATACGCTTACGTCCTGCCAGTGTTCGCCATTGTACTTTTCCACGGCTGCCAGAAACTCCTCCTCCGCTTTACGGTAGTACTCATTCGGCATACTCACATTCCACAATACATAGTGGTCGCCAATTTTAGGCACCAACTTTCCGCCAGGCACCTGCGTGTCGTCGTCATAAGGCCATATAGTTATCAGCTCAAACTCCCGTGTCTTGCTGTCGAAGTTCACCTCAAAATAGTGATCGTCCGACTCTCCCAGTCCCGCAAGCTCGCCGTCCTCAAACGAAACTCGCTTCTTCTCACCTGCCAGCTCATACTCGTTCGGATCGAAGCTCATCCCGCCGTCCGTGAAGTAGTATATGTCAAATGGCTTGCCGTCATCGCCCTTTTT
>ENA-ORPK01003160-ORPK01003160.1-human-gut-metagenome-genome-assembly--contig:-NODE-3160-length-10517-cov-2.591283_pt1 | contig 10517 bp, 5 predicted proteins | sample MGYA00242139_ERZ509068 | MGnify/ENA primary metagenome ERZ509068 (study PRJEB26280, sample SAMEA2338687) | human gut metagenome | biome: human gut; feature: human-associated habitat; material: faeces... | reverse complement strand
CAGAAGTATCAATTCCGGATAAAGAGCATGAACTTATCACAAATGCTCCAGATGTGCGGTATTCTATCGGCATTCTGTTTCCGAAAAACAACAAATTAAATGCAGATAATGATGATTCGGCACGCATTGAAGAACCAAACAAATCCGAAGAAGACGGAAACACCGAAGAAAGTGCGATGGATCTACCTCAGACAGTAACGGAACAGAGCGAAAAACCCACTCTTTTTCCTTCTGAAGATGAAAATTTGGATGAGGAGATAAGTTTGGCTTCTCAGAATATGCCTTCGTCTCTGGGAGTTACGTTCTTGACTTCTTCGAATCCGAAAACAATTCATTGTGAAGTTGATTTTGCAACATATCGTCAGGCTAAAGTAGACGACTGTAGAATTCCTTTTTATCCGGAATCTCCGGATACCTATGAGGTTCCAGTTTCACTGTCTCCTTATGTTTACTTTGATAAGGTGGAACATTGCCTAAAACTTCGGAACGGTCTGAACCGCAGGGCGGTGCATGCGTTAAATGAAAAAGATAGTATTGACGGAGATGAATATGGGATTTTTCCCGCAATGTACAAGCTCTGCGATCAATTGAAAGGCGGCTATGTTAGAGTACCACATCATGCGGATGTATTGGTTGATTTTAATGATGGCGATTATGCAGACAACAACAGATGTATTGATGAAACGCAGCTTAAAGTTACCGCATTAAAGCGGAAAGTGAATAACAATATTTACTCGGTAACATTGATGCTGGTAAATGATGAAAGTACAAATCGTGGAGGTATGTATTGCATTTTTCAGCCCATAGTTACAATTTCGACCGAAAAAAATAATTTCAGATTTAATGTTATGGAGACAATGTTGTGATACAACAAATAAAATACATGTTGAAAATCGCAATAGTCTAATTCCGAAAATAATCGAATATAAAAATAAAATATCAGAAATAATAAATACTGAGATAGATTCTATCATTAAGGAGTAACAATGCCAAATATATCAAGTGTAATTAAAGCAATTCAGGATATAATGAGAAAAGATACAGGTGTCGATGGTGATGCACAAAGACTTTCTCAAATTGTTTGGATGTTATTTTTGAAGATTTTTGCGGATAAAGAAGCAGAGTATGAAATAATGGATGATGATTATAAATCACCATTAGCTTCTGAATATCGTTGGCAAAATTGGGCGATGAATGATGAAGGGTTGACTGGAGATGAACTTATTGATTTTATAAACAATCGTCTGTTTCCATATTTGCAAAATATTGAAAATGATTCTGATAAGCGCGCTTTTATTATTAAAAATATCTTCCAAGATACTTATAACTATATGAAATCAGGTACTTTGCTACGTCAAGTTATAAATAAAATTAACGAGATAGATTTTAATTCAAGCGAAGATAGACACTTATTCAATGATATCTATGAGCAACTTTTGCAGAGCTTGCAATCAGCAGGTAATGCCGGAGAATATTATACTCCTCGTGCAGTAACGCAATTTATTGTAGATATGATAAATCCACAAATTGGGGAAAAAATTCTTGATCCTGCCTGCGGTACAGGAGGTTTTTTAGCTTGTACTATCGAACATCTAAAAAAACAAATTCAAATGACAGAAGAAGGTGAGTCTCTGAATAGCAATATTTTGGGTATTGAAAAGAAACCTCTTCCACACCAACTTTGTACTACTAATATGATTTTACATGGGATTGACACTCCAATAAATATCAGACGAGATAATACCTTGTCAAAACCGATAAACAATATTTCTCCTGCTGATAGAGTTGATTGTATTGTAACAAATCCACCTTTTGGCGGAATAGAAGAAGAAGGAATTGAAAGCAATTTCCCATCAAGTTTTAGAACTAGAGAAACAGCTGACTTATTTTTAGTTTATATAATGAAAATGTTAAAGCCTCAAGGTAGAGCAGGTGTTGTATTGCCTGATGGTTCACTTTTTGGTGAAGGCGTAAAAACTAGAATTAAAGAAGAATTATTACAAGAATGTAATTTACATACGATTGTAAGATTACCAAATGGTGTGTTTAATCCATATACAGGCATAAAAACGAATTTGTTATTTTTTACTAAAGGAACTCCTACAAAAGAAGTTTGGTACTACGAACATCCACTTCCAAAAGGGATAAAAAATTATTCTCGTTCTAATCCAATTACTATTGAAGAATTTTTACCTGAAAAAGAATGGTGGAATAATAGAGTAGAAAATGAGCATGCTTGGAAAGTATGCATTGAAACTATAATAGAACGAAATTATAACCTTGATATTATAAATCCTTACGTAAAAAATAACGAAATTATTTTATCACAAGATGAAATAATTTCAGAAATACAAAATAGTTTAAATCAATGTAATTTAATATTTAACAAAATAAAAGAGGTTTTAGCAGATGAAAGTTAAAATTTCTGATATCTTTGATTTTGAGAAAGGTACTTTGCAAAGTTCTAAATGTACTGTAGGTGAGTATGATTTTATAACAGCTAGTTCTGATTGGAAAAAACACAATACTTATTCGCATGAATGTGAAGCATTGATTATAGCAGTTGCGGCTTCTGGTTCTTTAGGTAGAACACATTATGTTAGTGGCAAATTTATTGCAAGTGATTTGTGTTTTATTTTGCAACCAAAAGCAAAATTTAAAGAAAAAATTAATTTGAAATTTTATTTTGAATATTTTAATTTTATAAAAAACGATTTAATTCAAAAAACAGCAACTGGAAGTGCTAAAAAAGCAATCAATAAATTTAATTTTGCAAAATATGAAATAATTTTTCCTGATAAAAAATATCAAGATAAAATTGTTCAAAGATTAAGTGAATTTAAAAATAATTTCAGCAGGATAGAAGAAAATCTTAATTATAATGCAAAATTAACAACTAAACTTCGTCAGTCAATATTGCAAGATGCCATTCAAGGAAAATTAGTACCGCAAGACCCCACGGACGAACCAGCATCAGAATTGCTAAAAAAAATTAAAGAAGAAAAAGAACAAACAAAAATGCGAATAAAATACTCGTGTGATTATGTGGAACCATTGTTCCATATCCCAGATAGCTGGACGTGGTGTAAATTTAGCAATATTATAGAGCATATGGAATATGGAACTTCAAATAAAGCATCAGAAATAAGAATAGGTATTCCCATTTTAAGAATGAATAATATACAAAATGGACGCTTAGATTATTCAAAATTGAAATACATATCTTCAGACACAAAAGATTTACCTAGATTGTATCTTAAAAAGTATGATATTTTATTTAATAGAACAAATAGTTACGAATTAGTTGGAAAAACAGCTTTGTATGAAGGTAATAATGATGAATATACATTTGCATCATATCTTATAAGAGTATGTCTTTTCAAAAATTATATAAATCCCAAATACGTGACATATTATTTAAATTCACAACTTTTTAGAAAATTACAAATTGAACCGTTAATAATACAACAGTGTGGCCAAGCAAATTATAGTGGTGATAAACTTAAGAATGTATTAATTCCAATCCCTCCAAAAGAAGAACAAGCACGAATTGTTGAAAAAGTAGATGAATTAATGCAATTATGCGATAAGCTAGAAAATGAAAATAGTAATGCACAAAAATTTTCTTCAGAATTACTACAATCTATAATGCAAAAATATTTCACTCTGGAGGTCTAAATAATGAGTGAATCTCCGTTTCAAAAAGCATACGAATTTGAGCAAAAGTATGACATTGATAGATTAAAACTATGTATTCAAAATGCCGAAAAGGCATATAAAACTCTTGCTCCTGAAACAATTGATTATTGTAAGTGTATTATTGAATCTGTCGCCAAACAAATAATTGCAGATAATAATATTAAATATGATAAAGAATGGACACTCGCACAATTAACTAAAAAGTCTATTGATTGCTTAAATTGTGAAAATCAACACATAAGAAAAGCTCTTACCAATATTATTGATACTTATTCTACAGTAAGAAATCAGCAAGGAATTGCAGCACATGGACACATAGAAAGTGGAACTATTCCTACTAAGACTGATGTCAGAATATTTGCATCTACATTCTTTCATTATATGGAAATTATTTTTGCCCTATTGGACAAATCAGAAATTAATACTAATTACACCAATATAAAATTTGAAAAAATTGATGAAATTCCTAAATATAATTATGTTAATCAATATATAGATAATAATGTAAATGTAGATTATGAAAATGGAACCTTATTTATAGATGGTGCAGAATTTAGACCTAGTGAAATATTGTATAATCTCGAACGAGTTACATATGATGCACTACATAAAGAATGTTTGAGTATATTGAGTAATGATTATAATTACTATTTTGCAGACCAAATTGTAGAATCTTTCACTTCGGAACTATCCGAAGATTCTCATATGGTTGAAGATTCTTGTTTTGCGAATATTCATAATATAGAAATAAAAGAATTAAATGAAATTTTCACAAAAGGTTATATTCACTGGGAGGAATATGAACCTGACCCAAGCATAGAAGATTTAGTGAAAGTTGATTGCACTGCTGAATTTATTGCTACATTTAATTATGAATTTAATCAATCTGATGAAGAGTTTATATACACATTAGAATCGTTTGAATTGAAGTAAAATAAAAAAAGTTGTAAAACCAGTCAATGTGCAACAAACAGTACAAAATTCGTTGAATTTATGCTCTTATTAATTATGAATACAATAGAAGAAACAATTACTCAAAAGATTACTTAATCGCAAGTACCGATTATTCAAATAATAAAACTATCGATAAATATGTAAAATCAATTATTGACAAAATTAAACTGACCTAATTTTATCAACATATCAGCATATGGACTTAAATTATTTCTTAATCTTGCAGGAATATTGTCTAAAATACGTTTTATTTCCTTAATATTTTTTTGTGTATTTTTATAATTTTTTTGTGCCAAAACTTCCATAATAAATTTATAATAAGCATTTATATATATACCATCTTTAATATATGAAATAAAATTTTGAGCAATACATTTTTGAGTTACATCATTTAATAAATCGTGGTATTTTATTAGATCTTCCATAAGTAATTTGACTAATTCACCTTTCGGATATAATTGTGCAAAGTGAAAAAATATATAATTAATAACTTTATAAATTTCATTTTCTAATAAGTGCTTGTTCTGATCCAATTTAAATATTAAATTAGAAAATACACCTGAAATAGAATTTTTATCATATTTTGCATCAAAATACTCAATAATATTATAAAAATTTTCGTTTTTTTCTAAAAGCATGAAATATAAGTCTATAGCATTAACTGGAATATATTTACAATTTAGCTCAATTAATTTATTAAAAATATGAGATTTTTCCTTTTCGTTAATTATATTAACGTCAAATAGGTACTGTATTATACTAATTATAGAAATGTCCTTAACTTTAAATTGTTCATTTATTTTTTGCATTACCATATCAGATGAACAAACAAAACAGTTATTTTGAACGGCAACAATGCTATCAAAAAAGAATTTATTGGTATGTATTTTTTCAGCAGCTTGAATTAAATAGTTAGCTTTTGAAGATTTAGATTTAAAATTTATTATCTTTAATCGTTTTGCACAATATTTAAAAAATTCAATGTAGTCAAAAATATCATTCTTTACTCTTATTGGTTTTGGCTGCCCAAACTTATCTCTAACTAATTTCACCGTATTTTGCTCGGCAGGAAATACTAGAACATTATGAATTTCCTTAAGTGTCCCTACTGTTATTCTACTTTTTAAATTGTCAAATATTAAATTTTCTATACCTAGTGCTTTTAATAAAATTAAAGTTTCTAAACTTAAAATAATTTTTTTACCTTTTTTCAAAGAATTTATTTCATCCAAATATTCCTTTTCTGTTTTACTTGAAATAAATTTTTCTTGTTCTTTATTATTTATAAAATTTGCAATTATTTCAGAAGATGACGATTGAAATATTTCTGCAATTATTGATAATGGATATATTCCTTTATTATAATTTTCAAGAGTTTCTTGATAAGATTGTACTCTTTCCATATAATCTTCCATTGGTTCTATTTGTTCCATCATACACTGAAGACTTTCTATAGGATTATTCATATCAATATTAAATTGATAAATTACTTTATTCTTATTCAATATTTCAGAACATTGTTTAAATATTTTACGGGTTGTATCATTATATATATGACATTTTAGTAAAAAACTAAAGATAATTTGGTTTAATTGAATATCATTAGGAAATTCTTCAATACCTCTCTCAAGATGTTTTAAAATAACCTCATCTTTTTTCTTTTGAACTATTAATAATTCATAAGTTAAATAATAATAATTTTGCTTTTGATTATCTATGAATTTTAAACTATCAATTATCGTTTTTGCTTTTTTAAATTTTCTTTTATTTATATATGCTTTTGCTACTAGTGGTAATAATCTTTCTTCTTTAACACCCTTTTCATAATTTTTTATAATCGTATCTAAATTGTAATTTATTGAATCTATTTGTGCATATAAATTTTTAATAGTTTTGTTATTTGGTTCATATTGATTTAAGATATCAAGATTACTCAAACAATCAGAGAATTTACCATCATTAAATAAATCTATAGTATAAGCAAGTCCGATATCAAAGTTTTCTTTGCTATTATCATTATTCCAAAATTTTTCTACAAGATTTTTTCTAATTGTTTCTGCCTTTTTATCTGTTTTAAAGAACGCTAAACTATAAATTATTTTATATACAAAATTATTATCATAATCACTGATATGGTTTAAAATATTATTAGCAACCTTAATTAAAATTTTGTATTCCTCAGTAAAATAATTTTCTTCATGATATAACAATGAACATAGCGTTAATAATTGTTCGTTATAATTTTTTAAATTTATTTTTATATATTTTTCAGTTTCTGACCAAGTTTTTGACTTATATAATGCAATTAGTTTAAACTGTTCATTAATATTATTATTAACCTTTTCATCTTTTAAGTATTTTAAAAGCTCAGAATATTTTTGCTCGCCAAATAATATAATAATGAAATTATTTTTGCTTTGTATTTTGGTTTCATCACTGAGCAAATCATAAATATTATGAGCCTCTGAAAATTTATTACAAAGAATATTTAATATCATAATTTGAATTAAACTTGGTTCATCTTGTTTTAAATCATTAATAACTGCATTTATTTCGTTAAGATTTATATTTTTCTGATCAAATTTATTTAATAGGTATTCAGTTATATACCTTTTTACCCTCATATTTACAATTAAGTCAAAATCATTTTTATATATTTGGGTTAAATAATTCATTTATATCATCTAATAATTTTTCTTTTTCTTCCTTATTTTCAATAAGATTTTTATTTGGTATTATAGACAATTGCCCATCTAGTTTTATATCAAATAAGAATCTTAACTGGGATTTATTAATTATTGTATTAAATCGGCAATTTAATAAGTTATATTTCGCAATAGAAGTATCGTTTGAAGAAATTTTTATATATTTCTCAAATGCAATTTCAGCATCTTTGGTACAATAATTATTGCTTTGTGTTTTTTTTAAATACCATAACCCTTTCAAAAAATAATAATCTTCAAAAAGCTCCTTATTATCCTCTAGATATTGTAATGCTTCCTCAGAATTATTTTCAAATGTTATATTTCTCAAAAATATTAGTCTTTTATATAATACTGAATCTTTATTATTAAATTTCTCGAGATAAAAATCTAATTCTTTTTTATTTTTCTCCTCTATTAGAATATTTGATAAATTATATAGCGGATTATCATAAGTATTATCTAATGAATAAGCAGTATTATATGATGTTTTCGCTCTTATATAGTCATTTAAATTTTGATAACATATACCAAGCTTATTATATGCTTTTGATTTAAAATCATCTGATTTATTTTTCCAATTATCATTCTTATTTAATTCAAAATAATTTATACATTTTTTATATTCAAATGAGTCTATTAAACTTTGTAATTTCTTTAATTCTTGCTCCTCAAAAGTATCATTATCGAGGAAAGTATTTAGTTTAGCATTAATTTCTTTAATATTTGTTTTTATTTCAAATGTATCATTTACAATTTTATTTCCATAATTTTCAAATTTATCTATTATAATTTCTTGACTATTTTTAAGTTGTTCAATTGCATCTATTGAAAGAGAAAAAAGCTTCGTTAATATTTCCAAATAAAATTCATTATCTGAAAATAAGAATTTTTTAAAACATCTATTATATTCTTCTTCAAATATTTGTCGCCAAAATTGGTAAAAATCATCGCATTCTTCAAAATTATTTCGTCTATTATATTCCTTTAATTGTTGTGCTAATATTATATAAATTTCATTATTCTCATATGGGATATTAATAACATCAACGTTTTGAAAGATAACAGCTATCGCAACATCATCTAATTTATATAAACTATCATATAATTCTTTACTAATATGATATGGAGTAGTTTTATCGTCATAAAATATATTCAATGTATTTTTAAAAGCGTTTACAAACGGAGGATTAAAACAATTTCTATATTTATAATATTCTGGATTTTTCAAACGTTCCCAAATACTTTTAATTGAAATATCAGATATTTTATTTACAACTAATTTTGCTAAATACGTTCCAATAGAACCAAGTGTAATCATTATTTACCCTGACAAATTTTACCTTTATATTGGTGATTATACTTAAAGATTAGTTTTAAAGCAAAGTTATAATAATTTTTGTATCATTTTCTTGAATTAATTTTATTAAAAGAGATTAATTGGTATGGAAAAAACATTAATTAAACAAAATGCTTGCATTCAAAAGAGACGTATTTATTCATTAAAATAAATTTAAATATCAAAAATAAATAATTAACAATAAAAAAATATAAAAAGTATACCAATGTAAATTTTTGTTTTAATTCTTTATTTAAAGAATTAGAAAAAATTATAGGTATAAGGATGATTGCTCTTATAAATATTCTGATTACAATATCGATGACATAAAACTATATATTGTAAATAATATTATTATTTATAATATACAAAATCAAAACGAGTATAGGAAAGACATTATAGACTTTATTTCAAGGATGAGTAATACCTGTTTTTAATGAAATTATTCGTCTTTAATTCCAATCTGCACCTCGAAAATTTGAAAAAGAGAATTTTGAAGAATATTTGATAAAAATGAACCAAAATTTAGCAATAAAAATTCTCTAAATAAAATCACATACTAAAAACCGCCCTATTAAGGCGGTTTTTGTAAATTCTATCTTCTCTTATTCTCTAAGTTTCGACTAAAAAACGGAGAGGGTGGGATTTGAACCCACGGTACAAGTTGTACACAGACTTTCGAGATCCGCACCTTAAGCCACTCGGACACCTCTCCTTTTACTATTATTTAATTATAAATCCTTATGATGAAACTGTCTTTCGCCGGAAACATATTCTCCAACAACATTTCCATTACCGACAAGCTTATATTTGTAGATTGTCAAACCTTCCAAACCTACTGGACCTCTTGCGTGAGTTTTATTTGTTGAAATTCCGACTTCCGCTCCAAAGCCATATCGAAAGCCATCTGCAAACCTTGTTGAAGCATTAAAATATACTCCAGCAGAGTCAACTTTGTTCATAAACTTTTCCGCATTTTCAACATTTTTAGTAATTATACTATCCGTATGTCCAGAGCCATAAGTATTTATATGTTCAATTGCTTCATCAACATTTTTTACTGTTTTAAACGCCAAAATCTTATCACCATATTCATGTGCCCAACTTTCTGGTTCTGCAACAAGTTGAATTTCTGACAATTGCAACGATGCTAACAATTCATCGCGATGAGAAAATTTCTCATGAATTAAAAGAGTTTCAACTGCATTACAAGCACTCGGGTACTGAGTTTTTGCATCCGTTACAACTTTAATTGCCATATCTAAATCCGCACTTTCGTCCACAAATATATGGCAAATCCCGTCAGCATGCCCAAGAACAGGAATCCTTGTGTTATCTTTAATAAACCTTACTAATTTATTGCTTCCACGAGGAATAATCAAATTAATATACTTATCACATTTTAGCATTTCATTAACTTCGTCGTGCGTAAAAATCTGTTGCACAACGTTTTGCGGGAATTCTTCAACTTCTGCCAAGGCAGAATTAATCACAGACAAGATTTTTTTATTCGTGTTAATACTTTCTTTGCCACCCTTCAAAATCACAGCGTTTGCTGATTTGATTGCAAGAGAAGAAATTTGTGCGATAACATCTGGTCTTGCCTCAAAAATTATCCCCAAAACTCCGATAGGACAAGAAACTTTGTACAGTGTTAAATCACTATCAAGTTCTCTAACCAAAAGTTTTTTATTAATCGGATCTTCAAGCTTTGCAACATCACGAATTCCAGCGACCATATCACGCATTTTTGTTTCACTGAAAACAAGTCTGTTAAAAGTTGATTTTGATAATTTACCATCATCGACAAGTTTTTGAGCAAG
>ENA-ORPK01003158-ORPK01003158.1-human-gut-metagenome-genome-assembly--contig:-NODE-3158-length-10523-cov-2.783722_pt1 | contig 10523 bp, 6 predicted proteins | sample MGYA00242139_ERZ509068 | MGnify/ENA primary metagenome ERZ509068 (study PRJEB26280, sample SAMEA2338687) | human gut metagenome | biome: human gut; feature: human-associated habitat; material: faeces... | reverse complement strand
ATGATGATGCACATATCGCAATACCTCGCCATGAGAGAGATGTCATGTTCGGCAACCAGGATGGAAGTGTCGTGTTTGACCATGGCATTGAGATACTCCATGACATCTAGCTTGAATTTCATATCCAGATGCGAAGTAGGCTCATCGACGAGCATGAGGCGCGGATTCTGGACATACGCCTTGGCTATGAGGACACGCTGCCTCTCTCCAGATGAAAGAGCACCTACGGCCCTATCCTTCAGATGATCGACACCGAATTTGACCAGGGCCTCCATTACCATATCCTCATCCTCTTCAGGCTCCCACCACACGTTCTTGAGGTAGGGATACCTCCCGAGCATCACCGTTTCGAAAACGGTCAATCCGAAGCTGCCTCTCAGCTCTGCGGGGACCGTGGCCACCTTCTTGGCTACCTCGGATGGTTCGCATTTCAATATCGACTCGCCATCGATGAGAATATCCCCTGCCGTCGGATCATGGAGACGGTTGATGCACTTCATCATCGTCGACTTTCCGCAGCCGTTGGGTCCGATCAAACCGACGAGAACCCCTGGCTTGATCTTGTATGATACGCCACGAACCGCTCTGTATCCGTCTTCATAAGTCTTCTCGAGATCGCGGACCTCGAGAAGCGGTACATCATCCATCATAAATCCTCCCCCTCTTGATCAGGAGATACGCGAACACAGGAATGCCGATCACAGTTGTAATGGCACCTACTGGTAGCTCCATCCCATAATATCCTGTGCGCGCCAACAGATCCGCCAGCATCAACATCACCGCTCCGAAGCAGAACGATGCGGGAAGGACCATACGATGATCGCTGCCGAGCAGCATCCTGCAAAGATGCGGGATGACGAGCCCGACGAAACCGATGATTCCGCAGAATGCGACACAAACCGATGTCAGAACAGAGGCCAGTATGAGCATCAGGCGATTGAACTTCCTGACGTTCAAACCCATCTCACGTGCCTGATCCTCCCCCAAGAGCACGAGATTGAACTCTTTGGCCCAGAACATCGGAACGAGTGATAAGAACACGGACATGAACAACAGGATTCCGACCTGCGCCCATGTGACTTCTGCGAAAGAACCGTAGAGCCATGTCAAAGCGTTGCTGAGCTTGTTGCCAGCCATCGTGAGCATGATGGTCTGTAGGGCCGAGAAAGCCAATCCGACCACCACTCCGGACAGGACATAATTGATCGAACTTCCGCCAGCCTTCTCTGCTATTATCATAGTGCATCCGAAGGCAACCAGACCTCCGATCATAGCGGAGATCGCTGTAAGGAAGATGGAGTGCGATGAGAAGAGCCCGAAGAACGTGAAATCGAATGCGATCACCGCGATGGCGGCTATCCCCGCACCCGATGAAACACCCATGATATACGGGTCGACCAACGGATTCCGGATGATGGCCTGATAGACCGAACCTGCTATCGCCAGACCTATGCCCACCGACATGGCCGCGATAGTCCTGGGAAGACGTGATACGAAGACCGTGGTCTCCACGATATCGAGCCCCTCTCCTCCTTTGGAAATAGCAGAGAACAACGCCGAATACGCATCCAAGGGGTTCATGACAGATGTCGAACCGATGGATATGCAGAGTGTGAATGATACGAATATCAGGATGGCTCCTATGGCCAGCACGAACTTGAGCCTGTGCTTGTTGCGTGTGTTGTGGGATAATGTATCGCCATAGAGATAGTGGATCGCCCTGTCCTTCAGATACTTGAAAGGATGGTCCTCCCCCTTGGTGATGTGAACGATCGCCCAAATCAGAGAGAGTATCACCACGACGACAAAGATGATTGCACCGAGGTACAGTATGACCGGAGCACCTTCATTCTTCTCCGGCTCGGAGTAGTCCATGAACTTGCCGTACAACGAGTATGTACCCGAGTCGGTGTTGCCGATGAGTGTATCTCCAAGCACGAGCGGAGAAGCCATGTTGAAATTCCTTACTTCCGGGGCGCATTTTGCAACTCCCTCGATCTTTCCAGTCTTCAGATCTATGATGTAGATCGGATCGGCGGAATTGTAGCTGGTCAGGTAAATCCAGCGATCGTTGACCACCACTCCTGCAGAATGGATCTCCTTGAGGTTATTGGATATGGTCTCGAGATTGCCCTCCAGATCTATCCTGATCAACGATGTGGAGCCTGCATTGGCCACAGTGACATATACGCCCGTGAATCCATCGATCGATACGGGAGAGACATATCTCCCAAAAGTTCCCATATCGGAATTCAGGAACCTCTTCACAACTGTGTTGGAAGATGGGTCGAACTCATACACGGCCAGACCGGAATTTATCTGACTCATTCCCAATCCGTCGGTGACCGTGAATATCAGCGTATAGTTGTCCCCGTTCGGCGTGATCGAGATCTGCCCCAGACCGCCGTACTTCTTGCCACGTATCTCCACCTGGAAGATCTCCTGATCTACCTCGCACCCTCCGGTGACCTGATCGAAGATGTACAGATGCCCATTCAAGGCACCCGTGTAGACATGCCCCTCATAAACGGTAGGAGCTATGAAATAGATGCCTCCGTCCAGCTGGTAGGACCAGATCAGGTTGAGGTCGAGATCGAAACAATACACCATTCCGTTTGAGTGGGAGACGTAGATCGTTCCGGAGTTGTAAATGAGCGAGGTGAATCCTGCATCGTATATCGTTCCGACATCGAAATCCTTGGTGAAATTAGGTACCGAAGGGGCATCCGAGAATGATGAACCGTTGATAGAGGTCACATTCTCATTGTCCGTCCCAGGTCCGGTTCTCCAAGGGATCTTGTAGATGTATCCGGTCATCGTCCCGACATAAATGTAATCGCCGACGATGAGCGGGGTCGATGATTCGTAATTCATCCCGGAGATGTAGCGAAACTCCCACTTATGCTCGCCAGTATCGATATCGATGCAAGCCAGCATCGCGTATCCCTTGTTTTCACCGATGGTGTAGGTACTGAACTTCTGGAAGACATAACCGCCTGCATACAGAGGATTGGCGAAAGATGCTCCCTTGTCAGACCATTTGACAACATAGCCGTCCTCGGCGGAGAAGGTCGCATCCTGATTGCCAGTGTTCCTGGAATCTCCGCGGAACATCGTCCAAGCGATAGGGCAATCAGGCGTTTCCACAGGGACGATACCTTCCGGATAGAAACCGAGCGCGAAAGCAGAGAATCCATTTCCATCGGATGTCGGATCGATCGATTCCCATGACGATCCATTCCATCCGTAAGTCCTCCAGGATGTGGTCACCTTGACGCCGGTTGAACCGGGTTCGCTTAGCGATCCCCCTGTATTATCAGATCCCACTACCATGGATGACGTTCCATCCACAGACAACATTCCGGATTCGATCGATACCTGGAGCCCTTCAGCGACAGCTGCGCTTTGAACGATCTCGATAACCGTGACCCCGGTACCCTTGCCCCAGGATGTCTCGCCATTCCCCTTATCTATGAGTACATCGACGTCCGCAGCACCTTCGCTCGGGAATGCTGGGACGAGAACAGCGAGCAGAACAATCATGACGACCGCGGCCGTCGTTTTATAACGCATTGTTTCAACCTCGGTCGTTTAGACTCAGATCTTTACTGTAATTCAGATAATCGACGTAATCATCGCCGATTATCTTCGGAATGCTCGTCTCAAAGCATTCCGGATGAAGCATCATCGCAACCAGCTCGGCGGTCTGCCCTAACCTGGGCCCGCAGCGCTGTGCCATCTCCGCAGCGCCCTCGCATATCACATAGACATTGCCATTCTTCCAGGCATCAGTCAGCTTCCACTGCGCGGACAGATGGGAATAGAGATAGTCGTATTCCTCCTGCGTCGATTTGTACTCGGTGGTGATTATGATGATAGTTTGAGGGTTAGCCACGGATATGCGATCGGAAGTTATGTGGACCCACCCGTACCAATTGGAGAAGACGTTCTCCGCATTCATCATCGACACCACGCCATCCATGTATGTGCCGCTACCCGACACATAAGGGCTTATATCCGGCTCAAGAGAGACCATCACATCCACAGGCTCCCCTCCCTGCGGCGAAGAAACGATACCGCTCAGCGTATCAAAGACATAGTCTGTATCCTTGATTATCTCAATTGCAGCCAATTCATATCCGATGCTGGATCCTATGATGAAGATGTTGTCTAGAACCTGGTCTACATCCTCACCAGGGTATGTGACGACAGCATCGATCCCGACAGAACGCAATCTTTCGGCCATCTGAACATGCGATTTCTGCGATCCATCGCAAATCACCATATCAGGATTCGTACCTGTGATGAGTTCGAAGCTCGGACTCGTATACGTCCCGACGACTGTTATCGCTCCTTCCTTCTTCGCCTTTGAGATAGTGTCCGGATAATCGGAGTAGTAATCCACCCCGACGATAATATTGAACGCCTTGACGGAACACAGCATCTCTGTGACAGAGGGGGATAAAGAAACCACCCTATGCTTCTGAGAATAACCGTAGAACGTATTACCGGAATAATCGACGGCAACGGTCGGATCCTCTTCATCGGTTGTGAAGGACCAGGAAATGAGAGCATATTCCGTAGGGTTCTGTTCATAAGGGGCTGAGACCTTCACCATACCGGTCTGACCGGAATAGACGACGAATAGATTCCATGAGCCGCCTTCTCCGATCCCGTTTATCGAAGATATGGAGCCTCCGTCACCCATGATAAAGTCGAATCCGTTGGTTTCGCAGGCGTACTCCAGAAGCTCCAGCGTTGTATCGAAATCCGTTATCTCGGCATCCGTCCAAGCAGTCTGGTAATCACCAAAATCGATGACCGTGCCTTTAGCCTGGATGCCATCGGATGAATAGGCATAGACCCCTGCGATGGTCCCGCAAACCACACCGATGACGACTAATGCAATGCTGATGAGGATACGGGACTTTTCATTCATGAAAATGAGAAACGGGGGAAATCCCCCGGTTTAATTCAGGCCTCGAAGGGGCCCGTGGTCTGCCAGGCGGTGCTGACGGTCGGGTTGATCTCGTTGATGGTATTGTAGTTGGCATCGAACGAGTAGTTGCTATAGACCAGGTACAGGATGTTACCGGTCACGTCGGGCATGACAGGACCCGTTGCGAAGTAGGATGCGTTGGGCTGCGAGACATCCTTGGAGATGTACTCGTAGATGGAGATTCCCTTTCCGCTGCTGGTTGCCTTGTCATATGTGCTGGGATACTCGGAGATCGTCAGCCAGCCCTTGTCGCTGATAGACGCGGTCAGACCGGTAGACTCCATGGCCTTCAGGAATGCAGCCCCTGCATCCTCGCCGTCGGCGGAATACCATCCATTGTTGGAATCCATCCCGTCGAGGTAGAAGTAGTATGTATCACAACTGGCCTCGTTGTGCTTATCGTCGAGGGCTTGTGCGGCAAACACTGCGGCGATAACGACAACGACGACAGCGAGGATAACGATACCTTTCTGTTTGCTGTCCATTCGAATCACCCGGGCAGGAATGCCCGTTGGACGATGTATCCTATTCTTCGATATTTAATATTTGTAAATGAGAACCCGGTGTAGAACGGTGCATGCTGGCACAGCATCCGCTGAATGCATCGGAAAAGGCATGCCGGAGGGCCCCCGATCTTCCGGGGACCCGTCCAACTCAGGAATCACTCGTCTTCGACGATCTCCTCGGGGGCTCCGGCGAACTTCACGAGGGCGAAGGCCTCCATGAAGTGCAGGTTCCCGGGGAGGACCAATGTGAACAGGGGCTCGCCTAGGTCCATCTTGAGAAGGTCCTGGGGGTATCCGGCGAAGACCTTCTCGTCCGGAGATCCGACCCTCGACGCGACGCAGAGCAGCGTCTTGTCGTCGATCAGACCCTCCTTCCACTCGTCCTCAGCAGTGAGGAGCCACTCGATGGCCTGATGGGCGGTCATGTACCTGAGCTCGTCCGCCCTGATGTCCAGGAGGATCATGGTGTGGAGACCGCGCTTCTTGTTCTCCATGATGTGGTCGTAGGGGGACTTGGGGTGGTAGTTCTCCTCCATGAACGGGAGGGTGACGGTCCTGCCGAACTTGTAATGCTGCAACCCCAGGGACGTGGGGCATGCGGAGAAGATGGAAATCCCGTGGAAGACCCTGACGGGGATGCCGGCCTCGGAGGCCTGGATCCTAAGATCCACGTGGGTGGTGGCAGACATGGTGTCGCCGGCGGTGATGAATCCGACCCTCATGGTCTTCGCGTCCGCGATGATGTCGTCGCACTCCTCCACCTGGGAGCGGTAGAGGATGTGGATCTTCTTGCCGATGGCGGCCTCCAGGTCCTCGGGTTTCGTTCCGATGAGGACGGAGGTGTAGAATTCGGCGTAGATCCTGTCGCACTCCTTGAGAGCGTTCATCGCCTTGACTGTCATTCCGTCCGTGCCGCTGAGGCCCAGACCGACGAAGATGAGCTCGGATGCCATGCCCGCCAATCGGGGATGCCTGTTATAAAAGGTGTGTAAGAAGTTTGGGCGGGGTCCGGAGACCCCGTTTGCAATCACTCCTTGACCAGGGTGCACAGAGCGTCGACGGCCCAGCAGCCCTTGCCCTTGAGTCCGACGATGACCGGGTTGATCTCCAGCTCGTGGATCTCGGGGTTCTCGAGGGCGATGAGGACCATCCTCTTGATGACGTCCTTCATCGACTCGATGTCGGCCTCGGGGAGTCCCCTGGCGCCGGACATGAGCTTGTATGCCTTGGTGCTCTTGATCATCTCGTCGAGCTGCTGCTCGGTCATGGGCACATGGGCCTGGGAGATCTCCCTGAGGATCTCGACGTAGATCCCTCCGAGTCCGAAGGAGATGACGGGTCCGAACTGCGGGTCCCTGATCATGGACAGGATGACCTCCTGTCCGGAGACCATCTGCTGGATGGACACGCCGTCGATCCTGGCGTTGGGGGCGGCCTTGGTGCAGGATTCCATGATCCTGTTGTAGGCTGCGACGGCCTCTGCGGAGTCCTTGACTCCGACGACGACCCCTCCGACATCGGTCTTGTGCTGGATGTCGGGGGACACAATCTTCATGACCACGGGGTAGCCGATCTTGTCGCAGGCGGATGCGGCATCGTCGGCGCACCTGACGAGGGCCTCGCCGGGCGTGGGGATGCCGTAGGCTACGAAGATCTCCTTGCCTTCGGCCTCGGTGAGGGATCCGCGTCCCTCGGACCTGACCTTGGCGATGATCTTCTCGGAGACGGCCCTTCCGGAGATGGCGGGGACCTTGAGCGGATCCTGCTTCTCGTCCTTCCTGATGGTGTATCTCCTGAGGATGGACAGGGCGCGGACGGCCCTGTCGGGAGTGGGATAGGTGGGGACCCTGCCCTCCTTGAGGATGACGTTGGCCCTATCGCACTTGGAGCCGCCTGCGAAGCACACGGTGGTCGGAACGGGGATCTCGTCCCTCATCTCGACGATGATCTTGGCGACGGCCTCCAGGTCGGCGGTATCGAGAGGGGATCCCATGATGACGAGTCCGCCCACGTTGGGATCCTTGGTGACGATGTCGATGACCTCTCTGAAGTACTCGGGCTTGGCGTCTCCGCGGACGTCGATCGGGTTGGTGAGTCCGGCGACGGTGGGGACGCGCCTCTTGATCTCGGCGATGGTCTCGTCGGAGAACTTGACGGCGTTGATGTGCGGTGCGTCGAATGCGGCATCCGCGGACATGACTCCGAGTCCTCCGGCGTTGGTGATGATGGCGATGCCGTCCTTCTTCATCGGACTGCAGGTGCTGAACACGCCAAGGGCATCGAACATCTCGTCCAGGTCCAGCGCCCTGAAGATGTTGAGCTTGTTGAAGATGACGTTGTTGACCGCATCGGATCCGGCGAGGGAACCGGTGTGGGAGGAAGCGGCGGCGGATCCGGCCTGGGTCCTTCCGGACTTGAAGATCACGATGGGCTTCTTGACGGACATGTTCTCCACGGCCTGGACGAACTTCTCTCCGTCGGAGATTCCTTCGCAGTACATCCCGATGACCTTGGTCTCGGGGTCCTCGGCGATCTCCTCGAGGATGTCGGCCTCATCGATGTCGGCCTTGTTGCCGAAGGTGACGAAGTGGGCAAGACCCATCTGGTTGGCGACGGCCCAGTCGATGATCGAGGAGCCGACGGCTCCGGACTGGGAGAATATGGAGATATTCCCGGTCTTGGGGAGCATGTATGTGAATGTTGCGTTGACACCCTTGCCGGCGCACATGAGGCCGAAGCAGTTGGGGCCGAGGAACCTGACTCCGGACTCCTTGGCGGCCTGGACGAGGCTGGTCTTCCTGGCGTTGAGGGAGGACTGCATCATCCTGAGCTTCTGCATCTCCGCTTCATCGCCGTCGATGTCGGCCTTCATCATCCTGATCTCGATGGACATGAACTCGTCGGCGATGTCCTTGATCTGAGCGGTGATGTCATCGGGAGTCTCCGTGCGCACCGATGGTGCGGGAGCGGAGCCGGTGTAGGCGCTGGCGAGGGACTCGGCCTCCTCGGGGGAGTGGACCTCGAATCCGCTGGCGTTGTGGACCGTGGCGTTCATGCTCCTTCCGATGTCGGGCAGCTCCATGCCTGCGGCCTTGAACGATTCCTCGATCTCGGCCTTGCGCCCGAGGAATCCCGCTATCTTGTCCTGGAGCTCCGTGACCGTCCTGGCCTTCCGCGGGATCCGCGGGCATGGCTTCCGCGAGGGCATCCAGCTGCATCCTCATGCGGTGGACCTCGTTGTCGATGAATCTGAGCTCGCGTTCGTATTTGCTTGACGGCATGGTCAGTCCTTCTTCTTTTTCTTCTTCTTGTCCTTCTTCCCATCGCTCTCCGCGATGGATTTCAGGAGGTCGTAGAGGTAATCGTCGTAGAAGATGACCTCGCCGATCTGCTCCAGGGCGAACGGGTCGTCCAGGGGCAGCTTGCCCCCCTTCACCCACCGGGCCACCAGCACCACGGGAACGCAATCGGCAAAGCAGAGCATCACGGGTACCTCACGGGCCATGCAGACGATGGCATCGCAGCCCTCTGCAATCTGTTCGCGAATGTTCTCGAGATCGTCGGCGCCGAGACCGTCGATGTAGCTCTGATAGTCGTCAGGGGTCGGAACGGGGTCCGAGTCCAGATCGATCCCCTCGGAATACGACGGGTCGTCGGTCATGTCCGCGATGACGGTCCGGTATCCGGCGATGTCCGCTTCCATGTAGGCGATGAGGGCCTCGTTGGCCTTGATCCTCGCCTGATTCTTCAGACGGGGGGCCTTCTTCTTCAGCGCCTCTATCTCGGAAGTCTTCCTGGCGATGGTCTTCTCGATGATGGAGACGGCCTCTTCGAGGGTGTACTCCTCGCCGCACTGCTCGTCGGTCATGCGGGTTGGATGTCCTTCCCGGCTATTTGACTTTAGCCTACGTCGAACACGAAGTCAGCACTACACTGGACTGAGGCCGCTTTCGACCCGATTTCTGAGGGATATCGACGCTGATCCGAGTTTTAGAACGATTCCTTGCTCCGAACCGCTCTGAAACGGCACCATTCGACTGGTATGTGTTTCTATATGGGGACGCTGATGGGATGCCGTGGATCAGGATACAGGGACTGAAGAAGGATGATGCAGGCCGTATAACGGCAGGTACCGCAACCATAGTCGACACCGAGTACGTGCAGAGCACTAAAGGTGAGAAACAGCACTCGAAGCAGATAACGAGGGAGAAGCTCGGAAGACCTCTGGCCCTGGCCGCGGACAGACGCTCCGGCATATTCCGGTCGCAGGAATACGGCATCGTCGCCTACGATGCGGACACCGATTCGAAGGAGGTCCTGGAGATGGACGACCCTCGTCTCGAAGGGCTCATCGAGGCTGTCAGCCTCGATGTCCACACGGTGTTCGGCGACGGCTTCCTCTTCCTCGGTTATCTGAAAAACATGGGCCTGACCGACATCCTGAGGGAGGTTTTTCCCGCAAAATCGGATTTCGAACGGTGCATCGCCCATCTGTACCATGCGATCATGAGGAACGGCGCCGGAGACCGCTGCGATCATTTCGTGTCCAAGTCCTTCGTCGGCTATACCGTCCCGGACATCCTGAACACCGGCCTCTCCGCGGACACGCGCTTCTTCGACATGATGGGCGACGATGACAAGAGGATGGCGTTCTTCCAAGCCTTCGTCAGGCTGCGGCGCGCCTCCGACCCGGAGTTCGGAAGGTGCTGCTACGTGGATTCCACGCCTCTCCCCAACGATATCGAGGACAACCCGTTCAACGCCTTCGGCTCCCACGGGGATTCCGGCATCCGGTGCAGGCTGGTGCTGGTTGCCGACATCGCTTCGGGCGAACCGGTCTGGTTCACGGTGATCCCCGGCAACGTCCTGGACGTGAACACGCTGAAGAACATCATGAACGATACGGCAAAGCGTGTTCTGATATCCTACAGGAGATGCCTGGAGAAGGCCCATGCCATCGCCGGTGACGGCTCCGTGACCAAAGGTCACGGAAGACCGAGGTACAGGAAGGCAGGGAA
>ENA-ORPK01003156-ORPK01003156.1-human-gut-metagenome-genome-assembly--contig:-NODE-3156-length-10526-cov-2.779677_pt1 | contig 10526 bp, 8 predicted proteins | sample MGYA00242139_ERZ509068 | MGnify/ENA primary metagenome ERZ509068 (study PRJEB26280, sample SAMEA2338687) | human gut metagenome | biome: human gut; feature: human-associated habitat; material: faeces... | reverse complement strand
AATTATACGTACTATTAATACGTAAATGTATTATAATGTATTAGGAGGTACGAATGAAAAGAGCATTTACATTAGCTGAAGTGCTAATTACACTTGGAATTATTGGAGTTGTTGCAGCTCTTGTTTTGCCAAACGCAATTAATGGTTATAAGCGCAAACAGCTTGAAGTTCAATTCAAGAAAACAGCTTCACTCATAGATCAAGCCATACTAAATACTAAAACGGAAATGGGTATTGATGATTTTAAAGATATTATAAGTTCAAACCAAAATAACAAAACTGCACTTGATGCCGAATTTATCGAAATTAATGAAGTTTTTGAAAAACAGTTTAAATATGTAAAAAAATCCCATAATATTGACTCAGGGAAAGTCCAACACCAAGAATTTTTCGGTCAAAATAGAATATATTGCAATCATTTTTGGCTAGCAGAAAGCATTTCACAAGAGGCTTTTTACTTCTATACTCTTCCTGACGGTTCAATTATTAGTTCAATAGATTATTCTCCAAGTTTAAAAGAAATCCATATAGCAGTTGATACAAACGGTGTAAAAGGTCCAAACCGAAGAGGGTATGATATTTTCTTATATGGCTCTAATTGGGCGTGTGATCCGCTTATGCAAGCTACAGATAATCTCGTAGGATGTTGGCCATTGGCTCTTAAAAATGTAAATCCGGTTAACAAATCTTATTCATATTGGGATTCTCTATACAGACCAAAAAGTTATTGGGAAGATTTACGAAATAAGAAATAAAAAGGTGATAAATTTAAGGCGGGATATTTATCCCGCCTCATTTACTAATAAAATCTTTGAACTACAGGCAAATTTACTCCGTTACAGAATGAACGCTCTGTCAATCTTACGCCCAAACAGCCTTGATGACGTTTGAACTGCATTCTGTATATTTTTCTAACAACTTCATCAACAATTGATTTGTCGTATTTTTGGCAAATCTCTTCAATTGATTTGTTTTGCTCAACATACATTTCAATAACGTCGTCTAAAATAGCATATTCGGGCAACCTATCCTGATCTTTTTGTCCCGGATGAAGTTCTGCGGATGGTGCTTTATCAATAATTGCTTGCGGAATAATTTCTCCGTTTCGGTTGATAAAGTTTGAAAGCTTGTAAACATTTGTTTTAGTCAAATCGCAAATCATGTTGAAACCGCCTGCCAAATCTCCATATAGCGTTCCAAATCCCATTGCGCTTTCTGATTTGTTGCCGGTTGACAAAAGCAATCTTCCTTCCCTGTTTGAATAGAACATCAAAATCAATGCTCTTAATCTTGCTTGCAAGTTTTCTTCTGCCAAATCATGCAAACTTTCACGTCCTGCCATAAAAGCATCAAATAACGGTGTAATTGGTTCTTTTACTGTTTTAATCCCCAAATTTTCAGCCAATTTCAAACTGTCTGTAACACTTCCTTCTGAGGAATACATGCTTGGCATCAAAACACCTAGTACGTTTTCTTTTCCGATAGCTTCAACTGCTAAAGAAGCGGTTAGTGCACTATCAATACCACCTGACAAACCTAATACAACTTTATTAAAGCCAGTGTTTTCGCAGTATTCTTTCAATGCGAATGTTGTAACGTCATAAACTTGTGATTCGATTTGTTCGTCAGTGAATTCGATAACCCTTGCAAAATCAACAGTATCAATATCCTCTTTACAAAGCGGCATTTGCATAACAAGTTCATTGTTTGCGTTTTTGGCAAAACTTCCGCCTGCAAACACATTTTCATCAGCAATTCCAAGAGCATTAACATAGATAAAATCACAATGTGTATGGATTTCGTCTACAAATTCTTTATAGGTGTTCATTGCATAATATCTGTTTTTTGCCAAAATGTATAAATCACAATCAACATCTTCCATAAAAGTGTCAGAAACAAAAACTTTTTTCCCACAAATGTCAAAAATGCCGTAGTCAGAAACCTCAACTTCTCCGTTTCTTATCAAAATGTCTCCGAGAATAATGTTTTGTTTGAAGTTTTTATCAGCAATTTCTCTATACAATTTTGCTTGAGCTGACATACAATTGTCGTCAAAAACCATATCTTTTCCACCTAAATCTTCTATATCGATTTGCGGAAAAACGATCAAATCGCAATCTGATTTGATATTGTTTATAATATTTTCTAAGTTAAATTTAAAATCAGCTGTTTTTAATTTAATCTGTGCAACTATTGTTTTCATATTTTTATCCTCTTTATGGTTTTATTGTAACTTCAGATAATTAACTTTTTCCCAGCTCAAATCAAGGTATTTTACCTTTGAGTCTACCATCTTAACCTGTGGTAAAATAGATGGAATACGCTCTATACGTTTAAATACACTGTCGTCAAGTCTGCCGAGGCGAATGTTTACTGATTTAATTTTTACGTAAACATCATTTGGATTTCTTAAATCTATGTATTCTACAGATTCTTTAGAATATGTTTCAACATAATTTTTTATTTTTTCGAGTTCATGGATTTTATTTAAATCCCATTTGTGGTAATCGTCGCCTTTGTTACCGTATGATAGAACCTTTATCGTATTATATTGGTGTTTAAGTGGTAAAAATTCTTTGCCAATGAGTTTCCCGTCGGTTGTGAAAAATGCTACCGGCTGACTTTTTTCGTCCGGAGCAATAAGCATTGCTGGAATTCTTTCTTTCAAAATTATCTGAATTCGAGCAGGAAAAGCATAACGTCTGATATAAACATCTTCGACCGGAGAAAGTTTCATTAAATTTTTCTTTATAGCACCGGTTCTAGCCATATAAATCGGTACGTTAGGAACATTGCTACTCTTTAAAAGTGCTAAGATCTTGTGAGATGGAACAATATTATTGTTTATAATTTCAACGGAATTGCCTCCAACATAATTGAAAGCGTTTTTGTCCATATACCAGCCATTACATTTCAAGGTATAACCAAGCCCAAAAATGAAAAATAATGACAAGAAAAATCTCACAAAAGCTCTAAAACGTTCTTGCTTCATTCTTCCTTTTCGAACAAGGCGTTCACGACGTTTTTTCTTAACTAAATGTTTGCCGTCTGTAATCTCTTCTGCGGCAATCTCAGAATATTCCATAGATTCTATATGAATTTCCTGAAAATCACCATTTATATTTTTATTTTGATCAAATTCATCCATCTATTTGTTTAAACCTACGCTGTTTAAAATTATTTGTACAAGAGTATCATAATCAATTCCCATTACTCCTGCTTGAGCTGGTAAATCGCTTGTTTCAGTCATTCCAGGGCTTGTGTTAATTTCTAATACATAAGGTATGTTGTCAACGATATGGAAGTCAACTCTGGAAACACCTGAACAACCAGCTGTTTCAAAAGCTTTAAGAGCAATTGCCTTAACTCTCTTTGTCATTTCTTCAGAAATTTCTGCAGGAAGTACAAATTCAGTCATCCCTTTTGTATACTTGCATTCATAATCGTACCATTCGTGTTTTGGACGCATTTCAAGAATTTCAGTAACAGTTCTATCTTTCCCATCACCTAAAACACCGACTGTAGCTGCTTTCCCAACGAGATATTCTTCAATCAAAACGTCGTCATTGTATTTAACAGCGTCTTGGTATGCTTTTTCCAGTTCATCAGGAGTATTAACTTTTGTCATTCCAAAACTTGAACCTTCACAAACGGGTTTTGTAATTAACGGATATTTTAAATCTTTTGTTTTTTCAACTACATTGTCGCCTTTTTGAACAAAAACAGATTTTATCAATGGAATTTCTTTACAAGTTGAAAGAATTCTCTTTGTATATTCCTTGTTCATACAAACAGAACTAGCCATAACTCCGCAGCCGGTGTATGGAATTTGTAAAATTTCTAAAATTCCTTGAATACAACCATCTTCACCGTATTTTCCATGGAGAGCGTTGAATGCATAATCATAATTTCCGGCTTTTAATTTGCTTGCAATGTCTTTGTCTACAACTACAAGTTCCGAATTCTTGTAGCCTAATCTTTGTAATGCGTCGTAACAGCCTTTCCCTGATCTCATTGATACCTCAGCTTCGGATGACATTCCTCCACAAAGTACGGCAATTTTTGCATTTTTATCTACTTTTGATACAATATTTTGCATATTTCAACCTCTTCTTTATTATTTCTGCCAAGAAATATTACTTCTGGCTTTAATTCAATATTAAATTTTTCTTTTACTCTTTTATACATTTCATACATTAATTGTAAAGCGTCAAGAGATGTTGCATCCCCTGTGTTGACAATGAAATTGGCGTGATTTTCCCAAACTTGCATTCCACCTATTTTTAAACCTTTTACTCCAGCAGCTTCTAATAATCTCCCTGCGGAATCTCCTGACGGATTGCGGAATGTACTTCCACAATTTGGTAAAGTTAAGTCTGGTTGTTTTGCTTTACGGAATGACAAGTTTTCATTCATTTTGGTTTGAATTTTGTCTTTTAATTTTGGTGTCAGTTCAAATTCAGCCTCTAAAACGGAATAGTTTTCTTTTTGACAAATTGATGTTCTGTAGTCAAATTCTAATTCCTTATTTGATAATTCAATCAAACCTTTTTGGGGAGAATATATTTTTGCAGATTTTAAAATTGATGAAACATCTTGCCCATGAGCGCCTGCATTCATAAATACTTCTCCGCCAATCGAGCCGGGGAATGCAATCATAAATTCCATCCCGCTTAAATTGTGGTCTAAAGCAATTTTTGACAACTTTGTTCCTCTAACACCTGCTCCAGCAATAATTTTTGTTCCATCAACAGTGATATTAGAAAGTTTTTTAGTTGAAATTACAGCGCCATCATAACCAAAAGAAGAAATAATGACGTTTGACAAATTACCAGCAATAAAAGCACCAGGTTCTTTTTGTATAATTTGAACAAATTCGTCAATTGTTTCCGGTGCATAAAACCTTGAAATTTTGCCACCGATTTTCATAGTAGTTGATTTTTTTATGTCAAAATCAGTTTGTAGCACCAACAGCCTCACTTCTTGCATTCATCAATTCTTTAGACAAGTTAGTAATTGTTCCGGCACCTAACCCGATTACAACATCGTCTTTTTTGAGTTCCGGGTAAAGTTTTTTGGCAACATCTGCAATAGAACCACTCAAATACTTACATGGAATAGAGATATGATTACTCAAGTCTTTTGCAAATTTTTCAGAATTTATGCCCTCAATCGGATCTTCTGAAGCTGCATAAACATCTGTTACGATAACTTTATCAACACCTGAAAATGCATCTAAAAATTCATTCCAAAGGGTTTTTAATCGAGTGTATCTATGCGGTTGGAATACTGCAATAACGTGCTTCCCACTCATCCCTTCTGCGGAGGAAAGAGTTGCTTTAACTTCTGTAGGGTGGTGAGCATAATCGTCAAATACTGTCACACCGTCAAATTCTCCCACTTTTTGGAAGCGCCTGCCCATACCTGAAAAAGTCGCAAAATGCGGTTTTACAAGGTTAATATCAACACCTGCTTGATGCAAACTCGCAAGAACAGACAAAGCGTTGTAAACATTGTGCTTCCCTCGCAAGATGATTTTCAAATCTGTTAAAAATTCGCCTTTATAATAAACATCAAAGGTTGTGCAATCTGCTTTAAATTCAATGTTTTTGGCGGTATAATCAGCATCTGAAAGCCCAAAAGTCATTGTTTTATGGCTATGTAAAGACATTGTTGCTTCACAATCTTTATTTACTAAAACAATTGATTTTTCATCCATATTAGAGATGAATTTTTCAAAAGTTGTTAAAATTGACTTTAAACCGTCTTTGTAAAAATCAAGGTGATCTGGTTCCAGGTTGTTTACTACGCAAATATTTGGAGCATATTTAACAATTGTCCCATCGCTTTCATCAAGTTCTGCACAGAAATATTTCCCGTCTTGAGAATGTGCATTGTTCCCGATTTCTGGAATAATGCCACCCACAACGTAAGAAGGTTTTAAGCCAGCTTTTTCAAGAACATAAGAAGAAAGTCCGCTAGTAGTTGTTTTGCCGTGGGTTCCTGAATATCCGAGGAAGAATTTTCCCCATCTTGAAATTTCAGCAAGTATATCAGAACGGTGGTAAACTTTTAGTCCAAGCTCTCTTGCTCTAATCATTTCCGGGTTAGTTTCTCTAATCGCAGTACTAGCAACAACAATCGCATCAGACGGAACATTTTCTTTTTTTTGTCCGATGTATACTTTTGCCCCTAATTTTCTTAATTTATCAATATATTTGCTATCCACAATATCAGAGCCTGAAACATCGCATCCGTTTTCTAACAAATACTTAGCAAGCCCACTCATTCCAACACCGCCAATTGCGATAAAATAGTATTTTTTATTATTCAAAGTTCTATCCCTTATTTATAAATCTACAACAACTATTATAATACATAAATCTTGGCACGGGCTGAATTTTAACTATTTGTAAACTTGAAAAATTTTGAAAAGATGTTAGATAATAATGTACGCTGTAATTTTGGAGGTTTTAATATTATGAGAGCTTTGAAAAATGCCGTCGGGGGGGGGGTATTAAACGAGATGGCTGGGAAATAAAAGATGATTACCCGTGGTGATTTTTTATAAATAAACATTGACAGATTCTGAATAAGATGAAAAAAAAGACGCATTTCACAATACGTCTTTTTTTTATTTTATATGATTAATTATTTTACAACGATATTAACGAGTTTTTTCGGAACTACAATTGTTTTCACAATTGTTTTGCCTTCCGTAAGTTCTTTAATCTTAGCACTTGATAGTGCAAGTTCTTTCAATTCGTCTTGTGACAAAGCTTCATCAGCTTCTATTTTGTCCTTAACTTTTCCGTTAATTTGAACAATCAAGGTAATTGAGCTTGCTTTTGCCAAATCATCATTCCATTTTGGCCATTCTTGTGCGTGGATAGAGCCTTCACCGCCTAAGTCATTCCAAGCTTCTTCACATAAGTGAACCGCAACAGGTGACATCAATTTGATTAGAGTTACAATTGCAAAGCTCAAAATTGATTTGTCCTCATCGTCAAGATTAGACTTTTTGCCACGCCAATCGTAGATTGCGTTTACAAGTTCTCTGTACTTAGAAATTACGGTATTAAATTGGAAGTCGTTAGAAATATCATTAGAAATCCCTTTAATAGCCATGTGAACAAGTCTTAGCAAATCGTCGTTTTCTTTCTTTTTCAATGAACCTTTGCCAAGTTCAGCCAGATTAAGGTTAATATCTTCAGCGTTTGCGGAAATCAATCTCCAAACTCTGTTCAAGAACTTGTAGCAGCCTTCAACACCGGCATCTGACCAGTCAAAATCTCTTGCCGGAGGTGAATCAGACAAGATAAACAATCTTGCAGTATCTGCTCCGTAGTTTTCAAATATTTCGTCAGGATCAACCGTATTACCCTTAGATTTAGACATTTTTGAGCCGTCTTTAAGTACCATACCTTGTGTTAGAAGGTTTTTGAACGGTTCATCAAAATCCAAAAGCCCTAAATCTCTTAATGCTTTTGTGAAAAATCTTGAATACAACAAGTGTAAAATTGCGTGTTCAATACCGCCAACGTATTGATCAACAGGTAACCATTTGTTTACTTTGTCTTTTGCAAACGGCATTTTGTCGTTTTTCGCGTCTGAATATCTTAAATAATACCAGCTTGAACAAACAAATGTATCCATAGTATCTGTTTCACGTCTTGCAGGTCCGCCACAGCAAGGACAAGTTGTAGTTGCAAAAGTTTTAGATGTTGTAATCGGGGATTTGCCGACTACGCTAAAATCAACGTCTTTTGGCAACATTACTGGAAGTTGATCTTCCGGTACAGGTTGAATTCCGCACTTGTCGCAATAAACGACAGGAATTGGAGCTCCCCAATATCTTTGCCTTGAAATCAACCAGTCACGAAGTCTGTATTGAGTTTTGAATTCGCCAAATCCTTCGTCAACAGCTTTTTGAGTAATCGCTTTTTTAGCTTTTTCATTGCTCATTCCGTCAAATTCGTTAGAGTTTACCAAAACACCTTCTTCTGTATAAGCATCTGTAAGTTCATCTGCCACAATAGTTTTGTCTTTTGGTGAAATTACAACTTTCAACGGCAATTTATATTTTTTAGCAAATGCAAAATCTCTTGTATCGTGTGTTGGAACAGCCATTACAGCACCTGTCCCGTATTCTGCCAAGGCATAATCTGCTGTCCAAAGCGGGAATTCTTCTCCTGTGAATGGGTTTATGCAGTGCGTACCAAGTGGAACACCGGTTTTTTCACGTTCTGTTGAAAGTCTTTCGATTTCTGTCATTTTGCGAGCATTTGCTCTGTATTCTTCAACTGCTGTTTTGTTTTCAGGAGTTGTTAATTTTTCGATATCTTTGTATTCAGGAGCAACTACAAGGTACGTAATCCCGTGAACCGTGTCAGGTCTTGTTGTGTAAACAGGAATTTCCATTCCTTCGATTTCTTTGACCTTAAATCTGAAAATTGCACCTTGAGATTTGCCAATCCAGTTAGCTTGCATTGTTTTTACGTTGTCGCCCCAACCTGTCAATTTGTCGAGATCTTCAAGCAAAACTTCTGCGTAATCTGTGATTTTCAAAAACCATTGTGATAAGTATTTTTTCTCAACAACATGATCGCATCTCCAGCATTTGCCATCGATTACCTGCTCGTTTGCAAGTACTGTACCGCATTCTTCACACCAGTTTACGGCAGCCTCTTTCTTGTAAGCTAAGCCTTTTTTATAAAGTTGTAAGAAAAGCCATTGAGTCCATTTGTAATAATCAGGTTTGCAAGTTGTAACTTCTCTATCCCAATCATACGAAAGCCCAAGCATTTTCAACTGTTTTGTCATATAAGCAATATTTTCAACAGTCCATTTTTCAGGGTCAACTCCGTGTTTCATTGCAGCGTTTTCAGCAGGAAGTCCGAAACTATCCCAACCCATTGGGTGAAGAACATTAAAGCCGTTCATTCGTTTGAAACGAGCGATTACGTCTGTAATTGTGTAATTTCTAACGTGTCCCATGTGTAGCTTCCCTGACGGATATGGAAACATTGACAACGCAAAATATTTTGGTTTGTCGCTGTTATCCGGAGTTTTGAAAGCTTTATCTTCTTCCCATTTTTTTTGCCATTTTTTTTCTATTTCCTGAGGAAAATATGCATCTTTCATCTTTTTCTTCTCTCCTAAGCTTTTGCCTGTAGATTCTTTATACCGAAAAATTTTAGCATGAAGAAAAAATAATCGCAAATTGCAAAAATTGACATTTGTTTTATATCCGTTATAATGTTTACGTAATTTAAGGAGATATGTCGTGATTTGTAAAAAAATAATGTTAGGTTTTCTATTGGGTTTAATTTCTTTGGCGCAACCGGCTTTTGCTGTGCCGTCTACTGCAGACATAATTATGGTTCATGATATGGATATGATTAATCAACAACGCTTTCGGATGGAAGAATTGAACGATTATAATGATGTGAAAACTGAAAAAGAACGTTATCAAAAAAGAAATAATCCAACAACTGAACCTCTGATTAATAGAATTTTTAGCCCGAATCCAAAGAAATTTGTCGAAGAAGATGGAAAAATTAAAATAGAACAGATGAAATAGGTTAGTAATATATATAGGACTTAGTATTGTTTATAGAAAGTTAGAGTGACAAACAATTCTTAATGTCCAAGCAATAAAATTACCGTTGAGCCGAACAGAATTATAATTGAACCGAACAGCTTTTTAAATAGATTTTTTTCGTTAAATAGCTTGTAACCAAGAATTACGTTAACAATTATTGAAAGTTGGAATAGTGACAATGCGTATCCGACATTAATATATTTAAAAACATATGCCGTGCTAAATGTCATTAGGGCAAAACATAGTGTTGTAAGTATATAAAGTATACTATTTTTTATGTTTATTAGTTTTAGTTTTTGCGGACTTAGAAATTTCATTATTATGTAAGAAAAAATTGCTCCCAAAAAACTTGATATAACAAACGAGCTTGTGATAGAAGTTAACAGTATTACTTTTTTTATAAATACTGCTTCTATTGCCGTAAAAATCAGTGCATAAATTCGAAATTGAATGTCTTTTCTTATTAACGCTTTTGGACTTTCTAGAATAAAATATGATCCGAAAATGATTAATGCAATTCCTAAAAGACCGTAAATATTAGGATATTCGTGTAAAATAAATATTCCAAATATCATTCCGACGATTGCTTTATAAGAATTGATTGGTCCAAGTACAGATAATTCTCCTTTTTTCAATGCAAGCACCATAAAACAATTTCCTATTGCACCTGTAATTCCTCCAGCTATTGCGGATAGAAAAAGTTCTGGGGTAAATCTTGCAAAATCAACAAAATATAATAATGGAATGGAAATTATACTCATAAGTAAGTAATTTATGAAATTTGCGTTGGCAGGATGTTCTCCATTGCAAGTTAGTTTCTTTTGAAAAACATTGCTGAATGAATTTGAAAAAATTCTAAGTATTATTGCAATAGAGTTGAGTAGAATTTGCATAAGTGCATTATTGCACAAAAATGTAAAGT
>ENA-ORPK01003154-ORPK01003154.1-human-gut-metagenome-genome-assembly--contig:-NODE-3154-length-10529-cov-2.699828_pt1 | contig 10529 bp, 6 predicted proteins | sample MGYA00242139_ERZ509068 | MGnify/ENA primary metagenome ERZ509068 (study PRJEB26280, sample SAMEA2338687) | human gut metagenome | biome: human gut; feature: human-associated habitat; material: faeces... | reverse complement strand
GATAAGCGGAACATAGGTCATTAACGTAAATATCCTGCATATGAGCAGAACGATCAGCATCTGACCCCAGCTTATTTTTGGAATGCTTTCGTTCAAAATTATCACTCCTTATTTATGTGTACTCCGTTAAGCTCTCGTATTGAAATTTTATTTTGGGCAAGGAAGCGGAAACCTGCCCTTGTCGTAACATCACGCATAGCAATAGTCGTAAAAGGTGAAATGGGTGACATAACGGGCGTACCCCTGCTTTCAAGTGAGCAGATGTTGATAAGCATAACAGCCCATACCAATGCAATCCCGTAAAGTCCGAGAGTTCCTCCTGCTATAACTGAAATGAACCGCAGTACGGTAACAGGCTGATTAAGCGTCGGTACAACAAATGATGCAGTAACGGAAATTGCACATACAAGAAGAAGAGGATTTGAGATTATCCCCGCAGAAACAGCCGCATCACCGATAATAAGTCCGCCTACGATAGATACCGCACCGCCCACGCTTTTGGGCAGTCTGACTCCCGCTTCACGGATTATTTCATAAAATACAAGCACGATAATTGCCTCAACAGCAAGTGGCAGAGGTGCAAGCTCTTCCGCTTCCGCAAGCACAACAAGCAGAGTGTGGTTAAAAAGCTCAGGGTGAACGGTCACTATCGCCACATAAAAAGCAGGCAGAAATACCGCTGCCCAGAATGCGATATATCTTATCCACCTGACCATAGTTGCATAATACGGGCGGAATGTATAATCATCAAGCGTCTGAAAATTTTCTATAAAAAGTGACGGCAAAACAAGTGCAAACGGAGTGCCTTCAATAAGAACGCCGATACGTCCTTCAAGAATTTTCGCACAGAAAACATCGGGACGTTCGGTTACAGATACTCCCGAAAAAAGTGAAAGCTTTGTATCATTGAGAAACGGTTCAACATATCCGCTTGTAAGAACTGTTTCAAGTTTTAGACCCTTTAGCTGTTTTTTCACCTTGTCAACGAGCTTTTTTGGAACTCTGTCCGCCATAAATGTCACAATGACATCAACATTGCTCAGGTCTGTTATAGGAAAGAGATTGAATTGAAGCAGCGGAGATTTTATCCTTCGGCGCACAAGTGACATATTGGTTCTCACTGTTTCGACAAAGCCTTCGTGAGAACCGTATATGTTTCCTTCGGTGGAAGGTTCATCGATACCTCTTGTTGAATAGCCCTGAACTCCCAGCGAAAAAGCCAAGTCCTTTCCGTCGACAATAAGTACGGCAAAACCGCTCATAAGCTTAGTAATAATATCACCGTATTTATCATCCAAAGAACGGTCAACGGTCAGAAGCATATGGTCCTTTATGTGGTCAAAAAGAATTTCAGATGTAACATCACCTGTAATACTGACAGCCATAAGGGGATTTAAGATAAGCTTGCTGATAGTATTTGTTGAAACCATACCTTCAAGACATATAAGATTGCACTTCACACCCGATATTTCAAATGGATTAAGGAGCAGGTCTGAACTGTCATTCATAATACGTCGTATATTTGCAATATTTTCATCTATGGATTTTGATAAGGGTGTATTTTTAAAGTTATAAGGATTTGGTGATGTCATATTTTTTGTTCCTTTCCGTTTTTTGCAGCAGTTATAGTATGCACAGCATAAAGTCAAAAAATACAAAGTATATCCAAGAATTTATGCAGCAAAATAGTAACGAAAAAATAGAACGGAGAAAAAAGATGACGATTGTTTTTATCAGAGCGGTAATATTATATATGCTGCTGATTTTTTCGGTGCGTTTTATGGGAAAGCATCAGATAGGGGAACTGCAGCCGTCAGAGCTTGCAATAACTATACTTATATCAAATATTGCAACGCTTCCTGTCGAAGATACAAGCCTGCCGCTGCTGACGGGGATAATACCTATTCTGACCTTGGCGAGCCTTGATGTGATAATGTCATGGCTTGGGATAAAATCAAAACGGCTCAGAAATATTACCTGCGGAAAGCCTGTTGTTATAATAAACAATGGCAGGATCGACCAGAAAAAAATGAAAGAGATACGTTTTACGGTAGATGACCTGACAGAAGCACTTCATAGTCAGAATATATTTGATATAAGCGAGGTTCAGTTTGCAGTAGTTGAAACGACGGGCACAGTATCTGTCTATCAGAAATATGAGTATCGCAATGTTACGAACGGTGATATGAAGCTGAAAAGCAAGAGCATTGATCCGCCTGAGATAGTGATTGATGAGGGTGTAATAGTGAATGACGCTCTTGAAAGGCTGAATTTGAGCGAGGAAAAGCTGAGATCAATACTGGAAAAAGAGCGGCTAAAGGTAAAGGATATTTTTATTATGACCCTTGACAGCGATATGAAACATTCAATTGTCCGCCGGGAAAACAGAAAATAGGGTGATGTTATGAAAAGGGTAGTTACAGCATTTATTATGCTTGGAGCAATAATTCTGTATTCAGTGTCAGCACTTATGCTTATAAAAAATGAAAACAGCAGGATCATATCAAAGCTTGATGAGATACGATCCTACTGTGAAAAAGACGATATGAGTTCAGCAGAGCAAAAAGCAGCCGAGCTTGAATCAATATGGTTCAGCTACGAAAAGAAAATGTCATTTGTTGTAAAGGACGATAAGCTGCATGAGCTTAATACAACTGTGGCGAAGATACGTCCATACTGTGAGGAAGCCAATGATGAAACGGAGGCTGAGATACAGAATGTACGTCATCAATTGAATCTTGTCCTTAATTCGGAAACACCGTATTGGTATAATGTGATGTAAAAAATCTCAGCAAGCGTAAACCTGCTGAGATTTTTCATTTAGACAGAACTGTGTCAACGAGATTATTGTCAGAGTGAAGAAGTCCTTCGTCATAGGAACGGTTTTTTTCACGTTCCTCACGTTCGTTGGCAAGCTGTTTCTCATGTTCTTTAAGTATGCGGCTGTCAGGCTTATGAAGTGCATCATACATTTCTACAAATTCAAGTGCATCGTCCTCGTTGAGCGGCTTGCTCATAAGGAATCCCTGAATGTAATCACACTTCATTTCACGTAGAAAGTCATACTGTCCGACAGTTTCAATACCTTCCGCAACAGTTTTTATTCCAAGATTATGCACCAAGTCGATAATTGAATCGGTGATAGCATAATCACGCTTGTTGTTGTTTATTTCATCAACAAAGGATTTATCTATTTTCAGACACTTGATAGGGAAATTTTTTAGATAATTAAGAGAAGAATAGCCTGTTCCGAAATCGTCAAGGGCGATTGCAATTCCCATATCATTTATCTGTTCAATAACGCTGTTGTCCGAATCGATAAAATCTATAAGCGTTGATTCAGTGATCTCAACCTGAATATTTGCAGGATTTACCTGTGTTATTTCGATTACACGCTTTACATGTTCAAGATAGTCTGCACGGCGGAGCTGAACAGGGGATACGTTTATCGACATAATGATGTCATTTCTGTATCTTTCGCAAAGCTCTTTTAAGAATCGGCAGGCACTTTCAAATATCCATGTGCCGATCTGAACGATAGCACCTGTTTCCTCAGCAACGCTGATAAATTCAGTCGGAGGAATACTTCCAAGCTCTGGATTATTCCATCTAAGAAGCACTTCAAAACCATGAATATCACAGCTTTCGGTAGAAATAATTGGCTGATAGTTGAGATACATTTCATTTTCTTTAAGGGCAGTTGAAATGAGCTGAGCAATAGCAGCCTTGCTGAATGAACGTTTTTTCTTTATGGAATTGGTATAGAATGAAACACGGTCCTTGCCGCTGTCCTTTGAACGGTGAAGAGCAAGGTCGGCATCTCTGAGCAAAAGGTCTGCAACCTCATCGTCATCAGGATAAATTGAAACACCCACGGAAAATCTAAGGTAAATATTATCGGTAAGAACCTTTATCGGCTTGTCAAAAGCTTTCTGCATACGGTCGATAACATCGTGGATAATGCTGTATTCCGAACCGAATTCTACTATAATAATGAATTCATCACCGCTGAAACGGTAAATTGAGCCATATTTGCGCAGAGCATCGGAAAGAACATTGGCAAATGTACAAAGAACAGCGTCACCGAAATTATGACCGAGAGTTTCATTGAGCCATTTGAAATTATCAATGTCCACAAACATAAGAGCAAAACGCTTTTTTTCCGTTATGTCCTTTGAAAGATTTGAAGTAATGAGTGTTTCAAGGTGCTTGTAAAGGCTTATTCTGTTTGGAAGACCTGTCAGAGTATCAGTTGAAGTATATTGAACAATAAGTTCATTTTTTTCATTAAGGGAATTTGCAATGGAGTTTAAATTGTCTGATATAACTTTAAGCTCGTTGTTTCCTGCATAAGATGTGTCAATGGTGTATTTGTAATTGCCTGTTGACAATTCCTGCGTAGAGTCCTTTATTTTTGAGAGAAGCCCTACCTCTTTTATAAGCATATTTCTGAGAACTATTGCGATCAGAACAACAACGCATATCAAAATAATTATTTCAAGTCCAAAAAAGCTGAAAATACCGCCGCTTAAAATATGGCTGTCAAAAAGGACGATCACGCTCCAATTGGGAATGGCATTATTATCTATATAATAGTAGGTTGATTTGTTAAGTCCGGTCGTAAAGCTGTCTATGCCGTCAGCATATGAAGATGACTGAATAAGGATATTTGAAAGAGGGACTTGGTTGACATTGAAGCGTGACCTAAAATCATCAGATGAAGGGGAATAAATTATAGTGCCGTAATCGCATGTGATGACAGGGTAGCATCCGCTGTTGAGTGTATATTGACCAAGAACCTTGTTAAGACCCGATGTGGTCACTTCCGAACCGACAAAGCCAATTGCAGTACCATCAGAATAAATTGGGGCAATAATTGAAATTACATTGACGGAACTGTTAAAAATACTTTCCGTTGCGGCAGAGCAAATAATGCTGTTGTCATTAATCCCTATACCACGGTACCAGTATTTTGAGGAAAGAGAAAAGTCCTCTGCTGTTATGAATTTATTTTCATTGCCTATGACTGCACCGCCGCTTTCCGAAACTATCCATGAGGAAACTATTGAACGGTCATATGCTGTGATATTGTTCAGCAAAGATTGAACAGTTATGTACTTATCTGCGGAGGTAATATCCTCTTCAGATGAAGAACTTCCGATCTCATTAAGAAAGGCTATAACATCTTTGTTTTCGGAAACTGATTTTACTGAAGATATTTTCGGATCCATATAATCTGATACGATACCTGAAATAACGTTCCCCGCATTAAGCATATCATTGTATGAATTTGATTCGGTATTTATTTTGGCAAGCAGAAATGATATGCCGCAGAAAATAAGTATCATTGCAATCATGACCAGAATGAATTTCTTCATTATCTGTGATGAAACCTGTGTTTTGATTTTTTTATTCTCGATTTTATCCATTTAATTAAGCCCCTCTGAAAATGATCCTAATCGTAACAAGTATAAAAAATATCATTTTCTATTATACCATAATATTAAATTTATTCAAATGTTTTTTCACTAAACGCTTAAAAAATTGACATTATTCATAAATTTAGAGGCAGAATATATACTTATCTAATCAAAAAGTATAAAAATTAAATTAAATAACATAAAAAAATTATAGGTTTGCGGATCAGGACTGTAATTTTAAATGAAATGATCTGCCAAAAGCAGATAAAATTTGTTTGATTAAGGCAATAATTAACATTGCAAAATATGTATCAGTTAGATTGACTTTACATTATAAATGTTATATAATTACTATGTATCAATTTTATGTTTAATGTGTTTCCTTAATGAAAGGGGTAACAATGCTATATAACTCCAATAGTGTAAAATTCAAGCACTTTACAGCTGCTGCTTTGATATTATCGACATTGTGTATAATGTCCGGCTGCAAAAATGTATCGGAAGATGTTCCTGTTAGTGACAGTATAGATACCGTATCGGCAGAAGTGGGTTTTGACAATGTTTCATCTGAAATAACAACTTCCGAAACAACAGAGAACACAACTGAAACAATAACCGAGATCTCGGAAAATGAAACTGAAGCAGCTTTAACAGAGCTTTTAACAGAAAATACAGATCCTGAAGAAACAAACCGGGAAACAGGTGCCGATACTTCACCAACTGTTGTGTCAAGCGATATAACTTTACAGCAAAATACTGTGGCTGAAACATATGCGGAAACAACAGCTGTGACTATACAGACAGAAAGCCCTTCCGAAACTATCGTACAAACTACTGCCGTTCAGACAGAGCAGCCTGCACAGATTTCATATTCAGGCGGAACAAACAGCTATTCAGCGTTGAACTATAAAGAACAAAAGGGAATTTGGATCTCATACCTTGAATATGACAGCATTTTGAAAAATAAATCCGAGTCATCCTTCAGATCCTCAATTAAAGAGTATTTTGATAATGTAAAGGCATTGAGCTTTAATACTGTTTATGTTCAGGTCAGAGCATACGGTGACGCATATTATGATTCACAACTGTTTCCGTCGGGCGACCGCTTTAGCGGAACATTCGGTGCAGATGTTGATTTTGACCCTTTGCAGATAATGATAGAGGAAGCGCACAGCAGAGGTCTGTCTGTTCATGCGTGGATAAATCCAATGCGTCTTATGACAGACAGCCAGATGAAAAACATTTCCGACAAATATACTATAAAAAAGTGGTATAACGATCCTGACAAAAACGGCAGATATGTTGTAAAATCAGGTGACAGATGGTATCTTAATCCTGCGTACAGCGATGTCAGACAGCTTATAGCAGACGGTATTACGGAAATTACCGCAAATTATGATGTTGACGGCATACAGATCGATGATTATTTCTATCCGACTACATCGGCAAGCTTTGACAGCAGTGCATACAGCAATTCAGATACGGAGCTTAGCCTTTCCGATTGGCGCATAAAAAATGTAAACTCAATGGTAAAAACATTGTGCAAAGCTGTTCATAGTGCCAATTCAACTTCGGTGTTTGGAATTTCACCGCAGGGAAGTATTGCAAATAATTATAATGACCTTTACGCTGATGTAAAGACATGGTGTTCTTCATCTGGATATTGTGACTATATTCTTCCGCAGGTTTATTACGGCTTTGATAACGCAGCTTTGCCTTATGAGAACACAATAACAGAGTGGAGCAATATGACTTCTTCCGGAAATGTAAAGCTTGTTATAGGTCTTGCAGGCTATAAGATAGGTGCAGTAGATACCTATGCAGGTTCTGACGGTAAAAATGAATGGGTAAATAACTCTGATATTATTTCACGGCAGATGGCGTCGGCAAAAACACTTTCAAATTACGGCGGTGTTGCGATATTCAGATATGGTTCGATATTTACACCGTCAAGTGATGTTTCGGCGCAGGTTTCAAAGGAATTATCAAATATAGAAAAATAAAAATGTGTAAAGCGATTCAGAACAAGGAGAATTTTAGTGAAAAATAAAGGTTTGCGATTATTTGGAATAATAACTGCAATTGCTGTGTCTATGACTTTTTCGGCAGATGTTTCTTCGGCATTGGGAAGTATAAATGCATTTGCTGTGGAAGATTCTGATATTGTAGTTATTGCTCCGCAGGAGGATATAAACCGTGATGAAGATCTTGCGGATTTTGTAGAGCCTGAATATACTGCGATGTACAGTTTTCCGTCAGAAATGCGTGGGGTGTACATTACTCCGACTGTTGACTATGCAGCTGCTAATGAGGACGGTGCAGAAAAGTCATCCGAAGAGATAACCGATGAAGTTGAAAAAATGCTTGATACCATAGAAGCTGACCGACTTAATACTGTTGTTATCAATACAGATTATAAGGGTAGGTTCTTTTACAGCACAGATATAAATGAAACTGTCAGCCGCTCTGTTATTGAATATGCGATCGATGCCGCAAAGGAACGTGGACTTTATGTTTACCTTACATTCAGCATTGATACTATATTAAATAGTCTTGAAAATATGTCATTGCAGGAGAGAATTGATTATTTGGCTTTAAAGGTACATGCCTTTACAGTTAAATATCCTGTTGACGGCATAATTCTTGATGGATACTATTCTTCAAAAAACAATGTTTCCCTTAATGACTATATGGAGAATGGCTCAGGCATAGGCTTTGATAACTGGCTTATGGATAACGGCGCATATGTTTTCAGCCTTGCTGCAGACGCTGTAAGAAAGACAAACAATACTGTTCCTGTGGGCATTTCCATTAATGATGTATGGGCAAATTATACAACAGATGAAAACGGCTCGGAAACAAGTGTAAACTTTGAAGCCCTTACAGATGGTTATGCCGATACGGTAAGCTACATAAAAAAAGGATATGCCGATTTTATTATGCTTCGTGCGGAAGGCTCACGCAGCGACAGCTCAGAACCCTTTGATGAGATAGCAGGCTGGTGGGACAATTATGCATCCGAAGCAGGTATCCCAATGTTTATCCGTCATATCAATGAGCGGATATGTACAGATGCAGAGGGCTGGAGCTCTCCCGATGAGCTTGTAAAGCAGGTAGTTGCGGCTGATGATTATTCATCATACGGCGGAAGTGCGTTCAATTCGCTTTCTTCTCTTGAAAGCAATATGATGAATTCTACAACAGTCCTTATGAAGCATTTTGATGATACGATCGACCTTGAAGGTCTTAACAGCGAACTGGAAATGACTCTGCCTACAAAAACAACATATAAAACAGAAGAACCTACCGTTATTTTTGCAGGTTCATTTGACCCGAATTTCCCGGTTTATTATCAGGGCAAAGAGATCAAGCTTAATGAAGCAGGACGTTTTTATTTTACGGAGGATCTTGAAGTAGGTGTAAATACCTTTAAATTCCAGAGTAAAGCTAAAATAGTAACATATAAGATCACACGTACAGTAAATGTACTTAAAAGCGTTTCTCCGTCCGAAAGCACAATGCACGTTGAAGAACAGTCTACAATTTCATTGAGTGCAATTGCATATAAAGGCTCAACTGTAACAGCAACGGAAAGAGTGTAACTCTTAAAGAAGTCGAAGGACAGCTTGATGAACTCGACCCTAACTCCGGTTATACAAAATATGTAGGAAAATATACTGCTCCGCAAGGTAAGCGCGGAGAGGACATTGACCTTGGAAATGTGGAATTTTACGGCACTTATCCAACAAAGACAGGCGATATAAATGAATCGAGAACCGGTGCTCATATTATTGTAAATGCACTTGCCGAAGTTCAGAATGATTACAGCGGCAGTATTCTTGTGGTCAATAATAACAACACTATGGTTTATAATTATAAATCCACCGATACTGCTCCTACTCCTGATATGGCACGTCTTCCTGCAGGTACACTGGACTATATTGTAAAAACAGTCACATACAGCGGAACTGATTATTATCTTACAAATTCAGGAAAGCGTATCAGGACCAATGCGGTTTCGGTTATGGAAAATAAGCCTTTAGGCTCAAATCCTATTTCTGTAAATTCCGTTTATAAGGACGGAACCGATACTGTCATAAAGCTTAAAACAAATGTAAAAATCCCATTCTCCATAAGTTATAATAATCAGTCATATTCTGACGGAGATAACGGCGGATATTATATTTCATCATTTGATGCGGCCGGAATAACAATTACCTTTGATTATATTACAAGTGTGTCGGCAGGAGACCTTACTTTCCCTGACAGTGCTGTATTCACAACGGGAACATGGAGCACATCGACATCTGGAGATATGACAAAGACCAAGCTTACGCTTAAATTCCGTCAGCAGGGCATTTATTCGGGTGTAACGGCAGCTTATGATTCCGAAGACAATCTTACATTCAGATTTAACGGCTGCCGCAGCGGAATAAGCGGTGCAACTATCGTAATTGACCCCGGTCACGGTTATACGGGAAAAAGTGCGTTTGACCCCGGTGCAGTAGGACATATCAAAGAGCAGGAAGCAAACCTTGCTATTGCAAAATATCTTGAAAAGCAGCTTGAAGCTGAGGGCGCAAATGTTATACGTCTGAAAACAGAGAGCGAAGTTTATGAAACGGAACAGCGTGCATCATACGCAAGGCAATATAATCCTGATATGTTCATAGCTATTCATTGTAACTCGGCAGGTGAGTCTGCAACAGGTGCGGAAGCATATTACTTTACACCTTTCTCTCAGCCTCTTGCAAAGTATGTGTCAGCTGCAATGGGAACATATCTTCACGATAATGTTGATTTCGGCGGCAATGGTGACAGAGGTGCAAAATATAACTATTTCTTTGTAACTCAGCAGCAGGATTTCCCATCGATACTTGTTGAATCGGGATTTGTTACCAATTATAATGAAGCTATGGCACTTGCGGATCCAACGCATCAGAAAAATCTTGCCAATGCCATTGTTCAGGGTATAAAAAAGTATTTCTCACGCTGTACATATTCATGCTTTGGTGACGGTTACGGAACTGAAAACGGTAATACTCTTGCAGGTTCGGACGGAACTAACGAATTGGAACAGCCGTCAGAGCCTGAACAGATAACAGTTCA
>ENA-ORPK01003148-ORPK01003148.1-human-gut-metagenome-genome-assembly--contig:-NODE-3148-length-10542-cov-2.833985_pt1 | contig 10542 bp, 14 predicted proteins | sample MGYA00242139_ERZ509068 | MGnify/ENA primary metagenome ERZ509068 (study PRJEB26280, sample SAMEA2338687) | human gut metagenome | biome: human gut; feature: human-associated habitat; material: faeces... | reverse complement strand
CAAGTTTGTTCGCCGGAAAGTTTCACATCGAAATTTTCTCCGCCGAACCAACCGATAAACGTTGCTTCGCGAGCCGCTTCCGCCGTGAGAGTTATTTTAGTCCCTCTGTTTACGGGTCTGCCGTTTCCGAACTCTACCGTCTCGCCGTTTTCCTTAATATATCCGTTGCCTTCAATAATATAAATACAAATTTGTCCAATGTCTACAGCATCTTGTTTTTTTACAAGTACAATATCTCCGTTTTCAAAATCGGGCATCATAGAATCACCTTCAATAGTCAAAGCAAAATCAGCCTTACGAGCCTGCGGAGTATCTAAAATAAGAATTGTATTCCAAGATTCCTCCGGAAGCCATTCACCTACACCGGCTGAAACTTTAAACGGAGAATGAGGAATAGAAATTGTCGGAACAGCTAATTCAGATGAAATTTCCATTTGCATCTCCATATCATATAAATGATTAAGAGTGCTGCGAATTTCTGTTTTAGATTTATCGGATAAATAACGATATTCTTTAATTATTTTGATTTCTTCGATAGAGAGTGTTAATGCTGAATTGTTGTCCTTGCCAAATAGTAAATAATCAACAGATACATTAAATCGTTTAGATAGTTTAATTAAAATATCGCTACTTGGAATTTTTCCTGACTTCCATCCAGTTACAGTACCTCTACTAATTTTAAGCTCATCGGCTAATACGGAGGGTTTTATATTGTTTTGATTACACAAATCATTAAAAATATTGTAAAAATCCACAAGTAACACCCTCCGTATATAGTTATAATGACAAATTTAATAAAATAAACCAAAACCTATTGACAAATTCATTTTGATGAATTATAATAAGAACATACCAAGAAATTACACCACAGTAAGTTCTTAGTATTGCATTATAACATAAAGTTCTTGATTTGTCAAGATACTTATGGAAAATAAAAATTCTTCCTCTTGGTGAAACCTGTCACGAATCAAAGCACTTACTAAGGAGTTTGATCTGACCAAATATACTGGGTAGCTCGAAAGCGTGTTCTTCATCTCTTATCGAATAGGAAGTGAACGATAGTGTTCACAAACCTGTTCTCTAACGCCGAAGCGTACTCGTATATATGCGTTGACATGAACGCAGTACCAAGGAAACCAAGTTTTAGCCATTAAGCATTCCCCCATAATTCAGTCTGTGACAGGCTTCACTAAGAGGAAGAAAAACAGAAAGGATAATTCCAATGTGATATTATAATTTACATAATATGAAATCGCACAAATCGACTTGATTTATTATCTGCATTGCAGTATAATAGATATAGTAGGTAATCTGATACATAATCAAAATTAAAAGTAAAAGCTCCCACTACCCATAACGTGAGAGCCACCCATATCAACGCTCTGGGTGTTAATCTATCGGTCTAATATTGACCTTGAATCCATTCTTTCCGAGACGAATGGAGAAACGATGTTTCTTGTCATTCAGGCACATTTTCACGATAATTACGAGCGTTATTGGAATAACGATTGTGCCGAGTATGGACAGCAACGCAATCAAAACCTCTATACAAATCCCCTCCTCACATCAAGTAGATATACTACCGTAATAAACAAGGGGAAGAAGGGTATATGGGTCTTCCAATTACTTTTGATTATACTAGATTATCTACGAAAAATCAAGAAAATAGTGCGGTTTGATAGAAAAATTGTCAGACCGCACTATTTTTATTGTATTATTTGTTAATTTTGTCGAGAATCGGATTTTGGAACAAGTTTAATTTCAAGGTCGCAGTCCAGAGCTTCGGCAATAAGAAGCATCTTATCAAGAGAAATGTTATCACGATTAAGCGATTGACTGATCGCATTTTTGGATAAACCAAGCTTTTCAACAATGTCTTTTTGTTTAAGATTATTTCTTAATAAATATTCTTTTACTTGCAAAGAAAACTGATTCATACGGATGCCCCCTTTCAGCATAGGAATATTCACCAAAATAAGATAGAAAAATTGTACAATTATATACCACAGATATATTGACAAGTTCCTATATATGTGATATTATTATACCAAGGTCAACCGATAAAGCAAAATAAAACCTTAGTTCTATATCGTAACATATGTTTTTGAATTTGTCAAGAGTTTCGGTAATGTTTCAAATAATCAATAAATAAAATTGGAAGTGAATTTAAATTATGGGAAAGTCATCAACAAAGGCAAAGAACAAATATAATGCAAAATCATATGACAGAATATCTGTAACAGTCAAAAAAGGTGTAAAAGATGACTGGAAGTCTGAAGCCGAAAAACAAGGATTAAGTCTTAATGCCTTTATTGAACAAGCAGTAAAAGTTTATTGGAATAACATATAATGGAGGGTACATAATGGCAAAGAAAAAAGATTACAACACTATTGAAATCAATGGAACTACTTATACCATTGCAGAACGTGTTAGAGAAGAATCTGATGTGCGGATGATTCCTTATTCAGTGAAAATGTATGTTGAAGAAGTTGACGATGGAGAGATTTGTCGTGATCCGCTTATACAGAGAACTGATGACCAGTGGACAAAAAAGCAGAAGTCTAAGTTGATTGAAGCTGTTTTACATAACAGACCTATCGGAAGTATAGCACTTGCCAAAGGCAGAGCTGAGAGTAAAAGTTATTCAATCACATCTCTTGTTGATGGATTGCAGAGAACTACAACGCTTGTAGACTTTTATCACGATAAGTTTGCTTTGGATAAAAGAGCATTGCCTGTTGTGTGTAGATGTGTTGACGAAAATGGCAATGAACAAAAGGTTGAAATTGATATTGCAGGAAAGAAATATTCGCAGCTTTCTGATGCGATAAAAACATTTTTTAATAAATATAGCCTTACTACATATATGCACGAGGGCTTTTCTGATGAAGAATTGGATGACATTGTATTCTGTATGAATAACGGAAAATCACCAAACGCTTATCAGAAAATACGTTTTGCTCTCGGTTCAACAATTATGCGTTCTTTACAGCCAATTTGTGATAGCACACTTTGGGAAGATGTTAATGGTTGTAAGGCTAAAAACGACAGTATTCTTTGTTGCATCGTAAGAACTCTTATGATGATGACATTTTATAATTATAATAATCTTGGCTCTGCCACAATGACAAGGTTTGTAGATGATTTTGATGATTATGTAAAAGTATCAGATATTGCAAATCTCGCAACTCTTGTAGAAGAACTTGCGGAAATAAAAATGAACCTTTCGGAAGAAGAATCTGCGAGATTTGATTCTGTAACAATTCCACATTACATAATGAGCCTTAATGCATTTAAGAGAAAGAATAAAACAGCCATTGATTACAAAAAATTTCTTAATAAATTCTGGAGCAGTGATAAATTTGAACTGCTTACATCAAGTTGTGAATCCAACGGCAGCGGAAGTTCTTTATATTCTGCTGAAATGATAGAGGACAGACAGTATGCTATTGATGATTATATGGACGAATATCTTGATGAGTGCGTAAAAAATGATGTGAATGAGGGTGAAATAAATGACGAAGAAAACGGTACTGACGAAAGCAGAGCAGCAGGAAATACTGACAACGGAGATAATGGAACTGAAACAGACATTATCTCAGACGTGTTTGACACTGAAATTGTGTCAGAGGATAGTGGAACTGGCAACTCGTCAGGTGGAATTAAATCCGAAAACAATGAAGATGGAGACATCATACAGAGAAGTGAGCAAAGCTTTAGGTCAGCCTAACAGGACAGCAAAAGATTGTAAATGCGTCTTATCTTGCTATGACAAACTTATTAAAAGTGAAATAAATGATAAGTGCGTTAATAAGGTCTTATCGGAAAATTCAGCATCTCAAGCTACGAAAGTAATTTCTGCTTTGAATTATTGCAGTGATGAAGATAAAACACTTTATCTCGACAACGAAATAAGTTCAACGGGGCTTTATAAACGCAAAGGGAATATTATTATCGTGGGTACTAAAGCAACAGATACAATGTTGGATAGAGCCAAGCGAATGAAAGACGATTCCGAAGAACCTCTTACTTTTGCTATGATAACAAGTATGTTTAAATCAGAAACTAAAAATTATATCGAATCTCTTGAAGATTATATTGGAATGGTAGATAGAGTATCAGATAGACAATATACTAAAAATGAAGCTGTTGCAGATATAACACTTACGTTAGGTGCGGTAATAGATGCAATAACTTCCTTTAAGGAAAAAATTATAGAAAAATCAAATATTATAAATGATTAATGGAGGAAAAATTATGGAATTTTCAGCACAGCCAAGTTGAACAACAAGAACGATCAACTCATCTCAGCTCAAAAGCAAGCAGCCATATCAGCGTAAAATTAATATGAAGTTTGTTGCGGAATGTATTAAGGAGTTTAATCCTGACAAGGTTGACCCTGTACACGTTTCTTATCGGGACGGAAAGTATTATGTTATTGACGGACAACATACGGTGATTATTCTTGAAGGTGTTAATGGGAACAAGCCTGTTGATGTTCAATGCATCGTTCATAAGGGAATGACTTATAATGATGAAGCGGATTATTATGTGGATCAGTACGAGAAGAAGCATCCTCATACATTCAATGAAATGGCTGTAGCTTCATATGAAGCAGGTCGGGAACTTCCTTGTGAGCTTGCTGTAAAGGTAGCACAGGTTGGCGGTAAACTCCCTTATGATAGAAAAACTACAACCGGAATGAAAATAAACGCTACAAAAAGAGTAGAAAAGCTTTATGAGAAAAATTCAAATGATACAATACTTGCGATAAAGTGTCTTGTCGAAGCTTATAATGGAAGAGAACGCAGTTTGCAGGGTGATATTATCGCAGGAACAACGGAGTTTTTGAAGCTTTATGGAAATAATATCGTAACGTCAAGGCTTGTCGATGCTCTTGCAAAGTACACACCTCAGATGCTTATAAATACAGCCAAGAACCTCAAGATGTCTTATCCTATCAACTGGACGGAAACGTTGAGGGATAAGTATAATGAGGTGTCCAGGCGTGGTAAAATAAAGCCGATATACAATATCTAATACATATGAAAGGATTAATAAAAATGACCATAAAACAATTCAGACGAAACGCAAGAAGAAAAAGACAGGACATTGTTATTCCAACAGATAAAATCAGAATGGTGTCTGAAGTCCATATCAGAGCAGATATTCCCAATGAGGAAGAATTACAAAAATCCCTTGATAAGCTTCTCGTCATTGTACATAAGAATGATGACGGAACATATAACCTTATCACAGGTTGGAAGGATTATGTTATTGCAGTAAAAAACGACATAAAGAAAATCAATGCAATTTTGGTCAAAGAAACAAACCGAGATGATTTTCTGCGTGATCTGTCTAAAGAGTTCAGAAATATTAATGAGCTGATCGTTCCGAAAGACTTCAAAAATAGACCGCCAAGACAGAAAAAACTCAATACATATATCAAGCAAGTTAAATATGCGATAGAAAAACACAGACTGTATGATTATCTCAACGAGAAGCCTGTTACTGTTGACAAGGATAATGTTATCCTGGACGGATATACAAGATATTTGGCTCTGAAATCGATCGGATATAATCAGGATATACCGGTCAGAAAGGTGTGAAAAATGGTGTTACAGATAGGAAAATATGTCGTTGACAATAACCTTAAAGCAAAACAGAAAGAAAATCCAAAGCTTGCATCAGACGTAGCCAAAGCTCTGTATGCTCATATAATAGGTATGTGGTCGGAAAATGCAGCCAAGCATTATGAAGAAGTGAAGAATGGTGAGAGAATAACGGCAGTATTCCCAACAGTTTGCGGAAATATTGTTATTGATACTCTTGCCGATAGAACACAAACAACAATTTCGATGACTTGATGGAGGAATTTAAAATGAATATGTATGATGAAATGCTTAACAAATACGCTCAGTTTCTCGGATATGAGGGTAAGGTAAAAGCAGATGAAAAATACCTGATTAGGGAAAGAAACAAAATAGAAAAACTTATTCAGTTTAATGATGAACTCGAAGCTCTTGGTAAACATAACGAATCAGTGTTGGGAAGAACAATCTTCGCTTGCTACAAAACAAATGTTGCTCATATAACAGAGGGAGAGCCTGCTTGTAAAAAAACAGATATTGATATAATAATGATAAGGAATAATTATGCATTAAAAAATCCTTGTATTTGTTTTGAAATTGATGTCAGAGGCAATACATATAGAGAAATATCTGGTGACGAAATGGCAGACATTCTGAATTTGAGGTAATACTATGGATATTAGAAAATTTCTTGCGTTGCTCGAAGATAGCGGATTTTCATTTCTTAGAAGTGGAAACGGAAGCCATCAGATATGGATAAATGATAAGGGGGACATATTTTCGTTCCCTTATAGAAAGGATATTTATAAGGGAATCGTGTGGCAATTTAAGCGAAAGTTTTGTAAAGACTAAATCGGAAAGGACATAATAATAATGGATATGCAAAATCAGCTCAAAGGGTTATTTAAAAACGATAAGATAAAATTTTTAATGTATATGGATAATGCTCAGAAAATAATCTATGTAAAGACTACAGAACGCACTCAGAATATTCCTGATAACACAGAAATAAGAGTTGTACCTGAAGAAGAATATATTGTCTTAGAAATATTAGCATTAACGCCGTTAAAAGTAGCTTATACATATGACAGTGGCTACGGAGTGGTATTCTTGGAATGGTTTAAACCAATTCTTCGCAGCATTGTTAATGATAAATATGAACTGGAAGGAGAGATAATATCCGATAAATTAATAGGAACTGATTATTGTCAGGTGCGTGATGATGGAATATCATTGTTTACAAACTTGTCGAATATGCTCGAATTTACAATTTAGATATAAAATGTAGTATATTAAGAAAAAAGTAAATGATAAAATTAAGGTAAATAAATAGATAAAAGCGTGTAGAGCAAAAGAAAAGAGATTTAATAACTTTAAATGAAAGGAGAATATAAAATGACAACAACAAATTCGGATGTTAAGACATATGATGTGACAATGGAATATCATCGTGGCGATATAGTCTGGGTCGATTTCGGAAATACAGTGGGCTCAGAACAGGGCGGTATAAGACCTGCCGTTGTAATTCAGAACGAAAAGGGAAATCAGCATAGTCCTTGTCTTATTGTAGCGATTATGACAAGTAAGGATAAAAAGCCGATGATTACACACGTCAGCATTAATCCATCATCTGAAACAGGATTAAAAAGACCGACTACAACAATGATGGAACAGGTGAGAACTATTGATAAGTCACGCATTCTTGGTTGGAGTGGTAGGCTTAGTGGAAGAATGATGGAATGTATTGATAAGGCTATTGTAGCAAGTCTTGGACTGAGCGATAAACATTGTCTTGTCTAAAAAAGTCTTGACAAATTCAAAAGGAAGTGATAAAATTGTTTTAGAGAATATGAAAGGGTGATGATATGCTTCCCTATTTTGATGAATATAACGATCGTTGTGATGTCTTACCAAGTTTAAAAATATATGCATTAAGACTGAGAAAGCTCAATGCGATCGAGGAAAATGTTTTTGATATGTCAGCTGAAAAAATTGCTGATATTATTGACGCAAAAAATACAAAACCATCAACGTTAAATGCGTTTTATAGTTCTTTCGAGGACTATTTAATGTGGGTTCATAGAACTTATAATGTGTCTATCGCAGATATATATTATCAGTTGAACAGATTGCGAGAACTGGCAACAAAAATATGTAACAATAATTTAAATGAAACATTATTTTCTGATTTCACTGCATTAAAAAAGGTTTTGCTGCAAGTGGAAGACGAAATTGCGTCAATCAAGGAACACGAATTAAGTGAACAAGAACTTAATACTTTGTATCTTAATCAAAAGAAATATAATGCTTTTATTGTATTTGTTTGGAACGGTTTGTCCGATGAAGAAATGATGTCGTTGACTTTAAAAGATGTCATAACCATTATTACATCAGGACAGATAACAGTTGACGACAAAACATACACTATTTCAGAGGATGAAAAAGAATTGTTGAATGAAGCTTATCAGTCCATTATGGATATTAAAGAATCGGAAAAACACCGACCATATAAAAAGAGTTGGTATAAGCGTAAGCGTGAAGCTTGGACGTATGATAATTTGTTTAATACAATGAGTAAGAAATCTTTAAATAATTTTAAATATTTAGCAATAGGAAAAGCATCAGACCCAAGGCTGGATAAACCGACAATAATTAAGTCCGGCATATTTTATAGAATGAACCGGTATGAAAAAGAGAACGACTATTTGTTTTCCGGTATGGAAGGCTCTGAAACCTATAAAAAGCTGTCCGGTGTTTCATTCTCTACTGCTCAAAGAATTGTTTCTGAGTATAATGAATATAAACAAAGCGTAGAGCAAGCTGAATTAAAAAAAGAATTATAATTAATATTGTGGAAGTGAGAAATTGCTTCCAATACATAAATAAAAGTAAAATATAAAAATGATATAAAAAATCTTTAAATTTGCTTGACAAACATAAAATTATCGAGTATAATATATATGTAGTCAAATTATAAGTAAGTAATAAAATTTAGTATCAAAATAAATATATTTGGGATTAGTATAATGAGAAGTACATCAGCCTTTGACACTGATAGTTTCGGGGCAGAGCCGAAATCCCAAACCACAGGCTTCTAAATTTAAAACCTCCATAAACGGTGGGTGTTACATCCACCAATCAGACCCTATAGTGTAAAGAACACAGTGAAAGTTAATGACAGAGCGGTACTGTCAAGGGTACAATTAAATGAGGTGATAAATATAGAAGACCAATACATAGGAAAGATTTATGGATGTTATAAAATAACATCAAGAACAGGAGAAAGAGCAAACGATGGACATATAATTTATAATTGTGAATGTATTCATTGTGGTACAATTAAGCAAATGCAATTATCTTCTATAAAATATAGCAATAATACAAAATGTACACATTATATTACATTTGGTGATATTATTATTCCAAATAAATTAGAAGATAGTTCTATACCTAACAAGCGTTTAAGAAAAATTTATTTGCATATACTTAGTAGATGTTATGAGCCAAATAATAAAGATTATAATATCTATGGTGGAAAAGGAATAAAGGTGTGTGCAGAATGGTTAAATAATTCCAATAGTTTTTATCAGTGGTCAATTTTAAATGGGTACGATAAAGAATTAACAATAGATCGAATTGATGAAAACAAAGGATATTCTCCAGATAATTGTCGTTGGGTATCAAGAGAAGAAAATGCAAGATTTAAAAGCAATACTAATTATATAACCGCAAAAGTTACTCTTAGTGGCAAACAATGGGCAACATTAATTCCTGAACACGGTGTAAATTATATAAATACAATGCTTCGCAAACAAGGCAAAGAAAAAACAATTAAATATTTAGAAGAACGACTTGCTAATAAACACGATTTAATAAATACATAAGCGTAAGTAAATAATAAATATAATACCGCTGACTGTCGGGAAAGACCGACATTTTTGCGGAACGCCTGATGCCAAAGCTGAGATATGAGGTACAAGTAATATCGAAGCCCGTGTGGTTCATCACCACACTTCCGCTCCAATGACGAAAATTGTAAAAATCAATACCCCTGAAACCCAGTGTTTATGCGGAGTTCAGAATTTGATTTTTACAATAAAACTTAAATTTCATTAAATTAAAGGAGATGTTAAAAATTAACGTTGTAATAGTTAAACACGAAAACTGCGGAGCGAAATGTGTGTTCCTTGTTCCTGAAGGTAAAACGCTCAAAGCTGGGGATTTAGTCAAGGTAAATACAAAGCGTGGCAAAACACTTGCGACCTGTCTGTGTGATAGTTTTACCGATGACGATATTAATAAACAAGAATTGAAACGTGTCGCTGATTGTTGGCGAGATGATGAAGGAGTAGCAGGAATTAAATGATTAGTCAAAGAAATCTTTCAAGATTATTCCACGAGGGCGAAATAGTCTATTGGTGTCATAATTATGGTGGATATAGATATGCAGTTCATTTCGGAATGGTAGATATACAGTATGACGGTGGAGGTGTAAATGTGAATTATCTTGTTCCAAGAGAACGCAGGCGTGTGAATGGAATACCGATTGACGAATTTGAAAGTGAACAAAGATATAAGAAGCTTCCAAAAGGCTGGAGTTGCGATACAAGATTATTTGAGGTCACATATGATGACTTTACAGATGACGAAAAATCTTTTGGAATGAATAATAATGAGGTTTTGAGCTTCATAGACGACCCTGAAAAGATAAAAGAAGCATATAATAGAGGTTATCTTGTCAAGAAAGAAAAAATATTCAAAGGGGAAATTGATGCAGAGATAACCAAAGACGGTTATCGTATTGTCAAAGGGTATCCGATGTGGCAACCTTATGACCCTTACTATGTTACAATACACCCAAGTCAGTTATTCGATACATATGAAGAAGCAAAAAAGATAGTAGACGATAATATTGCTGAATTTAATAGGCAGGCTGAATTATCGGATTAT
>ENA-ORPK01003143-ORPK01003143.1-human-gut-metagenome-genome-assembly--contig:-NODE-3143-length-10560-cov-3.101190_pt1 | contig 10560 bp, 12 predicted proteins | sample MGYA00242139_ERZ509068 | MGnify/ENA primary metagenome ERZ509068 (study PRJEB26280, sample SAMEA2338687) | human gut metagenome | biome: human gut; feature: human-associated habitat; material: faeces... | reverse complement strand
CCTAAGAAACAAATTGATCCAAAGGTATTTATTATCACTGGAGTAGTTGTTGTAGTATTGGGTGTTCTATCTTATTTCTTGTTTTTTGCGCCAAAGATTGAAATGCCAAACTTTGTGGGTCAAACTAAAAATGATGTGGCAGCTTGGGTAAAACAACAAGGTATTACAACAAGTGGTATTGTCTTTAAGGATGAATACAACTTTGATAACGATGAGGATGTAATTCTTGATCAATCTATTGAAGCTGGTAAGAAGGTTAAAAATGATGCCAAGATTACATTTACTTCAGAAGCTTCTTCAGCTGCTGCTTCACCAGCTGCTGGAGCTGCTGCTACTGCTACTGGAGCTGCTGCAGATACGCCGAATTTTTCTTCCATAGCTTTTACTAATTCAGCTGCTTCTAACAAAGTTAATTTTTCAATTGATTCTAAAATTGTTTCTACGTTACTCATTATTTTTCTCCTTTTAAGTTGTTTTTGTACATTTGTTTTTACTGTTGTATTAAATTATTGCTTCACACTCCGCAGTATTCGCTCCATTTTATTCCATAAAATATCCGCTCATATGCTCCGTGCTACTTCGAGTTCGTTCGCTAAAGGCTCACTCCACTCTATGCAAAATTTAAGCAGTTTTTTGATCTCTGACTGCTGCCATAGCTCTTGTAAGTTGAGCCATAACTGCGTTGATAGATCCAACGATGCCTGAAGCTGGTGAGTTGATAGAACCAAGGATTTTTGCAAGAAGTTCTTCTTTTGAAGGCATTTTTGCCAATGCTTCAGCTTCTTTAGCTGACAATAGGTTTCCATCTAATGCGCCACCTAAAATAGCACCTTTTTTGGTATCTTTAATGAATTTTGCGACTGCTTTTGCAGGACTTACTTGATCTTCAAAACCGAAAGCGATAGCTACAGGGCCTGTTAAAGAATCAGCAAGAACTTCAAAATCAGTACCCTTCAAAGCGATTTTTGCCAAAGTATTTTTAGTTACCATGTAGTCGCCACCATCTTTTTGAATACTTCTTCTTAAAGATGTGATTTCTTCTACTGTGTATCCTTTATACTCAGTCAAAATAGCTACTTGGGCTTTTTCTGCTTTTGCTTTTATAGCATCTATTTTTTCAGATTTAAAAGCTTTTGTTGCCATGATTAGCTCCTTTTGTTTGTATTACTTGATTGATTTAACAATCTATTATCGACCTAATTTACCCAAATACTAAAAAAGACTTCGCTTTTCCAATATCGGACCGCAAAATCTTACAGGTTAACAAATCTATTTTTTATATTTCGACTGTTCACCTCGGTTAGCTGATATATTAAGGAAGTTTTCGGTTTTACCTTAGGCTCAAACTTTCGTTTTTGCTCAACTCCCGCTAACTGTCTGCGGTATACCTTCATAATAGATTAAACATTAAAAAAAATCAATAGATGGTTAAACTTTCTTTACTAAAGACCAAACATCGCATTCTTCATCTATATTGTATGAACCACGTAAAAATGGCTTGTACATAGGTTCCGGGTACAATTCGTAACGCATGCAGAAATTGCCTAGGCATACAGCTTCGTTTTGAATATGCAGGGTTAGAAGTTTTTCAAGCAACGGATAAACATCAGTTTTGAAGTTGGTTTTGTCATCGTAAACATCAACTGCAATATAGCTGATTAAAAGCCATCTTTTCTTTTTCATATTTATTCGGATTCTATTTATAGATAAATCAATGAAATTTAATAGGTTATCAACAGTGTTGAAGTCGTTGAGTAAGATCAACATTTTGTCGCCAGTTTTAGCAAACTTACAACCTGTAATATTTTTTATAGAGGCGTAAAAAGTTTTAAAAGCTTCATCTTCTTTTTCTTTGACTCCTTCATTTTCATCTCCGCCCCAACAACTATCAACCATCATGTTTTTAGCTTTAAATTGTACTAAAACTGCAACATTGTTGCATTTTTTTATGTTATTTTCAACTTCACGCTGGAGTGATTTGTTGAATTTTTCTTCTTTTTTCTCTTCGCAGCTGTTTATTGCAATGTTTATAGAATCTATCATCCGGTGAAAATAGTATTTCGATTTTGCAATTCCAAACACAATGACAATTGCAATCAAGTCAAACAAAAGCAGAGAGCCGTCGATAAATACACCGCCAAGATCAACATCTTGCTGGTAGAATGTGTGAACGAATTCTGAAACAGTGTCTGCTATAGGTTTTGCAAAATCAAATGCCGAGACGTTTATCAGACTGAAAAACCAGTATGTAGCAGTCAAAAATACTAAAACCATTAACGCTATTTGCAAAACAAATAGTAAGTTAATAATTCCTTTAATTATTTTTGATAAAAGTTTGTAAATTCCAATCATTAATTACCTAGTGCAATATTATCGATTAATCTTACATTTCCGATTTTTACGGCAATAAACACAATTGTGTTGTCATCTGCAGTTTGTTTCTCTTCTAAATCGCCTGCATCACGAAATTCCAAGTATTCCAATGCATGAGCTTTATTCAAGTATGAATAAGCTGTTTCTGTCAGCGCTTTTACATCTGTAATTCCTTTGTTATAGCAAGCTTTTATGTTAAACAAAATTTTACTTAAAGCTAAAGCATTAACTTTATCTTCCTCTGACAAATATTTGTTTCTTGAAGATAGTGCAAGCCCGTTTTCTTCTCTAACAATCGGGCAAGGTATAATTTGAACAGGGATGTTCAAATCTTTTACCATTTTTTTCAAAATAATTAGTTGCTGTCTGTCTTTTTCTCCAAAGAAAGCGAAATCTGGTTGTGCAATATTAAATAATTTATTTACAACTGTGCAAACTCCGTCAAAGTGCCCTACTCGAGATTTTCCGCATAGTTTGTTTACGTAGAAAAACGGAGGGATTACGTAAGTCAAAAAATCATTTGACATAATGTGACCTTCTCCGTACATTTCTTTTGGAGATGGCGCAAATACAATATCTACACCAGCTTTTTCGCATAATTCTTTATCGGCATCAAGGGTTCTCGGATATTTATCCAAATCTTCTCCCGGACAGAATTGAATCGGGTTTACAAAAACTGAAACTACAGTTTTATCACATTTCTCTACAGCTTTTTTTATAAGACTTAAATGCCCGTTATGCAAAGCGCCCATTGTTGGAACTAAGCCGACTGTCAAGCCTTGTTTTTTCCATTCTTTAACTTTTTCTCTAACTTCCGCTATTGTATGAACTAACATAATATCACTCTCTTTCATCTAGATTATAACACAAAATTTATTTAGGTAGCAAAAAAATCTATTTTCCGGTTTTACTTTATTGGCAAAGGTTTTAAAGGAGTAAATATGCAAATTCAAGGTTTTCAAAATTATAGCAATCAATCTTTCTCGGGGCTAGGGTTACAAACTTTTAAAAATGCAGATAAAAGAATTGATGTATATAAACTTACTAAAAATGACTCTGATTTTATTGACAGAGCATTGAATATAATAAAAGGGCAACAGTTTCCGAAAGATTCTTTAGCTATCGGAGAAGGTTCTAATAGAAATATTTTTGAAAAAGCATTGAAAAAAGTTCAAACACATCAAAACAGCAAAACTCTTGTTGCAATTGAGGATAACAAAAGGATTGCTGGAGTTTTAGATATTGACGATTACGCCGATAATGAAATCAAAGGCATGATTTGCTTAGGGCAAGGTAAAAAGGATACAAGAGAAAGTCTTTTATTTTCTGCAATAAAAAGCCTTGAACCAACAAACGACGAGACGCTTTCTGTTGTTGTAAAATCTGCAAATTTATCGGATACAATAAAACAATTTTTCAATAAATTTGGCTTTAAATCGGAGGGCAGGGGCGGACAAAAACAAATGTTTTTAGAATTCAAAAATTTTGCTAAAAATACAGGTAAATATAGTGCCAAATCTGATTTTAAAATTACAAATCCACACGGAACAAATGATGTCCCGTTAACTCAAGTATTAAAATTGGATGAATAGATAAAAGTTAGTGCTAAAAAACTTCTTCATCTGACGGGAAACGACCATTTTTAACATCATCATTGTATTTTTTTGCACAGTTGTAAATCAAGTCTTTCATATCTCCATATTTGCGTGCAAATTTCGGTTTGAAATCTGAAAACTTGCCGAACACGTCATCTGAAACCAATACTTGTGCATCGCAATATTTTCCTGCTCCGCAAGAGATTGTTGGTACAGAAATATTCTCTGTAATATACTTTGCAGAGTCCTGCGGAACCATTTCAAGTACAATTGAAAATACACCTGCTTTTTCGAGTTCTTTTGCTTGTCTTAAAATTTCTTCCGTGGCTTCTTGTGTTTTTCCTTGAATTTTGTACCCGCCTAAAGTGTTTAAAAACTGTGGTGTAAAGCCCAAGTGTCCCATTACGGGAATTCCTGTTTCAACAAGACGTTTTATAACGCTTAAAATATAATTGTTGAAACCTTCGATTTTTACGGCATTAGCGCCAAGTCTTATCATTTCTCCACAATTTTTTACAGCTGTAGGAATATCTGTATGATAACTTAAAAACGGCATATCAGTTACAACCATTGCGTGCGAAACTCCTTTAGCAACAGCTTTTGTAAAAATAGACATTTCTTCAACACCAATACTGTGTGTTGTTTCATATCCTAAAGCTACCATTGCAAGACTGTCGCCGATTAGAACAATGTCTATTCCTGCTTCGTCGATGTATTTGGCTGTAGAGTAATCATAAGCAGTAAGGACAGAAAACTTCTGTCCTTCTTCTTTATACTTTTTAATTGTGTTTACTGTAATCTTTTTGGGCATTTGTTTTTACCTTAATTGTTCATTAATTTTGCAGATGGTTTAAGTTTTTCGCCTTTTTGAGTTTTTCTAAACCAGTAGTAAACCGCTCTTGCTACACGGTTCGAGCTATGTCTTACCAAACCTTCTTTACTATCTTCAATAAGTTTTCTTGAGAAAATAGATACTCCCAATTTTTTAATATTTTCAATATCAATTTTTACAGGATATGAACCTGACAATTGATATTTTTGAGCTAAGTTTGAAGGCATAAAGTCGTTTACTAATACAGCATCAATAATTTTTCTGCTTCCGGCATGTTTCATCAAAGCGTTAATGTGATCGCTAACGCTGTATCCATCAGTTTCTCCCGGTTGAGTCATAATGTTGCAAACATATATTTTTTTAGCGTTTGATTTTGCGATTTCGTTTGCAATATCTTTAATCAATAAGTTAGGAGTGACACTTGTGTATAAACTTCCTGGGCCAAGAATAATTAATTCAGCATCCCTGATAGCTTCAATTACATCATCTAAAGCTCTGCAATTTTGTGGATCTGTATAAAGTCTTTTAATTTTGCCATGAGCTTCCGGAATATTTGATTCGCCATGAATAATTCTACCATCTTCCATTTCAGCAACAAGTTTCATATCATCAAGAGTAGATGGCAAAACTCTTCCACGAATGGACAAAACGTTAGAAGATTCTTTTACTGCTCTATACATATCACCAGTAATTGAGCAAAGTGCAGTCAAGAATAAATTCCCGAAGCTGTGACCTTCCAACCCTTCACCGGTCTTAAACCTATATTGAAATAGTTTTGTAACCAAATCTTCATCGTCAGCCAAAGCGGCGATACAATTGCGGATATCTCCAGGAGGCAAAACCCCCATTTCTTCACGTAATCTGCCTGAACTTCCGCCGTCGTCACCAACTGTAACAATAGCTGTAACGTTATTGGTAATATTTTTTATTCCTCTTAATAACATAGAAAGACCTGTACCACCACCAACTGCAACGATTTTAGGTCCTCTGTTTAATTTACGGCGTCTATATAAATTTTCTAACAATGAATGGTTGCTTCCGCCATCAATCATTGAAAGGTTTGTTTTCTGCCATCCTTTAAAAAATACGCCAGCACCAACCATTACAAAAGCAAACGCAAGCCATTCTGTAGAAAGATTCATTGCAACTTTTCTAATAAATTCCATAGTATAAAACACCGGTTTGATGTCAAACAAAATCAATACACCAAGTGTCATCAAAACAGCACCCAAAAATATTAGTGCAAACCATCTTTTTACTTGCAATCCCGGCATTAACCACATTACATCTTCCGGTAATTTTACGTTTTTTCTGAAATTTTTTATCACAATTTACCTTCTTCTATTCTACCCAACCTGACAAACAAGCATTTTTGTAATTAACTGGAACTGGCGTAATTACGTTATGTGCCTGTTTAATCAATTCCAATGAATTTGACAATCTGTTTGTAAAGTGAATTGTATCAGCTTTTACAACAGTTTTTCCACCTTCTATGTTTGAAACCTGAGATGTTGCCAAAAGTTGTTTTAATCTCTGAATTTCTATATCAGTGTTTTCGTTATCTCTTGCAACGGTATTCACTGTTCCATCAGCATTATACATTTTTTCTAAGCAAACTTCATGTGCAACAGGAATATTGATTAATTCCCCTGCTTTTTCTGTGATTTCACCAGTTGCACCATAATAAACAAGCCATTCTGAACATTTTTTAATAGCTTTTGCAACAGAACAAGCGAATGAAAAATCCTCTGCGCACTTTTTATACATAGCACCGTGAGGACGAACATGTTCGATTTCCAAATGCATAGATTTTGCAAAAGACATTAAAGCTCCAACTTGGTAAACAATAAGCGCTTCGATCTCATCTTCATCAAGGTTCATATCTCTATAGCCAAAACCTTGAATATCGTCAAAACCGATGTGAGCACCAACTACAACATTTTTTTCTTTTGCTTTCAATAAAGCGTTTCTAATAGTCAACGGATCACCTGCGTGAAAGCCACATGAAATATTTACAGAACTTGCATAATCCAATAAATCGAATTCTGCATTGTTTTTGTAAATACCAAAACTTTGTGCCAAATCAATGTTAAAATCGATATTTTTTATTTGTTTTCTCTCAAAATTATCTTGCATAATCATCTTTCCTATATAATAAAATAATTATACCTGATAAAAATTTAATTACCATTATCTTTACATAATATTAATTAGAAGATAGATGCAAGAGAGTTTGTATTCAAAAGCTGACTAGAGGCAAATGCTGTATTGGAAAAAATGACAACAATCCATGTCATTCTGAAAAGACAGAAGGTAGGTTGGGGTTTCTACCCCAACAACGATATTGTCATTTAATAGGTATTGATAGATTCTGAATAGCAAGAAAAATTAATGCTCGTTACTCGCATTATTTTTCTAAGCTTTCAGAATGACGAGAGTTTGCAACTATTCACGTATGTCATTCTGAAAAGGCTGAAAATCTAGTGTCCAGCGTAGATTTTCGTCTTATTCAGAATCTGTCAATGTTGATAATATTCATGGTGTAGGGGGGGGACCCACGACCTACCGTAACTGTCAATGTTTATTTTTATGCCCTGCACGGACAGCGGGAACTTTTTGTGTATAAATTTACGCCTTATAAACATCTTCCATTTGCAAAAACATATATTGTTTTGTGTAATATGCAAGTTGCGCAATGTCAGATTTTGTGTAGTCTTTCAAGTTAAAACAAAATTTAAACTTTTTAGATCCAAATACATAATTTTTATCAAAAAATAAAAACAAATATCCGTTAGTCAAAACATAATATTCGCCTGAAAAATATGTTTTGTTCATCATTTCATCGATGTTGCCGCCATTAATTCTATCGTCGTTGTAAGTTTTGGTTTTCAAATTAACTGCTTTTTCAGAAAAATTTTCGTATTTTATATACATAGAACGCTTGTATAAATGTCCATTTTCCCATTTTTTAGTAATATAATCTGGTAAAAATGTTTGTCTTTTCGAAAAAATTCTGAATTCATTTTCGTCATAAGTGTTGTAGCCCAGAACTTGAAAAAATGGAAGCACAATTTTTGCTCGTTTTGTTTCTTCATCAAGCTTATCAAAAGCTGCCAAATATTTACCATTTTTGATAACAGCGAGATTTCGAGGTAAAACACGCTTGTTAAGTTTATATATCAATCTTTTACAAAAAAGATAAATAATAAACGAAAATGCCAATACTATAATAAATATTAAAAGAGCTATAGAAACCATACATTCATTTTAACATTTTTTATGGATTTCCGCAATATATATAAATAATTGTTAATTACTTTTTTAGATAATCCATTTTTTCATTTTTTAGTAGCAAAGCAGTGCAGCCATAACCGTTATATTGGTTATTGCTTGTCATATTACATTCTTTGAAATTTCCTCTACTGTACCAGTCGTTTAATTCGGGAAGGTCTATTCCATTTGGAACAACTTTACCGTTTTCTAGTACAATGAACAAAAAGGAATCTACACCAAGACGGTTAGGTCTTTTGTGACCGTTTATGTCAACGAAAATCTGTCCGTTATAAACTCCATTACTGCGGAAATTACTCAATATCCAAAAACTTGTGCCATCTGCCAAAATCCCGGATTGGAGATTGTAATTGTTTGAATTCCCAACATCAGTATTTGTGATACCTGTTAAGGATGAGTAACTTTCTCCCATACAATTTCTATCTGTATCACAAGTTTTTACTTTTTTCATGTGTTTTGTAACTTCCTGATAGGTAGTTAAGGCGTTAGCTTTCAATGATTTATTTTTGTCGACTAAGTTTGCTAGAGAGTCATATTCTTGAACTGTCATTGCGTAAGCTTGAGAAAATTCTGAATAAGCTTTTTTGACTGCAGTAACAGTCTGTTTTTCTCGATAATTTTGGATTAACGAAGGCATCGTCATTGCTGAAACGACTCCAATAATTCCAAGTGTTATAAGTATTTCTGCTAACGTAAAAGCTTTTTTATTTTTCAATAAAAAAAATTTTTTATTCATCATAATCCTCTCAATAAAAATATAAACTCAACGGCATATAAATAGCTTAGTCTACTTATATATAGATTATAGTAATTTATTTTACATAAAAAGTCAAGATATCTTATAATCAAAGAATGATTATAAATGATATGACAGATTTTCAGCTGGTTAAGTATCTTTTAAATAGAGAATATATGCTCCAAAAAGACTTGTCAGAAAAATTAAATGAAAAACTTGGCAAAAGCACCAAGCCGGCAAATTTTTCTGCGAAATTGAAGCGAGAATACTTAACTTTTAAAGATTTAAAAGCAATTTGTGATATTTTAAACTATGATTTGATTCTTGAAAAGAAAAAGTAGACAGACAAATTAAATAAGGTGCGAAAATTGCACCTTATAACAGATTTTACGTGTTTTGTTTATAACGGTTTACGCTTTACTTTCTTCGTCGTGATGTTTATGTTTTACATCTTCTTTAATTACGATAAGATTGTTGATGATTTTCATTGCACAAGTCGGCAAAACGACGTCATCAAGACCGGTTGCAATACTGATGATTTTGCCTGCGCCTAGAGTTACTTCATCTCCTTTGTAGTAGAATGTGTAATCATCTTTTCTGTCTGAACGAATTGTAATTTGACTCATTTTTCTATCCTCTGTCCTTTGCTATCATAAAACACACCTTCCGCCATAACTTCTTCATAGATTTCTTCATCTTGTTTGAAGCTGTCAGGCGTATATGGGTATAAATCTATACATACATCCAATTCTGTTTCGATTTTGCCAATTATTGGCCAAATCTGTTCGCGCTTTGATTTGTCTTCTGTTCCAAAAATTGCAACCAGTTCAATATCTTCGCCGTCATGCATTTTTCCGTCTAAGAATGTGCCAAATAAATACATGCCTTCAAAATCGTTGAAAATTCTATTAAAACCTTTGCATATTTTTAAAATTACTTCGTCTACAGAATTTACACCCATTTTACACTCCTAATTATATTCTAATTGCTTGCGTTACATCTTTTCTATCAAGCGATTTCTGCTCTGATGTAGATAGATTTTTTACGGCAACTTTTTTTGATTTAATTTCATCTTCGCCAAGAATTAGCGCAAATTTTGCAACTTTAGATGCTTTTTCAAGTTGTTTTGTAAATTTTTTGTTAGCTAAATCAAATTCAACCTTCAAGCCTTCTGCACGAAGTTCTTGTGCAAGTTCAAATGCATCTGCAGGAGAGTTTGAAACGATATAACCATCAAGTTTTTCAGGTTCAATATCAGTAAGTAAAGAATTTAATCTTTCCATGCCCATTGCCCAACCTACTGCCGGCGTGTCCTCTCCGCCAAGGTTTCTAACCAAACTGTCATAACGTCCCCCACCGCAAACTGCGTTTTGTGAGCCCAAGTTGTTTGATTTGATTTCAAAAACTGTTCTGTTATAATAATCCAAGCCACGGACAAGAAGTTTATTTTCTACATATGGGACTTCAAGTTTATCAAGGTAAAATTTTAATGTTTTGTAGTGATCTGCACATTCTTCACATATAAAATCAGATTGAATCACTTTTTGAATTTCAGGTTTTGCAAAAATTTCTTTACAAGACTCAACTTTGCAATCTAAGAGTCTCAGAGGATTTTTTTCGTAACGATTTTGGCAATCTTCGCAAAGATTTTCAAACTCCGGTTTTAAAACTTCTTTAATTTTTTGTTTGTATTCTTCACGGCATTTTGGGCAACCAAGAGAATTTATTTCAAC
>ENA-ORPK01003142-ORPK01003142.1-human-gut-metagenome-genome-assembly--contig:-NODE-3142-length-10560-cov-4.204093_pt1 | contig 10560 bp, 7 predicted proteins | sample MGYA00242139_ERZ509068 | MGnify/ENA primary metagenome ERZ509068 (study PRJEB26280, sample SAMEA2338687) | human gut metagenome | biome: human gut; feature: human-associated habitat; material: faeces... | reverse complement strand
CGCTCTGCGTATTTTGCGGGGGCTGCATCCTGATCGATGCAGCCCCCGATTTTTTATGCCTAAATCGCCCCGAACTGGCCGGACGCTTTCGGAGAGCGCAATTTTTCCCATTTTTCCTACGGTTTCCTATTTCATCTAATTTAGTTTCAAAACCGACCGTTTTTGAAACTAAAGGCTCTCCGATTCATCGCTTAGTTTCAAATTTCCCACTTTTTGAAACTAAAGATATGCTGGCAAGGTGGGAGAAAGGAGCTCACTATGCCGGGACGATATAAAGAAGGGACGGTTCACTGGGAAGAATCACGGCAGCGGTGGCGCGCCTTCGTCTCCGTGGATGGACGCCGCTATTCGAAGCGGTTTCTTAGCCGCGATGAGGCGCTGGCGTGGACACAGAAGATGCGGCTCGCCGCGCATGATGGATCCTTCGTAGCACCCTCCGCCATCTCTCTGGGCGAATGGCTCATCAAATGGCTGGGAACATACAAGAAGCCCACGGTAAAGCCTTTGACTTATGAGCGCTATCTATTCACCGCAAACAAAGCGCTGCCGCTCGCTGGGATCTCTCTGCAGAAGCTGACGCCCACCATGCTTCAGGAGCTCTACAACGCCCTGACGCCCGACTGTGCCAAGAAGCTCCATGTGCTGCTCCATGGTGCCATTCAGAAGGCATGGGAGCTGGGGATGGTCAGAAAAAACGTGGTCACCTTCGTAAAGCCGCCCCGCGTCATCAGGCAGGAGAAAGGGATCTTTACCAGCGAGGAGCTGAAGAAGATGATGGAGCTGGCAGAGTCAGATCCGAAGCTGAAGCCCTATGCGCTCTTTCTGCTTGTGGCCATCAATACCGGCATGCGCCGCGGGGAGCTGCTCGGTCTTCGCTGGTGCGACGTCGATCTCGAAGAGCGCACTCTTTTCATCCGCCAGCAGGTACAGACGCTTTCAGGTGGTACGCTCATCATAGACACCCCGAAGACGGCCGCGGGCAAGAGAAAGATCTCTATCCCGACCAAGGTGTACCAGAAACTCAAAGAAGCGAAAGCATCGCTCCCCGCTATAGACGAAGAAGAGCACGACCTCGTATTTCTAAACCGCGCCGGGACGCCTGTCCGCCCTGAAGCGATAGAAAAGATGTGGAAATACCTCATGTCCAAATCCGGCCTGCCCTACAGGAATTTCCACTGCCTGCGGCATACACACGCTACGCTGCTGCTGGCGAACGGCATCCCCATCATCGAAGTCTCCCGCCGGCTGGGACATAGCAGCGTGACACAGACGCTCGACATGTACGGCCATGCGATTCCCTGCTATGATAAAACCATCGCCGAGAAGATCGACGCCATTTATAATTAACCAAACGAAAAGAGCCCCCGTTTCGGGGTGCTCTTTTAACATAAGTCATGCGGCTTCTTTTTCTAACATGGCTACTACATCGCGGTTTTTCTTCATGATGTTGGAATCATTTTTCATTTCCCTGAGTGTCATCCACTTGTACTCTACACCATCAAGAACGAACTGCCTTTGTTTTAATGTTTCTGTCCAGCTTGTAATCTTTGCGATATAGAGATTGTGTTCATATACCTTACTTATACGATCACTTACTGAAAATTTTGTATACACCTGAACATCTTGCCATTGAAGTTTCGTTTTAGCTGCCGGTACATGCAACGTTTCAGCTGTTCTCCTCGCAAGTACCTCAACTTCATTATTGTCTGGTGTCCTGAAGTTAAGAAGCAGCCAGCACTCCCATCGCGCGTCCCAATAGACAAGAAACCTGTTTGAATACTCGCAGAAGGTATCTTTCACGGCGATAAGCGAGAACTTGTGCTTGATCTGGTCCATTGATTTAATCTCCTTCCACAAAATTTCATGATTGTACGGTTTTATAAATGCCTTTTGTATATCTATTATACTCCAAATCGTAGCTAGTACCCCTAGTAAAATCATCCCTTGCTGGAATGGTATGTCGCCAGTCCACGCACTGATCAGAAATGCTAATGCGGTAAGTGTATTAAATGAGGCTTGCGTCTTGGAATGGCCTATTTCATTTCCTCTTGATACTAGATGGTTCCTCAGATCATGGTCTTGTATATACATATACCGTGCCTTCTTAAAATAAAACAGGGGACGACCTTATAAGAAGGCATTTCCCCTGTTCAAACTTGCTGAAAGTCCCAACGGGGACCAACTGCGCCCAAATTGTGCGCCCACTCCATGTGCGCCCAAATGCGCTATTTTATTTTGTCCGATAATATCGGAGAAATTCTGGTGCGTCTAGAGGGATTCGAACTCTCGACACCTGGTTCCGGAGACCAGTGCTCTATCCACTGAGCTATAGACGCTTAACAAGCGTTATTATAGCATATGGAGAGAAAATAAGGAAGGGGAAAAGATGTCTCGCTTTTGCCCGACAGGAGGATACGAACCAGATCCCGCTCTCCTCCAGTGCCGGATCCTTCAAAACTATTTTTCTACAAATACTCTCGGGATGCGCTTCAGGTCGCACATGATTTCATGCGGGATGGTCTCAGCCGTAGCAGACACTTCATCGACAGTGATCTCTTCCTCACCCTGCTTGCCCATGAGGACAACTTCATCGCCGGGACGGACTTCGTCATCGCAAGCGACCATGAACTGATCCATGCAGATGCGGCCGACGATCGGGCAACGCTTGCCATTGATGAGGACGACGCCCTTATTGGAAAGGCTTCTGTGCCAGCCGTCCGCATACCCGATCGGGACAGTCGCAGTCTTCATATCCTCTTTGGCGACATAGGTACCGCCGTAGCCGATGGCTTCGCCCTTGTGCAGGATCTGGACATGGGTGACATGGCTCACGACACTCATCGCATACTTGAGGTCGAGCTTGTTCGTCATGACATCCGATGGCTGCGGCCCATAGATGATAATGCCAGGACGGGCAAGGTTATGCCAGCTTCTCGGGATATCAATGACACCGGCACTGTTGGCGGAGGAGATCACGAAGTTTTCATCGACCGGCATGTAGGAGATCGCTTCATCGAAGCGGTCGAGCTGCTTCAGTGCGGCATCCTTTTCCTTGTGGTCTGCCGTCGCCATATGGGTGAAGGTGCCATGTGCGTGGATGTGCGGATAGGCTTCGAGCTTTTTGAGGAGCGCAGGTACATCCTCCGGATGAGTTCCGATGCGGTTCATGCCCGTATCGATCGGCAGCATGACTTCGATCGTTTTCTTCGAAACAGCCGCGATAGCTTCCAGGGCATCAAGATCGACGGTATCATCGATCGGCATGATGAGGTCTTTGTTCACACCGATAGGCATATCCTCCGGCAGCGGCAGTCCCAGTACATAGATCGGGCAAGTGAATCCAGCGGCGCGCAGCTCCGCTCCTTCTTCCACACGGGCGACAGCCGCAGCGACGTATCCTTCCTCGAGAGCGATGCGCAGCGTTTCCTTCGCGCCATGCCCATAGGCATTCGCCTTCACGACAGCGAGCACATTCACTTCCTTCGGCAGATGCGCGCGGATGACCTTGAGATTGTGACGAAGCGCATTCAGATTGATTTCCATGTAAGAAACCGGCATTTGTATTCCTCCCATTCTTTTCTGCCGTCGGCAGAAATGAAAAGCACCGCGCCAAAAGCATCAGGGCGATGCCTGATACTTTGAAGCCTCGGTGCTTCCTTTTATTTTATGCATCTATCATACCGCGATTGGAAGGAAATGGCAATGGTGCGCCATGCGATTGTGTGAGTAATGATATAACGGGTTCGATAGGTTTGACAGGTTCTACGTATCCTAATGCCGCGATATCGGGTCAAGAGACTGAAAGATGAACCGTTTTTCTCTCACCGGCCATACGTCATCGGACGTTCTGCTGCCACGGACATTTTCTCTTTCCCAACATAAGGCATAGCAGCTTTGGGTTTCTCGAAAGACGGAGCACCGCCAATGCCAAAGTAGCGTTCAAAGAAACCTTTGAACTTGTCGATTACACTCTGTTTCTTTTTGGCACGTGTCCCAGACCCAAAGCGAGAAATCGGTGGGAGAAGGGCATCGATATCAGTTCCCGCGGTCTTGATTTCCCCATCACGGAAAGCATTTTCCATATAACGGCGGGTATCGTCCTCCTTTAGCCGTTCCCCCTGAATGATAGCTGAAAGATCCTCTTCTCTCTTTTCTGCGACATAGCCATTCCACTCATTCAGGATATCTCCCGACTCATTGACACCGGCTATGAAATTTTCGATGAGATCCTTCTTGCTGCGAAGCTCAGGGCTCGCGTCGATAGCCTTACGAATGGAAATCAGCACCTCTTTATCCTCACAATGGGTATCATGATACTTTTTTACCAGCATCAGGATATAGTCGATATTGATCTCCACCTGGCGGATGAGCTCCGTCTCGAAGACTACATCCTCCGTGACATCTTTTTTATCATGCTTTTCCCTGCGGTCCCACTCTTCTTTGATATCGAGATACCGCCCCTGGTAATCCTGCCAGTCACGAGCGGAAAGAATTTCCCTCCCTTTGAATTCATCGAAAGACGAAAGCAGATTTCTCATGCGAAGCAGGACGCCGAAGAGCAAGATGAATTCCTTCTGCTTTTCTTCGCTGATGATATTTCCGCCCAGAGGAAACTTATCCTTGAGCCTATTCACGAAATCCACATATCCATCCCTGTGCTTGCCATCCGTATCCGTATAGCCTTCATAGTAGTCCTTGAAACGGCGCATAAGCACGATGCCTCCGGCATTTTTATCCCCGAAGAGAGAAATCGCACTATCCACCCGTTTCGAAAGATTTCTAAAGCAGACGATATTTCCAAACGTCTTCACCGCATTCAGAATGCGGTTCGTCCGGGAAAACGCCTGAATGAGCCCATGCATCTTGAGATTCTTATCCACCCAGAGCGTATTCAGCGTCGTCGCATCGAAGCCAGTGAGGAACATATTCACCACGATGAGCAGATCCAGCTCCTTATTCTTCATGCGGAGCGAGACATCTTTGTAATAATTCTGGAATTTATCGGCTGACGTATCGTAGCTGGTATGAAACATCGCATTGTAGTCCTCGATCGCATGCTCCAGAAAATCCCGTGAATTCCTGTCGAGAGCTGATGTATCCTCCGAATTTTCCTCCCCCAAAAGCCCCTCCGCTTCCTCTTCATTGGGCGCATAGCTGAAAATCGTCGCGATCTTCAGCTTCTTTGTCGGATCGGCCTGCATTTGCTTCTTGAACTCTTCATAGTAGAGCTTCGCCATCGGGACACTGGCCACCGCAAAGAGGGAATTAAAACCAGACAGACGCTGCTTCTGCTTGATTTCCTCGACCTGGTTCTTCCCGGACGCCACCTCGCTGATATTCGTCAGTGCCTGATAGACATACGTCTTATCTCCGCGATACGTCTTCTGGTCGAAATGCGTGAGAATGTACTTCACCACCACAGAAATTCGCTCCGGCGCCATCATCACCTTTTCGCGATTGATATCCCAGACCATCTCATCAGAGATATCCTCATCCGCCTCCATCGTCTTGATGTAGTCCACGCGGAAAGGCAGCACATTTCTGTCGCGGATAGCATCCACGATGGTATAGCAGTGCAGCTGGTCGCCAAACGTCTGCGCCGTCGTGAAGAATTCCGGATTCTTCCCACGGCCCGCATTGACAGAGAAAATCGGTGTCCCCGTGAAGCCGAAGAGATGATACTTCTTGAAATTTTTCACAATCGCCGAATGCATATCGCCGAACTGGCTTCGATGGCACTCATCGAAAATGATGACCACATGCTCAGCATAGACCGGATGCCCCGGATTCTTCTTGATGAACGTCGAAAGCTTCTGGATCGTCGTGATGATGATACGCGCTGACGGATCTTCCAACTGCTTTTTTAAGACCGCCGTCGACGTATTGCTGTTCGCCGCCCCCTTCTCGAAGCGATCATACTCCTTCATCGTCTGATAATCCAAATCCTTACGGTCCACAACAAAAAGCACCTTGTCGATATACGGCAGACGCGAGGCGAGGCGCGCCGTCTTGAAAGACGTCAACGTCTTCCCTGACCCCGTCGTATGCCAGATATAGCCTCCCCCATCGACCGTACCATACTTCTTATAATTGTTCGCTATCTCGATCCGGTTCAGAATCCGCTCCGTCGCCGTGATCTGATACGGACGCATCACCATCAGCATCTTTTCTGACGTGAAGATACAGTACCGTGTCAGAATAGAGAGAATCGTATGCCGCGCAAGGAAAGTCTTCGTGAAATCGATGAGGTCAGAAATCACTGTATTATTCGCGTCCGCCCAGAAACAGGTGAATTCGAAGCTGTTGCTCGTCTTCGTCCGGCTCGCCCCGCGCTTCTCATTCTCCTTCACCGCATTGAAGCGCGTACTGTTCGAATAGTACTTCGTATTCGTCCCATTGGAAATCACGAAAATCTGTACATACTCGTAGAGCCCTGCCCCTGCCCAGAACGAATCCCTCTGATACCGATTGATCTGATTGAATGCCTCGCGGATCTTCACCCCGCGCCGCTTCAGCTCCAGATGCACCAAAGGAAGCCCGTTTACCAGGATCGTCACGTCATAGCGATTGTCAAAGGAAGCCCCATTCTCCTTCCCATTCTCATACTGATGAATCACCTGCAGGCGGTTATTATGGATCTGCTTTTTATCAATGAGCGTGATATTCTTCGTCGACCCGTCATCCCGCTTCAAGACCTGGACATTGTCCTCCTGGATCTTCTCCGTCTTCTCCTTCGCATGCTCATTCGGGTTCGCAAGGACGTGATGGAAGAAATCATCCCATTCCCGATCTGAGAAATGATACTGATTCAGCGCCTCGAGCTGCTTGCGGAGATTTGCGACAAGATCCTTCTCCTCATGGATAGAGAGGTATTCATAGCCCTCTTCGCAGAGCATACGGATGCACTCCTTCTCCAGCTCCGCTTCACTCTGGTAGCTCGTAGATCGCCGCTTCTCCGGCGTATATTCCGTGATGACGGTATTCTCAGACGTTTCCGCAACGACTTGGAATTGTGACATAGAGGTTCTCCTTTCTTCCTTTGAGCGCAAACTTTGGACTATCCCTTTCGCTCCTTGAATGTAAGAAGCTTGTCTCGGTAGTATTCGTACTGCTTCCTCCGCGCCTCGATCTCCGCCGGAAGACCGTGGGCGATGTCGGTGGTGAGCGCTTCGAAGCGATCAAGGATGTGGACGATGCGTTTTAACAATTCATCTTGTGGTACAGGAATCTCTATCATATTTAGATTCTCCTGATTCAATTTTGGTTGTGCTCCGCCAGAGACGAATTTACTCAGGTCAATCGAGTTAAGATAAATTTCCACATATCTTCTCATCTCATAAGAATCAAATTTTAGTACATGTGCATGATTATTAACCCAAATTTTTCCTAAAGCAGAAAATGCAATCGGCGTACTTCTCGCCAAAAGATTTGCACCATCTTCTGACACAAGTAAATAATCCCCATCAAAAATATAGTCCGCAACGTAATCTACAATGCCAGATGCCCCATAATAGGGATACTTGCCTGCAACTCGATTTCCTTTTGTAACAGGTTTTCTCAACTTGTCATAATTTTCAGAAATATCAGGTAACGTCAAATTGACGAACCTAAAAACATACTGAATAAGCTTAATCACATTCTGTCTGTCTGTCTGTCTGTCTGTCTGTCAACGAGCATGCGGCCGCTCTCTGCGAATGTCAAGAGCTGATCGCGATAATATTCGTACTGTTTCTTTCGTGCTTCAATCTCTGCCGGAAGACCGATTTTGAGATCGCTACAGACCGCGTCGAAATGATCGAGGACGTCGACAAAACGCTTCTGCACTTCCAACGATGGTGCTACTATTTCAAATTTCCGAATCTTTTCCATAGGGATATTTTTCATAGATGAGGATTGTAATAATCGATTGATCTGTTTATCCCAAAACAAGTTACTTTGAAAATAATATCGCATATATTCAGGAAGCAACACTCTTTTATCGCAGCGGATGAGAGCCACATTGGGAGCTAAATAATATTTATCTTCTTCATCGATGAGAGCCACTTGACCTATTGTCCCCACATAAGTAAAAAGCATATCTCCTATGTGAAGTTTACTTCTGCTTAGCTTAGTCAAATCGCTATGATCTATATATTTGACATCATCAAGCTGTAATTTCCCATTTTTGATATTTAACCCCCGAAGTGCAATAATTTGTCCTTCATTTGAGTATTTAACATATTTCGTAAACTCAAATCCAGCCAGCTTAGTGACAGTAGCAATATCACCCAAAACATACTTCTTAGTGTTACAAGTAAAATGCAAGAACCGATCCCGATAATACTCATACTGCTTCTTCCGAGCTGTAAGCTCGGCTGTAAGCTCGGCTGTAAGCTCGGTGAAATTGTCCAGAATGCGGACAATTTCACCCTGTACGGGGAGCGGCGGGACAGGTATGCGTATATCAAGCAATTTACTCGGTGTCACTTCGACAACCTTCGTACCATGTGCGATTTTACGTTTCTGTGCAAAAAACATCTGTGTGTGGAAATAGTACGCCAGGTACTTTGCATTCTGATTGTGATGAATGATTGCCGTATGTCCACTGACCGCCGCTCTTTCATCTCCTAGCCACACAATGCATTTGCAAACATCTTCAATATTCTCACTCGTTACAGCCATCACAATATCATTGGTTTTAGCAAATTTTTGTTTCTTCGCACACGATTCATCTATATAGGTAAGCGCCTTATCCACAAATAGACCGTACTTCGTATATATCTGCCCATAGTGGATACATGGGACGCCCGAAGAACGAAAATCCTTTTTTTGGAAACTCCCACCGCGCGAAACGCTCGCGATTTCGCCAAGCGTCTTATACTCCACCCCCTCCGGGCAGAGCTCCGCGATCAGCTCCTCCAGTCTACTCATCCGTTCCCACCTCGATTTCCGTGATAATCCGATCGATTTCTTCGCGAAGGTGGTCCTCCCTCGCTACGATCTCCCGGATTTCCTCATTCAGCTTCACGATATCGATCTTCTCCCTTGTGTCTTTTGCCTCTACATAGGTCGAGACCGAGAGATTGTACTCATTATCCACAATGTCCTGATACTCTGCGAGCTGTGAAAAATGCGGGATTTCTTCATGCTTTGCAAAGACATCCACGATACGCGCGATATTCTCCGCGGTGAGCTTGTTGTTATTCGTCACCTTCACGCACTCGGACGAAGCGTCGATGAAGAGTGTGCGGTTATCCGTTTTATTCTTCTTCATCACCATGATGCAGGTCGCGATCGAAGTGCCGAAGAACAGATTGCTCGGAAGCTGGATGATGCAGTCGATGAAGTTGTTATCCACAAGATACTTGCGGATCTTCTTCTCCGCGCCGCCGCGGTACATGATGCCGGGAAAGCAGACGATGGCAGCGGTGCCATTCGCAGCGAGCCAGGAAAGACTGTGCATGATGAAGGCCATATCCGCCTTGCTCTTTGGCGCAAGGACTCCGGCTGGAGCAAAGCGCGGGTCATTGATAAGGAGCGGATTGCTGTCCCCTGCCCACTTGATCGAGTACGGCGGATTCGATACGATCAGCTCAAAGGGTTCATCATCCCAGTGCTGCGGACTGAGCAATGTATCTTCACAAGCTATATCAAATTTATCAAATCCCACATCATGCAAAAACATATTAATACGGCACAGATTGTAGGTTGTGATATTGATCTCCTGTCCATAAAAACCGTTACGGATAGCATTCTTTCCCAGAATTTTCTCAGCCTTCAGAAGCAATGAACCCGAACCGCAAGCTGGATCATATACTTTATTGATTTCTGTTTTTCCTACCGTACCAAGGCGTGTAAGCAGTTCGGACACATCTGCCGGAGTAAAAAACTCTCCACCAGATTTTCCGGCATTCGATGCATACATAGTCATAAGATACTCATACGCATCACCAAAGGCGTCGATGGAATGATCTTTCACATCTCCCAGATTCATTTCGCCTACGCCATTCAGTAACTTTACGAGTTTTTCATTACGCTTTGCAACGGTAGAACCCAGTTTATTGCTGTTTACATCATAGTCATCAAACAGTCCAGCAAAGTCGCTCTCTGCCTCGCTGCCTTTCGCTGATTCCTCGATGTGACGGAACACACGCTCCAGTGTTTCATTTAAGTTTTCATCATTCGCAGCATTGGCACGGACATTACAGAAAAGTTCACTCGGAAGGATAAAAAATCCTTTTTCCTCTACCAGTCCTTCTCTTGCTTCTTCTGCATCCTCATCCGGCATTTTTGCAAAATCAAAATCCGTGTTGCCCGCATCAATTTCACCATTGTTTATGTAATTACACAAGTTTTCGGAAATATAACGATAAAACATCGTTCCAAGAACATAATTTTTGAAATCCCAGCCATCAACTGCTCCACGCAGTTCATCTGCAATCGCCCATATTGCACGGTGCAGTTCATCACGTTCCTGTTCCTTTTTGGTATCAACCATTCTCTTTTCCTCCGTTATCCTCTGGTACAAATTCCAGAATATCGTCAACGCCACAGTTCAGAACACGGCATATACTCTCTACG
>ENA-ORPK01003140-ORPK01003140.1-human-gut-metagenome-genome-assembly--contig:-NODE-3140-length-10562-cov-32.155896_pt1 | contig 10562 bp, 8 predicted proteins | sample MGYA00242139_ERZ509068 | MGnify/ENA primary metagenome ERZ509068 (study PRJEB26280, sample SAMEA2338687) | human gut metagenome | biome: human gut; feature: human-associated habitat; material: faeces... | reverse complement strand
AAGTTAGCCAAATCGCCCTCCATAGAGAACACGCCATCCACAACGATGAGCTTGATAGCATCCTCAGGAAGCTTAGAGAGCACACGCTCCAGATCTTCCATATCGTTGTGCTTGTAGTGAAGCTGGGTAGCGAAAGAGAGACGGCGACCGTCTACGATGGAAGCGTGGTCGCGATCATCACAGATGATATAGTCGTTACGACCAACAACACATGCCAACACACCCTGGTTCACAGAGAAACCAGTAGAGAAGCACAATGTCTCATCCTTACCCATAAACTCAGCGAGCTCTTTCTCGAGCTGCACATGTAAATCGAGGGTACCATTGAGGAAGCGGCTTCCTGCACAGCCAGAGCCGTACTTGTCGAGCGCAGCCTTAGCTGCATCGATAACGCGCTGATCGTTGGTTAAACCCTGATAAGCATTAGAGCCGAACATCAAAATCTTGTGACCGTCAATGTCGGTAACCTCGGTCATCTGCTTACTTGTGATTTCACGGAAATATGGATACACACCGGCAGCCATATACTTCTGTGGTTCACGATAATTCTTGTATCTTTCTTGTAATTGTCCCATTATTAATAGGTGTACTTTATTTTCGATTTTTTATTTTTCTACATTTCAGGGTGCAAAGATACAAAAAAAGACTAATAAATCCGCTATTTTCCTAAGAAAGTTTATTTTTAGCGTTTTTTTTAATGATAAATCTTGCCATTTTAGGTATTTTTATTACTTTTGCAGTACAAAATCACTAAACTCTTGACACAAAAATGAAGAAAAAGATAATATTCATCATGAATCCCATTTCGGGAACAGCCAGCAAGGCTGGCATTCCGAATCTGATTGATTCAACTTTGGACAAAGAGCTTTTTGAGTACGAGATAAAATTGACTGAAAGAGCAGGACATGCATCGGAACTGGCTACAGAGGCTAAGAACAACCACGCCGACATCGTAGTGGCTGTGGGGGGAGACGGAACCGTCAATGAAGTAGCCCGTTCGCTGGTTCATTCGGACACGGCCCTGGGCATTCTGCCTTGCGGTTCGGGCAACGGACTGGCACGCCACCTCCTCCTGCCGATGAACCTGAAGAAGAGCATCGAGGTAATCAACGCATGCAAGATTCATGACCTCGACTATGGCGTCATCAACGGTCATCCATTCTTCTGCACCTGCGGCATGGGCTTCGACGCCTTCGTCAGCATGAAGTTTGCAGAGAGCGGCAAGAGAGGACCTATCAGCTATGCAGAAAACATACTGAGAGAAGGACTGAAGTATGAGCCGGAGACGTATACGCTGGAAGACGAGACGGGAACCAAGCAATACAAGGCGTTCCTGATTTCCTGCGCCAACGCATCGCAATATGGCAACAATGCCTATATTGCTCCGCAGGCTTCGATGAGCGACGGACTGATAGACGTTGTCATCATGGAGCCGTTCGATGTGATTGAGGCTCCGCAGGTCAGTTTCGACATGTTCAACAAGACACTCGACAAAAACTCGAAAATCAAATCGTTCCGTTGTAAGGAGTTGCATATCACGAGAAGCCAGCCTGGCGTGATACACTATGATGGCGATCCGGTTATGACGGGAGCCGAAATAGATGTTCATCTTGAAGAAAAAGGCATCAAGATGGTAGTTAACCCATTTGCAGACAAGAGCGTACGCAAGCCAAACATGATACAGAATGGCATTGCCGAGTTCTTCAACGACCTGAATGCCGTGCGCGACGATATCCACAAGGACATCCAGCGACAGAGCAAGAAGGTGGAAGCCATCAGCAAAATGGTGCAAAGGAAACTGAACCTTTGAAATAGTGATTAATGAGTAGTGATTAGTGAGTAGTGATTAGTGAGTAGTGATTAGTGAGTAGTGATTAGTGAGTAGTGATTAATTTGCCTGCGGATTGACATCATCCTTGTGCAATTACCCACTAACCACTATTAAATAATCACTAATCAATAATCACTATTAAATAATCACTAATCAATAATCACTATTAAATAATCACTAATCAATAATCACTACTAAATAATCAATACTCACTATTCCAGATAAAATTCTTCCGTAATTTTCGCATACCATTCAGAGCGGTTCCCTTCAGAATCCGTCATGATTTCCGTGCACTTATCTATCATGCCCGCACGACGCTTGGAGAAGGCAACAAGATAGCGTTTGGGCTGCTTGCGCTCCACCGTCTTCACACCACACTGACGAACAAGCGAAAGTCCTGAGCAATAGGCTTCTGAAGCAAAAGACTCCAGCACATCGGCCGGCACTATCGCAGAGAACACACCCTCATCGGAAAGCCATCGCCTGACACCCTTCATCAGAACCGGGAACGGCAGACTGTCAGAATGCCGAGCCATCGCGCGCTTACTGTCAGGATTTTTTAATCCATTCACAAAGAAAGGCGGATTGCTCACGATGGCATCAAAAAGTCCCCCGTCAGCCTTCACGGCCTCCAGCTTCGAAAAATCCTGCAAGGCGCAGCACGCTATCCCTACCCGGTCGGCAAAAGGACTGGCTGCCACATTCTCCCTAGCCTGCATGCAGGCATCCGGATCAATATCTATTCCCCAAACCTGAGCCTCAGGGAAACGCTGCGCCATCATGAGCGAGATAAGTCCCGTACCCGACCCAATGTCGAGTATACGTTGTCCACCCTCAGCCCATGCACCCAGCAGCACCCCGTCGGTGCCCACCTTCATCGCACAGCGATCCTGCTGTATTTCAAACTGTTTAAATGTAAATCCAGCCATAAATCTTCTCTCGTTATTTTTTATTTTCCAAAACTATCCATTTCAGAGATAATAACGTGCAACAGAGCCATATATTGTAAAATATCGGGAAAAAGACTGTCTTTTGCCACTCATAACGGAGATAAATCGGCTTTTATTTATTAAATAATCTATACTTCTACACGAATTCGCAAAAAAATGAGTAACTTTGCACCTTAAAAATAAGAATTCGATAAAAGAAATGAAAAGAAACGAAACTCAGATACAAATGTTTGCCGATTTCGAGGGCGATCCAAGCTCATTGCTCACAGAAAATCCGGCAGGAATCTATCCGATGCTCTGCACCAGAGAGCTCGTTGCCTTTCCTACTGTGCTCATCCCTATCGTCGTGGGGAGAGCTGCCAGCAAGAATCTGGCAGAAAAACTGGCTAACAAGCCAAATACCATCTTCTGCGTCTTCTGCCAGAAGAACAAGGATGAAGACCATCCAAAGGAAGCCGACCTGTATGATACAGGTGTCTTCGCCAAACTCGTAAAGGTAATCAACATGCCTGACGGTTCGGGCAACCAGACCATCATCATCCAGTGCCTGGGCAGATGTCACCTGGAGAAAATCGAGAAAACCACTCCATACTATAGCGCCAGCGTAACCAGTCTGCCGGAAATATGGCCAGCGGAAAACGATACCGATTTCCCAACCATCCACCAGACGCTCCTGAAGGAAACCATCAGCTATATCAACGCCAACGATAATATCCCTACCGACCTGGTTTATGCCATCAACGAGATGTCGCATAGCACCATCCAGGGAAACTTCATCTGCAGCGCCATCCCTTTCAGCATCGAAGACAAGATGAAGATGCTGGAACAGGACACACTGAACGACCGTCTGCTGGAAGCCCTCAGGGCTTTGCACAAGGAATCGAAACTGCTCCACCTGCAGAACGAAATCAGCATGAAGACCCGCTATGACCTGGACGAGGAACAGAAGGAATACTTCCTGAAACAGCAGATAAGAAACATCAGAAAGGAACTGGGAGATGGAGACGGAAGACCGGAGAGAAAGGAAATCATAGAGAAAGCCAAAGGAAAGAACTGGAACGAGACCACTCAGAAGATATTCAAGAAGGAACTTGCCAAGCTGGACACCATCCATCCGCAAAGTCCCGACTACTCCATACAGATAAGCTTCCTGCAGACCATGGTAGACCTGCCTTGGAATGAATATACCGAGGACGACCTGAGTCTGTCGCGCGCCAAGAGAATACTGAACCGTGACCACTACGGCATGGAAAAGGTGAAGGAGCGCATCCTGGAATACCTGGCTGTAAGAGCACTGAACGGCGGACAGAAGAGTCCGATACTCTGCCTCTACGGTCCTCCAGGAGTAGGAAAGACCAGTCTCGGCAAGAGCATCGCCGACGCCATGAAGCGCAAATACGTGCGCATGTCATTGGGCGGTCTGCACGACGAGGCAGAAATACGCGGTCATCGCCGCACTTATATCGGAGCCATGCCAGGACGCATCATCAAGAACATCCAGAAGGCTGGCAGCAGCAACCCTGTCTTCATCCTCGACGAGATAGACAAGGTGGGCAAGAACAACTTCCAGGGCGACCCGGCATCGGCTCTGCTCGAAGTGCTGGACCCGGAACAGAACAACGCCTTCCACGACAACTATCTGGATGCCGACTACGACCTCTCGAAGGTTCTCTTCATCGCAACAGCCAATGACCTGGGAAGCATTCCACGCCCATTGCTCGACCGTATGGAGCTGATAGAAGTGGGCGGATACATTACCGAGGAAAAGATAGAAATAGCCAAGCGCCACCTGGTACCTAAGGAACTGGAGAACAACGGTCTTGACAAGCAGGAGGAGAAAATCAGCTTCAACAAGGCTGCCCTGGAATGCATCATCGAGCACTATACGCGCGAAAGCGGAGTAAGACAGCTGAAGAAGCAGATCAACAAGTGCCTGAGAAAGGTGGCATACAAGATGGCATGTGACGGCAAGCTGGAGCATCCTACCATCGGCATGGACGAGGTGAAGGAACTCCTGGGCAATCCGCCATTCAACCGTGACATCTATCAGGGCAACGACTATGCCGGAGTGGTAACCGGACTGGCGTGGACCTCTGTGGGCGGCGAGATTCTCTTCATCGAGACCTCATTGAGCCGTGGCAAGGCAGGCAAGCTGACCCTTACCGGCAATCTGGGTGACGTGATGAAGGAGTCGGCAGTCATCGCCCTGGAATACATCAAGTCGCACATCGACCTGCTGGGCGTAGACTACCGCATCTTCGAGAACTGGAATCTCCACATCCACGTACCGGAAGGAGCCACTCCGAAAGACGGTCCGTCGGCAGGTATCACCATCGCCACCAGCATCGCCTCAGCCATCACCCAGCGCAAGGTTCGCAAGAACACAGCCATGACGGGCGAAATCACCCTGCGAGGAAAGGTTCTGCCAGTAGGCGGCATCAAGGAGAAGATACTTGCAGCCAAGCGCGCCGGCATCACCGACATCGTTATCTGCAAGGACAACCGCAAGGATATCGAAGAGATTCCGGCAAAATATCTCAAGGGCGTATCCTTCCACTATGTAGAAGACGTGGCCGACGTATGGGAATTTGCCCTCACCGATGAAAAGGTTAAGCACCCTATCGACTTCACCATTCCAGAAAATGACAAAAAGAATTAAAAATGAAATTTGAATTACAAGTAACAGATAAGGCTAGCGATGCACGCACCGGCATCATCACCACCGACCACGGACAGATCAAGACTCCTATCTTCATGCCAGTAGGAACGGTGGGCAGCGTGAAAGGTGTACACTTCGAGGAACTCAAAAAGCAGGTGAAGGCTCAGATCATCCTGGGCAATACCTATCACCTCTATCTGCGTCCGGGACTTGAAGTAATCAAGGCAGCAGGCGGACTGCACAAGTTTAACGGCTGGGACCGCCCTATCCTCACCGACAGCGGCGGCTTCCAGGTATTCTCGCTCACAGGCATCCGCAAGCTGAAGGAGGAAGGTTGCGAATTCCGCTCACACATCGACGGAAGCAAGCACTTCTTCACACCGGAAAACGTGATGGATACAGAGCGCATCATCGGTGCCGACATCATGATGGCTTTCGACGAATGCCCTCCGGGACAGAGCGACTTCCAGTATGCCAAGAAGAGTCTTGAACTGACCCAGCGCTGGCTGGACCGCTGCCTGAAGCGCTTCAACGAGACCGAACCGCTCTACGGCTACCATCAGAGCCTCTTCCCTATCGTACAGGGCTGCACCTTCCCGGAACTCCGTCGCGAGGCAGCCAAGTTTATCGCAGACAAGGGAGCAGACGGCAACGCCATCGGAGGTCTGGCTGTAGGCGAACCTACCGAGGTGATGTATGAGATGATAGAAGTGGTGAACGAAATCCTGCCAAAGGACAAGCCACGTTACCTGATGGGCGTGGGTACCCCTCAGAACATCCTGGAAGCCATCGAACGAGGCGTAGACATGTTCGACTGCGTGATGCCAACCCGCAACGGAAGAAACGCGATGCTCTTCACCTACAACGGCACCATGAACATGCGCAACAAGAAATGGGAGATGGACTTCAGCCCAGTGGATCCGGACGGATGCGAAATCGACCAGATTACCAGCAAGGCATACCTGCACCACCTCTTCAAGGCACAGGAACTCCTGGCGATGCAAATAGCCAGCATCCACAACCTCTCGTTCTATCTGCGACTCGTTACCGATGCACGCCAGCATATAGAGCAGGGCGACTTCGTACAGTGGAAGCGATCTGTCATCGACCAGCTCGGCAGAAGAATTTAAATTACTGAAGTTAGGAGTAAGAAGTCTCAGGAGCATGGAGCCCCCGACGGCTCCTGCTCCCGGAAAATACTGATTTATGAAAGATTTTAAATACATCAGAAAACATCGCAGAAGATTAAAGTTCGGCAGAACCATGGCTCGAAGATTCGGATGGCTCACCGCTGCCCTCAGATGGCTGGGCAGAAAACTGAGCTGGATGGGAAAGGTCATGCGATGGATTGGGCATAAACTGCGATTCCTCAAGGTGCTCAAGTATCTCAACCCACTGAGATACATCAAACGATTGGACTGGTATATCATCAAGAAGTTCGTAGGCTACTACTTCTTCTCGATAGCGCTCATCATCACCATTGCCATCGTGTTCGACTTCAACGACAACCTGTCGAAGTTTACCGAGTATCATGCACCGGCACGAGCTATCATCTTCGATTACTATGCCAACTTCGTGCCATACTTCGCCAACCTCTTCAGTGCGCTGTTCGTGTTCGTAGCGGTCATCATGTTCACCTCCAAACTGGCAGGAAATTCAGAGATCATCGCCATGCTGGCATCGGGAGTATCGTTCAAGCGCCTGCTTCGCCCGTACATGATTACCTGCATATTCCTCTCGGCACTCTCCTACACGCTCTCTGCCTATGTGATTCCGCACGGCACGGTCATCCGACAGAACTTTGAGACGATGTACAAGAACAAGAAGAAGAATACCTCTGCCGAAAACGTGCAGCTGCAGGTGGACCGAGGCGTGATAGCCTACATCCAGCATTACGACAACAACTCAAAGAGGGGCTACGGATTCTGTCTAGACAAGTTCCAGGAAAAGAAACTGGTGAGCCACCTGACGGCATCAGAAATACAGTATGATACCATCAGCGACTCCAAATACCACTGGAAACTAACCAACTGGAAGGTACGCCGACTGCATGGCATGAAAGAGAAGATTACGAGCGGAATGAATAAAGATACGCTCATCACCATGGAGCCAACCGACCTGGTCTACTCCAAGGGACAGCAGGAAACCTTTACCAGTCCGGAGCTGAAGGATTACATCTCCAAGCAGATCAACCGCGGTTCGGGCAATGTGGTACAGTACAAGGTGGAGTATCATAAGCGCATCGCCTCCTCCTTCGCCTCATTCATCCTCACCATCATCGGCGTGTCGCTCTCCTCACGCAAGCGCAAGGGCGGCATGGGTAAGGCTCTGGGACTGGGTCTGGCTTTGAGTTTCGGCTATATCATGCTGCAGACCGTCTGCGCCACCTTCGCCATCCAGGCAAACTTCCCGCCAATGCTGGCGGCATGGTTGCCTAACATCATTTACGCCTTCGTGGCATACTTCTGCTACCGCAAGGCACCGAGGTAATAAACATTGAAAAAAAGAAAGAAAATGTATTTCGACGAATTAGATTTAAACGACAACGTGCTCGACGCATTATACGATATGCGATTCGACACATGCACCCCAGTACAGGAAAAATGTATACCAGAGATATTGGAAGGTCATGATGTGCTCGGCGTAGCCCAGACCGGAACCGGAAAGACAGCTGCCTATCTGCTGCCGGTATTGAGCAAGCTGGATGATGGTGGCTATCCTAAGGATGCCATCAACTGCGTCATCATGTCGCCTACCCGTGAGCTCGCACAGCAGATTGACCAGGCGATGCAGGGCTTCGGCTATTATCTGCAGGACGTGAGCAGCGTAGCTGTATACGGTGGAAACGACGGCAACCGCTACGATCAGGAGCTGAAGAGTCTCCGCATGGGTGCCGACGTAGTCATCGCCACACCAGGACGTCTCATCACCCACATCTCGCTGGGCAACGTAGACCTCAGCAAGGTAAGCTTCTTCATCCTCGACGAGGCCGACCGCATGCTCGACATGGGTTTCTCAGAGGATATCAATACCATCGCTGCCAAGCTGCCTAAGACTTGCCAGACCATCATGTTCTCGGCTACCATGCCAGAGAAGATTGAGGAATTGGCAAAGTCGCTGCTCAAGGATCCGGTAGAGATCAAGCTCGCAGTGAGCAAGCCTGCAGAGAAAATCAAGCAGGAGGCTTACGTATGTTACGAAACCCAGAAGATGACCATCATCAAGGATATCTTCAAGGCTGGCGACATGAAGCGTGTCATCATATTCAGCGGCAGCAAGATGAAGGTGAAGCAACTGGCTGCTGCCCTTCAGCAGACCGGTATCAACTGCGGCGCCATGCACTCAGACCTGGAGCAGGCTGAGCGTGATGATGTGATGTTCAAGTTCAAGAGCGGTCAGTATGACGTGCTCGTGGCTACCGACATCGTGGCTCGTGGTATCGACATCGACGACATCGAGATGGTTATCAATTATGACGTGCCTCACGATACCGAAGATTACGTTCACCGCATCGGTCGTACAGCCCGTGCCAACCGCGACGGTAGAGCCATCACCTTCGTCAACGAAGAGGACATGTTCTGGTTCCAGCAGATTGAGAAGTTCCTGGAGAAGGTGGTAGAGAAGATGCCGCTTCCTGAGGGATGCGGCGAGGGGCCTGAATATATCAAGCTGAACAAGCCTAGCAAGAAAGGCGGACGTGGAGGCAAGGGCGGAAACGGACGCAAGGGCAATGGACGTGGCGGAAATGAGAACGGCGAAAAGACCAAGGCTAAAAACAGACGCCAGAAAGACCGCGAGCAGACTGCTCATAAGCACAAGCCAAACAACCCTAACAACCGACAGGAGAAAGCTCCTAAGGAAGGAAAGGTACAGAACGGTGAGGCTCAGCAGAACGGACAGAACAATCAGCAGAACGGTCAGCAGAACGGTCAGAACGGACAGCAGAAGCAGGGCAACAAGAAGCCTCAGCAGAACAAGCCATATCCACAAAACCAGGAAGGCGAACAGACAAGAAGCAACGACAATCCAAACAACAAGCGTCGCAACAACAACAAACGCCGCAATGGTAACAATGGCAACAACGGTAACAATGCTGAGAATGCAAACCCTCAGCAACGCCCTGGTACAGAAAACAATGTACGCCCAGGAAGCAACGGTCGTGGCAGAGGCGTAGCTCAGAAGAAGCAGAATCCAAACAACCAGCAGAAGCAGAATGCAGCTCCACAGAAACCGGGGGCAGCTCCTCAGCAGAAGCCAGCCCCAGCTCAGAAAAAGGGCGACAAGCAGGGTTCACGCAAGTATGAGCCAGTGGTAAATCCACAGAAGAAAGAAAACGTGGTAAAGAAAATCTTCAACAAGATTTTCGGATTCAAGAAGTAATATAACAAGTCGCAAAAAGGCAAAAGCATTCAAACCCTGATTGCTTTTGCCTTTTACGTTTTCCTTTCGACCGATAACCGTTAGTTCTGTCATCAATAGTGTTAAAAATCATAAGAATCACATCGGTTCGCATTATTTTTATTATCTTTGCATTTCAACAAAACATATATAAATAAATATAGAATTATGAATGTAGGAGATAGAATACCAGAGATTCTTGGCATTGACCAGGACGGACGTGAGATCAAGGCAAGCGACTATCGTGGTCGCAAGATAGTACTCTACAGTTATCCGAAGGCTAACACCAGCGGATGCACAGCCGAGGCCTGCTCTCTGCAGGCACACAAGGAGGAGCTGGCAGCAGCCGGTTACGAGATCATCGGCGTGAGCAAGGACAAGCAGGCGCTGCAGAAGAAGTTTGCAGAAACCAAGGGTCTGCAGTTCCCCCTTATTGCCGATACAGAGACCACCCTTTTGCAGGAACTCGGTTGCTGGGGCGAGAAGGTAACCTGCGGCAGAAAGACCATCGGCATCCTCCGCACCACTTATCTCGTCAACGAAGAAGGCATCATTGAGAAGATTTTCACTCCAAAGGAGATCAAGACCAAGATTCATGCAGAGCAGATTCTGGATTACATCCATCAATAAGCCTACAACAGAATGGACAATATTGTCATCGAACTTTTTCTGTTGAGCATCGGAGCCAGTTTTGTGCAACGCACCACTGGCTTCGGTTTTGGCA
>ENA-ORPK01003137-ORPK01003137.1-human-gut-metagenome-genome-assembly--contig:-NODE-3137-length-10573-cov-9.265355_pt1 | contig 10573 bp, 11 predicted proteins | sample MGYA00242139_ERZ509068 | MGnify/ENA primary metagenome ERZ509068 (study PRJEB26280, sample SAMEA2338687) | human gut metagenome | biome: human gut; feature: human-associated habitat; material: faeces... | reverse complement strand
ATATGTCCGCATAAGTTATTTCAATGACGGATGGCCGCAGGAGGTGGTCAGTCAGAACAACATAAGCCTGGGCGCCCGCCAGAAGCTGAAACAGAAATACATCACATGGGATTACCGCAGTGTGGGATATTCTGAGTGAGATGACATGAAAATAGGGATAGGCCGGAAATGGCTTGTCCCTATTTTCTCTTACCTCGTTACGACTTCTTTGTCAATAAAGGAATCCGAACATCCATAGTGGCACTTGATTGTCAAACACATACTCTATTGTATCCTTGACCACATATGCGTCTTCTAAATTGGATATTTGTTTCTTTCCTTTGTTGCGCCCGCCCACTTCGAAAGTCTTTCCGTCAATCTCAAAATCTGAAACAGGAGATTCTACCGTATCGTACTTCTGCTTGGTCCAGCAATAAAAGATAGTCTTTCGGGCATTCCCCGTGTCCGGATTTTCGCCCGAAAGGACATAGGACATATTGGAATTCTGGAGATAAAGCTTGTCCATTTTGCGGAGAATTGCGTCCCCGTTGGCCTTCATACGCAGGACGGAAACAAGTTCGGCTTTTTCCAGATATTCCAGATACTTGGGAAGTTCGTTGCGACTTAATTCCAAGTCTCTTGCCATATCCGAGAAATTAATCTTGACAGGGACGCTCTTGGAAATGTAGTACATGAATTTCTTGAGCTTCTGGGTGGCGGCGATGGTCATCCTGGCGTATTTGGGAATATCGACTTCAACGGTAGTGTTGATGACTTGTCTCATACGAGTCTCGAATTCCGGTTCCTGAAAAAAAGGATAGCAGCCCTTTTTCATATATTCTTCGAAGTATTTCAACGGCCGTTCAGCTCCGTACGGAAAATCAATTTTCCCTTGCAATACATCTTCCAAACTGGCAGGTTTTAATGACCAGCCATTGCGCAAGTTCAAGTATTCGCGGAATGACCAGACAGGAAGATGGTACTCGATGACGCGACGACTAAGGTCTGCACCCCCTTCTTTAAGATCCAATATTGAACTGCCGGAATATACGACATGGAGCAGCGGCAGGCTATCGTAGATGTTCTTGACCTCCTGACTCCAGCCCGGATATTTATGAATTTCGTCTATATACAGATATTTCCCGCCACGGGCGAAGAAGCTCTTGGCAGTATCAAGAAGAGTGTGTGCGCTGAAGTAGATATCATCTGCAATCACGTAAAGGGACTCATTCTTGTTCCCGGTTCTCTTGATGTGTTGTAGGATGAGAGTGGATTTACCGACACCTTTCTGGCCTAGGATACCCAAGATGCGGACATCCCAGTTTATGGTGTCGTGCTGCTCCCGGAAAAAGTTCATGGGTGTCAGTTCCAGAAGTTGATGGAATTGTTCGTAAAGTGTCTGCATAATAAATTGCGGCATTTATTCAGCACAAATATAAGAAAATTGCAGGAAAGTTTACGCAATATTTATGAAAAGTTGCGTGGTTTTATTCGCAGTGGACTTTCTGGGAAGGTCACGGATGAAGAAGATTTGGAAAAACCATAAGAATAGATATGGTCGGCAAAGGACCGCCTCAGCATCTCGATTTTACATTGATAATTGCCTATCTCACAGAAAATTTGTAAATTCGTTGCATTGTTACGCAACTTATTTGCAATGAAGAAATATTCAATTAATAGGAATAACACCGATGGAAGGCTTTGGGGATTGTCGTATTTATTTGCAATTGGAATTCCAAGTATAATTAGTGCTGCGAACGCTTCTCCTATTTCAGGGAAATTTGCAGATACACACGATTACACGTCATATGAGATGCGAGCAAATAGGAAAGCGAAGAGATACTTCGGTAGATATTATGGCGTATCGTGGAAGACCAAATATCGGTCTGCCGATTATGAGGCGTATTATCCAACCCATTATTAAATCTTCGAGAAGAATGAAAAGAAAAGTTGCGATCTTTATTTGTATAGTGTTATTAGGTTCGTCATGTTATGAACCTGGAGAAAGAGGTCTGTTTTTGAATAACAAGTCTGGTTATGAATTGACTTGTTTTGTGGCGGATGAGATTAATTCTGCGTATTCCGTATCAACAGAAGGATTGTTTTCAGCAAATGTAAACATATATAATCAAACTGTGACTATTACGGGGCGTGTTGTTAACGGTGTCCCTAAAGTTGGAACTATGTATATTGTTAGGTAAGTATGAAAAATTGGAAAGCAGAATTAAAAACAATGATGTTGGATGGCCGATGGAGTGAGGCTGTAGTCTTAATGCAGAACATTATTAAGAACACTCCTGATAATCCGGATGCATATTTGAATATGGTTTACCTTTTGGAGGTGATTTTAGTGGAGGAGCGGTCGTTGGGAACTATTGACTGTGAACCGATGTTCTATGATGAATGTGAGGCTCTTGCTGTTGAAACTTTTCAAGCAGGATGTGCAAAATTTAAGAATGATCCATCATATATGTTCTTTATGGGTTTTATTACGACTTGGTGTGAGTGGTTGTATGGTATGGATGAAACGGCGGCGGATAATATGATGCAGGAGGCTCATAGGCTGGATCCTCTAAATAAGATTTATCTATGGTCTAGTATAGGTGGTCGTCATTATTCGAACGAAAACGATCAAGAGAAGGATATTTATGATTATACAAAGATGCTGTTGTCGGATGCGGAATTGGTGAAGGAAGTTCGCGATAGAGGTCCTATTGGAGATTATTATATTGAAGGAATGGATAGCGCGATGAAAAATGCTCAACTTTATTTTGATTTAAATGGATGTAATTAGTGCTAAAAACTCGCATAATATTGGACGATTAAGGCCGTCTCATTCTTATGAGCCATATGAAAGAAGGGCAAATAGGCTAGCAGCGAAATATTTTAGTAAGAATTATGGTGTTAATTGGTTCTCTCCATACCCGAATTCAAATAGTCCTTGGACAATAGCAGATTATTATCCTTTATAAATAAAACGATGAAAAAGAATTATTTAATATTGAGTTTTTGTCTTATTCCTATTCTTGCTTCAAAATGTATTGATTTTGAGGGTGATTCTTGGGTGACGTTAAAAAACAATGCTGATTATGGTGTTGTTGCTCTTTTTGCAGACCTTTTTACAGGATTTTGTTATCCGGATACTCTGCTGCCAGAAATACCCGTGTTCTATACTATTGTTGATTCTGTTAAATCTAACCCTAAAGAGGATCAGATAGTTCTGTATGGTGGAAGTTCTTTTTCAAAGGCGTTGAAAACTAACACAACTTCTGATACTTTGTCAGTGTTTGTTTTCCATATTGACACCTTGTTGAGTCACTCCTGGAAAGAAATCCGTAATGGCTATAAAATTCTGGTCAGATACGATTTGAGTGCGGAGGACCTTGAGTCGTTAAAAGGGAAAATATATTACCCTCCAACAACGGCAATGAGGAACATTCATATGTTTCCACCATATGAGAAAGTCAAAGTTCGTTAGAATGTTTTATGAATATAACGTGTGAATTATGAATGTCCTGAATCGAAACACTTTTAGGGGGAAGGCGTTGAGGGCTTTTTTGTTGACCGAGTTGCTGGTAGTCCTTGTGATCATTGGGATTCTGGTGTTGGTTGCGATGCCGAACCTGATGCCGTTGATCTCAAGGGCGAAGGCGACGGAGGCGCAACAGCAACTTACTTTCCTGCATTCGTTGGAGAAGAGCTATTTCTACACCTACTCACGATATTCCAGTGATTTGGAGGAACTTGGGTTTGAGCAGACTGCCCTTGTGACGGATGGTGGAAATGCCAATGATCGCATTGAGGTCGTGGAGGCAGGCGAGAACGGCTTCAAGGCTCAGGCGGTCTCAGTGGTTGATTTTGACAAGGACGGAGTCTTTAACGTTTGGGAGATTGACCAGGACAAGAACCTGAAGGAGACTGTGAAGGACTGATGCGATGTTGAGGTTGCTTTCCATATTCCCGCTTACGGTTATGATGGTCTCGGATGCGAGAAGCCGCACGGTTTCATCCTGGTGGCTGTCGGCTTCGTGCTGATCGCGATGTACCTCCCGATGTTCAAATTGGGGATGACCATTAGTTAGGGCTTGTGAATATACCGCCTTGAATCATTACAAGCTGGGGCGAAAAGTTCCCTCGCTTACAGAACGCTTTCATGTTACTGTGCCACAGACGTGGGTGAGGGCACGCTATGGCTGAAAAAGTAAAAGCCTAAAGCTATAGTTTTTCAGTCAAGGTGCCACCAGGGTGGATCACAGTGGCTGTGTGGCTGAAGGGGTTTTGTAAGAAATCATACGCGTCGAATTCGGCTTTCAACGCATTCGGAATCGCACTCATGAGTGGGGGGAGGTATAAAACTTAACCTTTACAAACACTATAAAGCCCAAGTTCGGTTTTTATTGCTAACTTTACAGACGGTTGAAGAAAATTATTGTTTTTCAACCGTTTAGTTATTGTTGAAAACTTTACAACACAATGTTTGGGCAATTTACTCATTTTGATTCGTCGTGATTCTGGTCTAAATTTGACAGTGCTGATGACCGGTAATGCCGGCATCTCGATAAGCCGAAACACTAAAGCGACACAATAACTACTGAATATGCTATACCAGAAAAGAATCAATAAAATCATAGGTGACATCGACAAGTTCTTCGACACGATCGACCAGGCCTTGCTGATTTTCGGTGAGGGGGTGAAGAACTATCTTTATACTAATGTCGAGGCGTTCAAAGGGAATCTTCAGACGATGACCCGGCTGGAGAACGAGGCGGAACTCCTTCGCAGGGAGATCGAGGCCGGACTTTACAGGCAGTCAAGTCTTGTGAGGCTTAGAGGAGACATCATGCGTCTTCTGGAGGCCTTGGACCACATCATCGACACCTTGAACGACAATCTGTTCCAGTTCGAGATAGAGAGGCCGTTCATTCCGGTGGAGTTGAATGCGGATTTCTTGAAACTCACTGAGTTGTCCATTCAGGCTGTGGAGACGGCCATTCCAGCGGCCAAGGCCTATTTCAGGACTTCGGACAGTATCACCGAGAAGGTTCACAGGGTCTATTTCTACGAAAAGGAGGCGGACAAGCAGGCCAAATCCCTCAAGAAGAAGGTTTTCCATACGATGGACGAATTAAGGCTCAGCCAGAAGTTCCATCTGCGCTACTTCGCACTCCACATCGAGGAGATTTCAATGGAGGCCGAGAAAGTGGCTGACCAGCTGTCGGTTATGTCAATCAAAAGAAGCATCTGATGACAATGACGGTGTTCATACTCTTTGTCATCATCCTGACAGGATGGTTCTCGGTGACGGATCTGCCCGTTGCTCTGGCTCCTGCCGGAACCTGCCACACTGTGGCCAGACGGCTCCGTGTCCCGGGAATAATGCTTCTGCTGTTTGTCGGGGTCGGTCTTTCCCGTCCTGTGTCTCCTCAGCTTGTTCCCGGCAGGGATTACGCTGTGGTGATCTTCGCCGCGACCTTGGCGGTAGTGGCCGTCAGGATATTCATAAAGGACGCTTCCATAGTGTTTTCTCTTGCCGGAGCGATAGCCGGGACGCGGATGCTCCAAAGCGGTTCGTCGGCTATCAAGTGGTCGGTGCCGCTTTCGTGGCTGGCCGCGGTCATATTCACAATCCTTATCGCCATCATTCTTTGCAAAGTAATCTCTGCGATTTCGTCAAGGTCTGATTGTCATCTGCTTACGAAGATGAACAGGATGGGGCTGGCGATGACGATCGCGGCCTCGGCGCTGATGCTTGCCATAGGGTTCAACCTTGGAGGGCTTGTTCCGTCGGTCTCAACGTTGGAATTCCAACTGTTGGTGTTTGCCGCTGTTGCCATAGCCATATGTTTGCTGGTAAAGGGCGAGGCCGGATCCAACTCGCACAGACTTATGGAGAGGTGGTTCGACATCAATGCCGAGGCCGCTTTGGCGATGACGCTTGCCACCGCGCTTGTCACCTTGATCTTCTCTTTCGATTTGAGGATCGGGAATATTCAATTGAAAGCCACTCCTTTGGCTCCAGGGCTTCTGATGTTGGCTGGGCTTGCCGGTTGCGAACTGGCTCAGAACAAGGAGGTCAATTGGATGCCTCTTGCCTCCAAGATCGGCACGAACGCGCTTTTGACTCCGCTTCTGGCGATGATTCTCGCCTGTCTTATCTCTGGTATGATACATCCGAACCTGTTCTCCTTGGTGAACGCCCAGGTCGGGCTCCTCATTATGCTTCTCGCCCTTGTCTCGGGCGGTCTGACGGTCATGTCGTTCCTTTATCTGCGCGCATCGAAGACCTCCGGCAGGACTCTTCGTGAAATGGACGATGAACTGAACGAGAACCGCCGGGCAATCAACGAGATGGAGATCAAGACGATGCAGGCGGAGAATGAGAACCTGCACAACCTGCTGGATCTCAAGCGCAAGGAACTCGTCAGCGTGGCGATGAACCTGAGCGAGCAGAAAGAGTTCATGGACGGGCTCTACGAAAAGGTCAAACAGGCTCAGGCGGAGATGGAACCGGAGAAGAAGGACGAACTTCTTCACGAACTCCGTACCGATCTCAATCTCAGAAGGAATTTCTCCAACGAGATAGATAGTTTCTATGCCCAGGTCGAGACCCTCCACAAGGATTTCACGACCCGGATGACCGAATGGTTCCCACAATTGACAAAACAGGAGAGACGCCTGGCTATGCTGCTAAGGCTCGGTTTCTCCACGAAATATATAGCCGCATTGATGAATATAGCTCCGACGAGTGTCGAGATAGGCAGGCACAGGCTCCGCGCGAAGCTTGGCCTGGCCAGAGGGCAGAATCTGACGGAATTTGTCAAAACTATATAACCAAGTTTATTAATCGCTTAATGTTGTAAAGTATGAAAAGAGTTGTTTTTGTTTCTCTGGCGGCCTTTCTGGCAGTCTCGTTGTCCGCCCAGACAACGGACACGAAGAAGGATTCAGAGGTTGAACTGAACCAGTATGGTCAGCAGGTGAACTCCACTCCGGGACAGGTAAAGATCCAGGACGGAATCATGGTGCTGGACGCCAAGAAGATCGACTACAAGATGTGGTTCGACATCCGTGTGCAGGGCGACGCAGCTGTCTTTTTCGGAGGTCCGGACTTCACTTCTTCCCAACTTGACGGGAAGGATAATCCTAACCACATCGGAAACGGAATGTCCATCCGCCGTGCCCGTTTCGCCGTCAAGGCCCAGCTGGACAGGAACTGGTACGGAGAGATTGACACTGACTGGGCTGATGGAATATGTGAACTCAAGGATGCCATTCTGGCCTATAATGGAGTGCCCGGGCTTGAGATCAAGGCAGGTAATTTCAAGGAGTCTTTCTCCATCCAGCGCAACACCACATCCCGTTACCTTATGTTCATGGAACGCCCGATGGTGACCTCGCTCGCACCGTCAAGGCATCTGGGGCTGAATCTGACATATTCAAACAAATGGTTCTGGTTTGCCGGCGGTGTGTTCGGACCTGAGCTCAAGGGAGCCGAAGAGGCCACGGCCATGAAGGACAACAACAAGGATCTTGGCCGCAACGCAGGCCTGTCCTACACGGGGAAAGTAGTCTTCCGTCCTCTCTATAAGTGTTCGGAGTCGGCTCTTCATCTTGGCGGAGCGATATCCTACCGTGAGCCGAAGGTCACATCCACCGACGCTTACGGAGCCGCGCGCTACAGCAGCCGCAACTCTACGAGCATCAACAGGAAGAAGTACCTCGACACCGATGTCATCACAGGTCTTGACCATGAGCTTGCCTGGACCGCAGAGCTTGCCGGTTTCTACAAAGGGCTGCGCTATGAGGGCGCCTACCTCACCCGCGGGGCTTTTCTGGACAAGAAGATCAACAACCTCGGAACCCAGTGGGCCGACGGTTGGTACGCGCAGGCTTCCTATCTTCTTTTCGGCGGTCGTCAGAACTACGACTACGATGGCGCCAAACCGACCAGAATCACTCCTGGGCGCTCCTGGGGTGATGTCGAACTTGCCGTGCGTTATGAATATTGCGACTTCAACACCGCTGACTACTTCGGAGGAAGCGCGGAGGCGTTCAGTTTCGGGATCAACTTCTACCCGACCAAGAACGTGAAGTTTGTCATCAACTACCAGTACAACAACAATGACCGCTATGCCAACGGCAAGGGCAAGCTGTTCGTTGGTCACGACGCCGCCGGCAATCCTACCAAGGACTACACCAAGGTAGTAGAGGGCGCCGGCAAGGCCGGGGTTGACTACCATATGCTCGCGATGCGTTTCCAAGTCGCTTTCTAATTGATTTATAAAATATTATGAATATGAAAAAGATAGCATTGTTTTCGGCGTTGGCTCTCATTCTCGCCGGATTCGCCTCCTGCGTTGAGGATAAGATTTACGATGTGGCCAGCATTTCCGACATAAAGAACACCGTTGCCTACACAGAGGATGATGCCGTGACGGTGACAGCGAAAGTCACCGCTCTGGTGGAGATCACAAAGGTTGAGTTGCTGTACAAGGCGGGGACAGAAGCGGAAAAGACTGTTCCTATGATCGGAATGACAAATGATGCGGGCGTGTACCAAGGAACTATCCCAGCCGCCCCGGTCGGCACAAAGGTCGTCTATCACATTGAAGCGAGCACAGACGGGAACACTGAATGTTCTCCGGAGGTCTCCTACACCGTCGGTGAGGTTCCGATCGACTACACTGGCCTGGCTCTGAACGAACTCAACGGCAACGACAAATTCATCGAGATCTACAACAAAGGGAAAGAGGACATCCATATTAAAGGAATATCCATCCAGAAGGACGGCAAGGATGTCTGGACGGCTCCTTCCGCCATCCTTAAATCAGGAGAGTTCGTTCTCCTTTACAGCACCGATGTCCAGGCCGATCACGCAGAGCATCCGGATGGCTATTTCTTTGGCTCAGGCCTTTCCGCCAAAAAGGCTGTCAAGGTGGAACTGTTCGACCCTAAAGGCGGAAGTCTGGACTGCTTCAATCTCGTGAACTTCGTCAAGAAGGCAAGCGCGTCCTACAGCCGTGTTCCTGACGGGACAGGGGCTTGGTACTTCACTTCCGCCACCCCGGCCGCCAAGAACGCCAACGAGACCGCTGACAAAGTCGAAGGTTTGGAATAGAATTATAGATAATGCCCACAAAGTCACGTGATTCGGAGCGAAGCGACCGAAGGGGTTCGGGGAAACCTTTCCCCGTGCCCCTCAGGGGCTGTCGCGAAGCGACTGGGGGTTGGATGAAAAGTGCGCGAAGCGCGAAGCGACCGAAGGGGTTTGGTGAATCCTTTCCCCGTGCCCCTCAGGGGCTGTCGCGAAGTGACCGGGGGGTATGCATTAATGGAATTAATATATTCATAAATAATTGATTGCTATGGCAAAAGAAGAAATGAAGATTGGCGAGATCTCTAAGCCTCGCTTCGAGTTCCGCTCGTTTGGACAGTGCTTCTGTGAGGCACACAAGAGGATGGCGCGTCTGTCCGTTCCTGTTCCTGAGAAGGTCTGGGAGCGCTCAAGCGACGAGATTTACATCATCTCGCGCAAGAACGACATCAACAACACCAAGATCCGAGGCGGCAAGATGGACATCAAGACCTACGTCCAGACCGTCGATGGCCTTGAGCAGTGGAATCCGTTGATGAAGGGCGAGTTCCCTATCAGCGCCAAGGTGCTTGAGGAGGAGGTTTTCCCTGCCTTTATGGTTGAGATGCCTAAACTGACGAAGGACACCTACACCTACGAGGAGTTCATCGCGATGGTGAAGGCCAACCCTGATCTCGCAGCCGTGCGTGTCCACAAGCAGCGTTTCGGCTATATGGTCAACGACACGATCTGCGAGGTCGGCAACGTGCTCATCAACGGGGCCAAGGTCGTGACCATCAACAGTGAGTCCACAGAGATCGAGGACATCAAGAAGACCATCAAGGATGTCGGTCTTGAGGGTGTGGAGAACATCAACTACCTCCAGGCCATCAAGCGTGTTATCGGAATGATTGACAAACCACTTGCAAACGAATAGATTATGGCACAGGAAATCGAAAGGAAATTTTTGGTGAACGGCGACTTCAAGTCGGATGCGTTCAAGGCTACAAGAATCACTCAAGGCTACCTCAGCAGTGTTCCGGAAAGGACTGTACGCGTGCGTGTGAAGGGTGACAAGGGATTCATCACCATCAAGGGAATCGGCAATGCCAGCGGAGCGAGCCGCTTCGAGTGGGAGAAGGAGATTCCGGTCGAGGATGTGAAGGCTTTGCTGGAGATCTGCGAGCCGGGTGTCATTGACAAGACCCGTTACCTTGTGAAGGCCGGGGAGCACACCTATGAGGTGGATGAGTTCTACGGTGACAATGAGGGACTTACGGTGGCCGAAGTGGAACTTTCCGACGAGAACGAGGCTTTCGACAAGCCGTCCTGGCTCGGCAAGGAGGTCACCGGCGACGCCAAGTACTACAACTCGATGCTGATGAAGAATCCTTACAAGAACTGGAAGTAGGGTCTTTGATTGGTGAGCCTGTCGAAGTGACCTTCAAAGCACAAAAGTTCAATTTAGTAATCATTAAAAAATAACTTGAACAATTTGTATATCTTTATGGTCTATATTTC
>ENA-ORPK01003129-ORPK01003129.1-human-gut-metagenome-genome-assembly--contig:-NODE-3129-length-10597-cov-2.907892_pt1 | contig 10597 bp, 8 predicted proteins | sample MGYA00242139_ERZ509068 | MGnify/ENA primary metagenome ERZ509068 (study PRJEB26280, sample SAMEA2338687) | human gut metagenome | biome: human gut; feature: human-associated habitat; material: faeces... | reverse complement strand
TGGTGGCGGGATCTCCCCCGAATAATTGGACGCCGGTGGGCGCGATGCCGGTCGCCTTCACGAAGCGGAGCGAGCCCTCGGGGTTGTGGACGAGGCCTGCGGCGGAGACCATCTCCGTCACGGATGCTCCGACGCCGAAGGGTTCCATGAATGCTCTGTAGCTCAATGAAGTGAATCCCGACATGGGGCCGAGAACGACCTTGCCGTGCGAGAGGATGCCTCCGGTCATCGGATGTCACAATCTGCTGTCGTTCATATCGGTTGCGTTCGTGCGATTCCACTGTCGAACGGCCGTTTTCTGTCTTCGTTGCCGATCGGTGTTCTTCATGAGCATACCGATTGTCGATGAACAATATCAAATAGTACTCGTGACTATTCAGAATCCCTTCTTGACAGAGGATGAGATCGGCCCGTTCTGCAGTGGCCCATCTCGGCCTCTTTCAGAGGGTTCTGAATAGTCACGATCGGGGATCACGGAAAGGCGGCGGATGCTGCTCATCACCGCGATGTGAACAGCCATCCGCGAGAGCCCATCGGCGTGTTCTCCTACGAGATCACCATATTTTCCAGATCACCTCATATTCCTGTATCTGAACACGAAGGCCGCATACAGCGTCGATAGGATGGCGTAGGCCGCCATCACCGAACAAGCAATGTCCAGTTCCGGGACGTAATCCGATGCACGCATACGGCCTTCCGAATCCAATTGGAATTCAGTCTGATTCCCTAGAACATAATCTCCGAGGATTCCGGATTCGTAGCCGAGACTTAACCAGGGTTCGCTGTCAAATCCCACATTCTGCATGAAGATCTGAAGTACCACCAGCAGCAGGAATGCGGCCATCATGGCCATACTCCCCCGAGGCGCGATGGAACTGAAAAACATGCATACGCCGGTTGCAGCCAACGTGTATAGAAGCGCCAACGGAATCGAGGTCAGAAATCTTTCTGGAATTTCTCCGACCACAGCAAAACAAACAACATATGTGATCATGTAGTATGTAGCTAGAACAACCGTTGAAGACAGGAATCCGGATACAAATTTTCCTACGAACAGGACGTTTCTGCTGAGAGGCTTGGTGAATGTTATGAATCCTGATCTCCGTTCGAACTCCTCCGAGAGGGATTCCGTTGACATGGCAGTAGCACATATCGCCAGCACCAGAGATGCGGACGCTACAAACGGTCTAGCGATCGCATTGGATGCCTCTGTTCCTTCGAGTCCTGAAGCAGCACTGCTGCCGTTGGAATAGGCCAGGATACAGACGACAACTGCACAAAGAATCGATAGCAGCATCCTCCAGCTCAGAACCTTCCTGTGAGTCTCGAAAGCTGCGATGACAGTCATCTGTCTGAACCGATTGACAGCAATCATCATTCATCACCACCAGTGATGTTGATGAATGCCTCCTCCAACGGATCGTCCTTTCTTACTGCATAAATGCGAACGCCATTCGATATTAGAGCCGCCACAATGTCCGCCTGTTCTTCCGGACCGCCTTCCATCTTGATGGCAAGTCCCCCATCGATAGCGAATGATTCGACAACCCTGGGCAAGCAGGAGACCATAGAAACGATGCTATTGCTAACATGTTCTATCGTAGATATGGTGATAGTAGAAAGTCTGACGATATCATCTATGCTTCCTTGCTTAGCGACCATTCCGTGATTTATTATCACCGCACTGTCGCATAGATCCTCGACCTCATGAAGCCTGTGCGAGCTCATGAGGATGGTCTTGCCTTTGGAATTCAGATCGTGCAGTATCTTCCCAAACTCTGCCGAGCCATGAGGATCTAGACCAGATGTAGGTTCATCCAATATCAGCATGGATGGATCCCCCAATAACGACTGGGCCAATACCGCCCTCTGCTTCATACCCTTGGAATATCCTTTCACATTCCTGTCGGCATATTCCGATATCCCGACTATTTCCATAACCCGATCTGTCTCTGAAGCCGCCGATTCCGAAGTCATCCCTGTGATTTTTGCCAGATACTCCAGATATTTCCTCCCGGTGACATCAGGGTAAATTTCGGGCGTTTCGATGACGCAGCCTACATCCGACATCGCCCCAACGGCATCCTCCTGTACATCAATGCCGTTGATGATGATCCTGCCTGAATCTGGCTGGATTAAGTTGGTGCACATCTTCAATGTGGTACTCTTTCCGGAACCATTCGGACCTAGGAGCGCCGTAAAACTCCCTCTATCTACTTCGAACGATATGCCGTCTACCGCACGGAAGCCTCTAAACGTCTTAACAGCATCCTCGACGATTAGCATCCCGTCCATCATATCGCCTCATATCTGAACTTGAATGCGGTCTGTTCCATGATTCTGCAATCGGAATCAATAGCGGCTGATGTAATCGTTCCTTCAAGGATTAGGGCTGTATCGCCTTCTCCGGACAGCTTATAAACAATGTTCTGATCCACATAATTGCCCTCGCAATCCAGATACTGCATGCGAAGGTTATTGCTAATGAATCCATAATCGTCATTGATATCCACTATGATCGATAATATCCGGCTCGGGATCGATGTGTCTGATATTGACAATGTTACGGATGCAACCGTCCTTTCATGCCCCCCATTCCAAACGATGCGAGACAAAGGGGCGATGGTGAGGGTGCCGGACATCTCTTTCCCATTCTCCTCGCCATATATGTTCAGGATTTCAGGTTCCGGAAGAGGTGTCTCGAAGATACGATTCACGTAGTTCATTCTACCATTGAACGATGCTTCGATATCGAAAGATACATACTTCAGTGTCCCGTCGAACTCATTCATCGTAGTTCCTTTGAAGGATATCGTCTTGACTGTATTCTTTACAAGACCGAACAGTATCTCTGTTCCAGTCAGATGGTCCTTGTAGGCGTACATCGCCTCATCATTGGATCCCGACACCATTGTGGAATCCTCAGGAACCATAAGCCCCTCCGCTGACCAGAATTCGAATTCCAGATTGTTGTATGGTCCGAAGTTGCTACGGGAAAATGACAGAGTAATCCAGCAATGGCTTCTGCCATCCTGAATCAGATCGAATCCGAATGCTGAATCTGCAATAACATGCGGATAGAGCTCATCTCCGATTTCCAGACTGCCAGTTGCACTTTCGTCTATCATGCTGTACGGGGTGAGTACAACCAAATTCGACCGCACATCATTCTGATTCATAGACAGTATGCATATCGAGCTTACAGTGATCAGAGCAAGTATCATGAATGCTGAGACACGCTTGTTCAATGTATCATCCAAGAGTTGGTTTAAAACCGGTGTTTCAAACATTCAATAGAGCATTGCATTCCATTGTGAAAGTCTTCAATTCTGTTGTAGGATCCCAAGGCCAAAGGTGATCATAATACGGTCCTTCAAATCTGACCTCATAAACATCCGTCGCAGAATAGATTGAGCTATTGGTTGACACTATCATGCCTGGTTTGACTCTAACTGTGCTGTCTGCGCTATCTTCATCAATATCATGCCAGATGCTAAAATAATCTTCAGATGTATCACACTGATTATGAATGATTGTCGATGGAACTGTATATGACCAGCCAATAGACGTCCCAAATGTAATACCTGTTATGCCTGCGCTCATATTAACTGAAACGCTGGTTGTTTTTTCTGACCCTGTGCTATCTGGTCCATAATCTATGAGATGCTGGAATGCATTCTTCGCATCAACATCACATGATACTGTCATATCTGCAATGCTCCAATCATTATCCTTTGCGACTGCTTCAGCGTTATATTGGATGCTATAATATGTGAATCCATTACTCGTTCCGAGTTTAGAATATAATGCTGTTGCATTGATTCTAGCCCGATCCCCATCACAGATTTTTGTTTCCTGATAGAATATTGCATCTCCATAATTAGTATCCGAATCCAAGGCTGTTGATGTTTTTACTGAATTAACCCATGCTATTGTAGTTCTTTCCGCATCATAATCTGATGATTCGATTCCATAGCAATAGATTACGTTACTTGTAGGATCACAATAGATCGCAGAATAGCTCGCATTCGGATTTGTAATCACGGAAATGCCGATGTCCTGAAGAACTCCAGAATCTCCACTTACAATCAATGGAATTCCTGACTCCACCTTGCCTTTGAGAACATTCCTGTTATCATCTGACATCGAATCAAGGGTCCAAGCACTTGCTATTGCTATATTGTTTGAATTTAATTTCTCGATAAGATTTGATGATTCAGATGATATTATTTTGTCCATGTAAATAACATCATTAAAATCAGTATTGGCATAATCGTCGATTTCAAATGCTTGGATATCTGTTGCTTTGTAGTTATAGATCTCTTTTGCATCAATATCCGCAAAACAAATAATCGGACTTGCAAGACACAATGCAGTCACAGCAATCGCCATCATTGTTATTTTATTCATATGTATTCGGCCTATTATGTTAATTCATAACAGTCGATAAATTAAGATTCATATTTATAACTGTTATCAAAAATAAAATTATAAAATCGAACATATAGCAATATAAACCGAAATTCTGTTTACGGGTAATGTATGCTTGAAGAAACGACAGGTCATGCTCCGTCTTCGACCGCTTCGATCTTATCTTCGATGCTGCACAAGGGTACGCCGGTCTTGGCGATCTTCGGAACTTCCAATCCCACATAATCGAGGATATCCCTGGCCTTCTTCGTGACCGGGACAATTCCCCATTCGTCATCTCTGCCGACGGCCTGTATGGTGCTCATCGTATTGAGGATGCTGTTCGAGGTCACGGCCGAATTGTAGTGTCTGAACAAGCTGGCGATCTCGCACTTCATGATCAACGCTACGAATCTAAGGAACTCACGGCCCGATACTGTAACGGGATCGGATGTCCTGAAGCGTCTGCCGTCATCCTTGTCGTAGTCGAAGTTCTGTTCGACGAACCTTCTGACATCGTAGGTGGCCATCATCCTCTCCCAGCCGATGCCTTTGCTTGCCAGCATGATGAAAAGTCCTGCCTTGTTCTCGGCGAATGAGACGGCATTGTTCCTGATGGAGAACCTGAGGCGGCGGCCTTCGGCCACCGCAAAGAAGAAGTTCTTGCTCTTGCCGGCGATCTTGTGGAACTCGGCCATCGGATCGGGGGAATCTATCTTCTCCAGTCTCTCGGAGATGGATTCCAGCCTCAGACGCAGGTTCTGGATCTCGTCCGAGCTCTTCTTGGTGTCATAACAGACGAACGCAGTGATGCGCCCGGCTTCGGCGGGCGCATCCTTGACACGCACGAGATCGTACGCATCCTCTCCGACCGCGTTCTTCCTTTTCGACCTGACCACGCAGAGCTCCACCTCCCAGACATCATAGGCGTGCTTCTCGAAGGTCTTGTGCTCGTTCTTCCTCTTCTTGAACTCGGTCATGAGGGATTTGATGACGGTCATCTCGGCGTTCGCCGGCAGGACGAAGCTGATGTTCTCTGACAGCAGATAGTTTATGTTCGCTCCGGAACCGTAGCCCCTGTCGATGGCTACGGTAAGATCCGTGCGACCGTAGCCCTTGACGGTCTTGACGAAATCGGTCAAGGTGGCCATGTCGGACAAGGTCCCCGGATAGAGTTTGAACATCAGCGGGATGCCGTTGTCATCCGATGCTATCGCCTTCTTGACCTGGGGGATGTCCTCGTTGTCCTTGTTGGACTTCAGGAACTCGGCCAACGGATTGTCGTCGGAATAGGTTCCCTTCGTCGTGGAGTCCCATGAGATGATCGAGAGACAGGCGGCCACACGGAGTTCGAAGAAGTGATCCATATTACCGTTGCATAGCCCGATCTGATGGGTGAACTCGGACAACGATCCGGAGCTGAAATCTCCGTTCAGGGAATAGAACTCGCGGATCATGGTGCGTGTCATGGTGTCCTCGACATGCATGAATGCACCACCTTCGATCGCCAATGCCATTCCGACGCCGAGGATGGTCTTGGCGACATGTGGTCCGAACGACAGTTCGAGGTCGCGTCCGAGACGCGACCGGACCTGGATCATGTGGAGAAGATACACCGTCCCGTACTCACGGGTCTTCAACCCGTGAGCGAACTCGATCACGGTCATTTCCATCTTGCAGGCGGTCAGCTCCTCCTTCGAGCGCTTCGGACCGCGTGCCCTCTTGGGTGTGATGATCTCGGTATCCGGGTCATACCTGCCGAGATATACCGTTTCTGTGATTTTACGCCCGTCCACCATCCGGGAAGTGGACCTGTAGGCATAGAATTTGCCTCCATTCTCACGGATATCCAACTTCAGGTCGTCTTCCAGTCTCTTTCTCGCCAAGCTTATTACCCAGAAAATGATATGTGGGTAATCGTATATAAGGCTTCTTTTTATATATCATCTTAGAAAAAATTGTGTTAATTTATAAACGAACTGAATTCACGAGCGGGTTTACATTACCCATAAACAGAATTTCGGTTATAAAAAGAATCGTCCCTCTCAAGCAGATGAATGCGAAGAATGGTCTGACGAGATGTTCCTCGATAAAACAGGCCTGAGGAGGAACGGCAAACTTACTTTCGCATCCATAGTTCTTCTCGGAAAAGAGGGATCGGAAGGGTTCATCGACATGGATCCCGCCATCCGTTGGATTCTCAAAGATAAGGATGGCACCGTCATCGATAGCGAACTGTTCGGACTCCCCCTCCTCATCTCTGTTGAAAAAGCATGTTCGATGATTCGCAACGTCAACTATTGGGTATTCGATGAAGGACGTACCACCAAGAAGACGGTGAAGACCTATGATGAGAAACTGCTGCGTGAAGCCCTCTACAATTGCATAGGTCATCAGGACTATACCAAAGGGGAATTCATAACAATAGAAGAGATAGAACGTGACAAACTTGTTTTCAGGAACGCCGGCTCGTTCATCCCGGAATCTATCGAATCGGTGATCGACCTCGATCGCCCAGAAGGATACTATCGCAACAGATGCCTGGTCAGAGCGATGTACAAACTCGGACTGGCGGAAATCGCCGGAGGAGGTATAATCCGGATGTTCCGCTGTCAGATCGAGAGGTCATTTCCTCTTCCCGATTACATATTCGATGATGAACATGTGACTGTGATCGTCTCCGGGCATCCAGCTGGAGATCCGTATTCGAGGATACTTGCGAAGAACCCCAAAATGCCATTGTCCGATCTGCTTCCCATCGATGCTCTTCAAAAGGGCATACCTATATCCGAGAAAGATGCCGAGAGACTCGTGTTCGAAGGTCTGGCGAAACGTGTCGATAACAACATCATCCTTACAGGCGGAGTATCGGATATTCCCGAGCCCTCCGTTATACGCGAATGCATCACGCAACGTCTCCGGATGGGTGATGCTTCGAAGTCCGATATCGTCTCATACATCGATTCATCGTTCCCGGGTTGCGAACCGAAGATTCTGTCGAACAGCATCAGCAACGGACTCTCTTTCCTCAGAAAGGATGGAACCATCGTCAATCTCGGAACCAACCGCAAGCCGATGTATCACCTGAACAAGTGAGAATAGTGCACGATGATCGGATTCCCGATCTCAAAAGGAAAGAAGGAGTGGACGGCCGCGGCGGATGTCTCGGCCGTCCGGAAGCCGGAACCGCGGTCAAACCTCGGTTCCGACCTCCAGTTTTAAAGGGTTGTTCGCTGAAACCTCAGAGACCGTAATTCTTGGGGTTGTAGCGAGGCACGGAGTCCTTGAACTCCTTGGTGCAGTACTCGACGAACTTGTCGGTGTCATCGGGAAGAGCGGCGAGCTTCTTCTGGATGTCCTGGATGACCTCGAGCTGCTTGTTGGTGAGGGCCAGCTCCTTGGAGTTGTATCCCTTCATGATGATGTCGGCGGCGGTCTGGCCAGCGACCTTGGCCCTCATGTAGAGGTCGTTACCGTTGTCGGCGATGGCCTTTCCGATCATGTAGGCGTGGTCGTAGGCGAGGATGTAAGCCTCGGGTCCCCTCTGCCTGTCGGAGTACATGTACAGATCCCTGAGGGTCTTCTCCTGCTTGAGCTGGATAGCCGTGTTCATCAGGGAAGCCTCGTATCCGAGGGATCCTCCCCAGCACTGGACGGAGGTTCCACCGAACTCGGGGTGGTACTCGACGGACTCGTTGGACCACAGGTCGCAGCACTGGGCGATCAGGTTACCCTGGAGATCGCAGTGGGCGCACTGGCAGTTCTTACCCTCCTGGGCAGCGGGCTTTCCGGTGATGGACTTCACGATGGGTCCCTCGTATCCGCAGTCCTTGTCGGGTCCGACTGCACCGGCCTCGCAGGCAGCAAGGGTCCTGGCAGCAGAGATGGCCCTGGTGACAGCGGAGAAGGTCCTCTGGACATCGTTGTCGAGGTATCCTCCGGCCATGAACATCGAGGTGTTCGCTCCGGAACAGTTGGTGTCTCCACCGGCGATGGTCTTGTTCTTCTTGCAGATGTCGACGAACTGGGACCATACGTACTCCATGTCGATGGATCCGAGGTATCCGACACCGAACAGGAAGGCGACGATGTCACCGTTCGTGACGGCGTAGTCGGCGAACTCTTTTCCTCCGACGGACTCGACAGAGAAGACATCCGCACCGTTCTCGCAGGCGAACTCAGCGCACTCGAAGAACTTGTGGGCGTATGCGTGCTCGGACTTGTCAATCTCGGGCCTGAGTCCCTCGTCAGCCTCACGCTGGTCGGGGATGGTCTGCCTGACGGCGCAGTTGATTCCGTACTCCTCGTGGTACTTCTCGCAGATCTCTTTCTGTCCGGAGACGACGGGGGCGCACAGCTTCTCCTGGTTCATCTGAGAGACCCACTCGGTCTCCATCTGGACGTTGGGGAATCCGGCGGTGACGAACCTGTTCAGGATATCCTTGGAGATGTAGTCGACGTACTCTTTCCTCAGCTTGGCGGGATCCTTCTCGGTTCCGGGCCTGGGGGCGTAGTTGACCTCGGGGATGACGTATCCAGCTCCAACCTTCAGGCCGAAGCCGTAGGAGAGGGGGTGCTGGGAGAATCCGAAGACCATGTCGTCGGCCTTGTCGTAGGCCATTGTTGTGTATCTTGTAACTGCCATTTTAATCACTGTCCGTTAACGATATCGTCCCAGTGCTCCCTGACAGCCTTCCAGTCGTATCCGTCCAGGAGCTTCTGGGCGATGAGGGGGGTCTGAGGGGCCTTCTCGGAGTAGATTCCCAGGTCGTAGGAGTTGGCGAAGTCCCTGTTGACGGCTCCTCCGCATCCCATGATGGGGGTGTTGTATCCCTTCTCCTTGAGGATCTTGGCCTCTGCGGGGAAGGCGGTCATGGTGGTGGTCATCAGCGCGGTACCGGAGATGAAGAGGGGGTTGACCTCCTCGACCTTGGCGACAGCGTCGACGATGGGGACGTCACGTCCCATGTCGATGACGTTGTATCCGGAAGCCCTCATCATGACAGCGGCGATGTTCTTTCCGATGTCGTGGGGGTCTCCCTCGGCGGCGTGCATGATAACAGTAGCCTTGGGCTGGAGTCCACCGGGAACCTGCTTCTCGGCGAGAGCGATACCGATCTCCATGGTCTTAGCGGCCATCATGATCTCAGGCAGGTAGTAGACGTGCTCTGCGTACAGCTTGGCAACGACTTCCATTCCAGCAACAAGACCGTTGTTGATGATGTCGAGAGGGTTCCTCTCTTTCAGGGCCTGCATAACGGTAGGTCCGACGGTCTTGAACCTCATGTACATAACCTCCTCAGCGACCTTGTGGAAAACAGGGTCGGTGGGGAGGAGCTTCTCAGCCATCTGCTCAGGCGTGATCTCGACCTGCATGTCGACATCGTAGCGCTTGAGGATCTTGCTGAAGTCTGCACCTTCGCAACTAAGCATTCTATTCCTCCGTAAGTCCTTTTCAGGCTCTTACGGAATCCGCAATCCAAGGGATAGTATAAATGGACTTTGATGGATGATTGTATTATCCATGCATTTAGTTGGCACAATATTTAAAGAATAGCGGTCAAGATACATCCAACCACCCTGTTGCAACCACTTATATTTAAATGAAACCCGCCTTTGGATAATTATCATCCATCCATATCCATCGAATTATCCAACATTTCTTTCATACAAACCTCGAACAATTGCAAGTCTGGCTATGAATTTTGGAATGGTTAAATTATGATGAGAACTCAATATCCTGGCGATATCGATGGATGATATTGGATGGATAAAATGATGAGAAAGATGTGTGGGGCCGAAGCCCCGTAAATGGTTTGGAAAAGGTTTGGAAGAATAGTCCCCTGATGATCAGAGGCCGTAGTTCTTGGGGTCGTAGAGGGGGACGAGCTCCTTGTACTTCTTGTCGCAGTACTCGAAGAACTTGCCCTCGTCGTCAGGCAGAGCCTCGAGGTCCTTGATGATGATGTTGAGGACATCGAGCTGCTTGTTGGTGAGTGCGAGCTCCTTGGTCTCGTATCCCTTCTTGATGATGTTGGCCGCGGTAAGTCCGGCTGCCCTCGCCCTGAGGTAGATGTTGTTGCCGTTGTCGGCGATGGCCTTTCCAATCTGGTAGGCGTTGTCGTAGGCGAGGATGTATCCCTCGGGTCCACGTGCCCTGTCGGAGATCATGTACAGGTCCCTGAGG
>ENA-ORPK01003128-ORPK01003128.1-human-gut-metagenome-genome-assembly--contig:-NODE-3128-length-10601-cov-5.449365_pt1 | contig 10601 bp, 10 predicted proteins | sample MGYA00242139_ERZ509068 | MGnify/ENA primary metagenome ERZ509068 (study PRJEB26280, sample SAMEA2338687) | human gut metagenome | biome: human gut; feature: human-associated habitat; material: faeces... | reverse complement strand
GCCAGCTGCTCCACCTCACCTACCGGGAGGAGCTGGCCCATAAGCAGGCCATCGCCCAAAAATACCTCTCCCGCTTCGGCCGGGTGCAGCCCATTCTGGGCGCCGCAAACCCCTGCTACTACCGCAATAAGGTGGAGGCCGCCTTCGGCACCGACCGTTCCCGCCGTGTCATCGCCGGGACCTACGAGCCGCACAGCCACCGCATCGTCAATATCGAGCGCTGCCTGAACGAAAACCAAACCGCCGCCGCCATCATCGCCACCATCAAAACGCTGCTGCCCTCCTTCCGCCTCTCCCCCTACGATGAGGACGCCCGCACCGGCTTTCTGCGTCATGTGCTGGTGCGCTGCGGCGTCCGCACCGGGGAGGTCATGGTGGTGCTGGTCACCGCCACGCCGCAGTTCCCCTCCCGCCAGAATTTCATCCGGGCGCTGCTCTCTGCCCACCCGGAGATCACCACCATCGTGCAAAATGTAAACAGCCGCCGCACCAGCGTCCTGCTGGGCGACCGGGAACTGACCCTCTACGGCCCCGGCTTCATCCGGGATACCCTCTGCGGCATGACCTTCCGCATCTCGCCCCGGTCCTTTTATCAAATCAACCCCGCCCAAACCGAGGTCCTGTACCGCCGCGCCATCGAAGCCGCCGGGCTGACCGGCCGGGAAAAGGTGCTGGACGCCTATTGCGGCATCGGCACCATCGGCATGATCGCCGCCGCCCATGCCGGCGAGGTCATCGGGGTCGAGCAAAACCCCGCCGCCGTCCGGGACGCCATCCGCAACGCCAAGGAAAACGGAGTCAAAAACATCCGGTTCGTCGCCGCCGATGCCACCGCATGGATGCAGGCCGCCGCCGAAGAAAACCTCCCCGTTGACGTCCTGTTCATGGACCCGCCCCGCAGCGGCAGCACCCCGCAGTTCCTCTCCGCCGCAGTAAAAATGTCCCCCAAGCGCATCGTCTACATCAGCTGCTGTCCCGAAACGCAGGCGCGCGACCTCCCCCTGCTGCAAAAGGGCGGCTACCGCGTCACCCTCCTCCAGCCGGTGGACATGTTCCCCCACACCGACCACATCGAAACCATCGCCGTCCTGGAACGGCCGCAAAAGTAAAAACCAACCCCGCAGCAGACGGTTGCAGATTATATCATCTCCACCCCTCCCCAGTCCCCACAAACCACCCCCCTATCACAAAAGGACGGCTCCGCCCATCGGCAGAACCGTCCTTTTTTGATCTCTATGTCACGCCCCCGGGATAGCCGTCCTGCTCCCACCCGGAAAACAGCTCATAGCTGGTCAGCGCCATCGCCGGCACCGCCAGCAGAGCCATCATCACCACGGCCAGCAGCCCCGCAAAAACTTTCTTCTTCATCTTCACTTCTCCTTTATTTGATGCGGAACTGCCGCAGATAGCCGGTGCAGCCCTCCCGTATTTCCCGGTACGCCTTTTCAAAATCCCCGGTGTACCACGGGTCATCAATGTCGTGGGGGTCGTCGGTGTAGTCCAGCAGCAGGTGGATTTTCCCCTCCGGGTCACCGCCCGAAAGCCGCAAAAGCCCCCGGCGGTTGCGCTCCTCCATGCACAGGATGTCATCAAAAGCGGCATAGTCCGCCTTGGAAAAACGCCGTGCCTCATGCGGGGCGGGCCGTATTCCGTGGGAAAGCAGCGTCGCCACCGCCCGGCGGTCCATCGGGTTGCCCTCCTCCTCATCGCTCACGCCGCAGCTGTCCACCCACAATGAGTCCCCCCAGCCGGCCGCATTGGCCATCACCCGCATCAGCGTGGCAGCCATGGGGCTCCTGCATATGTTGCCGTGGCACACGAAAAGCAATTTCCTCATATCACTATAACACATTGTACCTCTATAAATCCTTCTATTCATGCGGTTTCCTTCATTATATAATTTATGTTTTTAATATGTTTCTATTATAAAACAAAGGGAGCTCTTTTCCTCTCTTCCTTTTCACCATAGGTTTCTTTTGAACCACTCGCCCAGCGAGTGATTTTCGATAGACAATAAACGCCGCGCTCAACCGAGTGCGGCGCTGAAGGTGCACTGCTTAATATGGTTCACTTCACGGCACGGTAATTAACGGTGTACACCTTCGGCTCAACACCGCCGCAGTTAATGGATCTGTCTATCAGTTCTATGCAGCACCTGCCCATTTCCTCAATGGGGATGTTGATGGTGTGAATGTCACTGAAAAGTGTGGAGAATATTTCGTTATCCTGTGTTCCGATGGTTACGAGTTCCACGCGATCCTTAATGCTGTGCTTTGCATCCTGAAAATACTTGTATACGCCGGGGACAAGATGGTCGGTCGTGCAAAATACCCCTATCCGGTCAGCCAGCGAATAGTCGATGCTGCGCAGGGCCGTGCAGACAGATTCCGGATCGCGCGGATTTGCCGGAATGCTGCGGCAACGCCCTCCCTTGGCGGTGTATGCATCGGTAAAGCCCTCCACGCGCTTTTGCGAAAATACATAGCCCTGCTCCGATGAAACAACGACGCTCCGCTCCACCCCCGCATTGAGCATAATCTCGGCGGCGTTCTGCCCCATGGCATAGCTGTCCATCATCACACACGGATAATTCTCCAGATGACGGTTGTAAAGCACTATGGGTGTGACGAAGCGGCTATTAGAAAGATATTCAAGATCCTCGTTCGATGCAGCGCACACCACAGCAGCGGAGTAGGAGGAGAGATTCATTGCCGTGGCGAAGTTTTTCAGCGTGTTTGGCGCATAAGGGTAGATTATTACCTCGTACTTTGAGCTGACACGCTCAATATAACCGTATATGCCCTGCAAAAACCGGAACACCAGCCCTGCGCGATAGTCCGTCGGCCAGTAGACCACAACGGTGTGCTTCTCCTCGCTCTTGCGCAGCCGCCGCGCTGATATATTTGGCGTGTAGCCCATATCCTTGGCTGCCTTGATTATTTTGACCTGTGTTTTCTTGGAAATACTGCGTGCATCGCCCTGCCCGCGCAGAACGATGGACACTGTGCTTATGGAATAACCGGTCTGTTTGGCGATCTCCTTTACTGTGCTCATTATAGCTCCTTAAGTATATTATCCCCGCAAAAGCGGGGACATGAAAAATCAAGCTAATCCGTCTAATTATTGCCATCGACAAATTGATACTAAAGCTTGATTGAAAACCTGATTAATAGTTACAACCTGTATTAAAGCTTTTAATAGCCGCAGCAGCGTAGATTTTGTATAAGACGACTTTTGAGCCTGGCCATGCCTCGGCACGGTTCTTGCAGACTTCAAAAAACCAATTAAAATCAAAAACTTTTATCGAATATCATTTTTATTATATCGTAACGAATGAAATAAGTCAACTTGCACAGCCTGAAAATCTCCCCATACACCGCTTAACGTCAGTTCATTGTGGCGGTGGAATGGGCATGAGCACCATTGTTGAAAATTAAGCCGCCGGCCTGTTGGCTGACCGTTCACAAAACAGCAATGAGGGAGAACGGCTTTCACCGCTCTCCCTCAAATCGTAAGGATTGACTATAGTAGCTTTTTACTTACAGCCTTGCAAGAATCTCAACAAGGGCCTTGTAGCAACGGTCGAACGAGGCGAGATCGAGCTTCTCATCCGGCGTGTGTGCGGCATAGTGCGTTGCGACGAGCAGTATCATGTCCAACCACGGCATATTGCTCATGAAGAAGCCTATCTCATTGCCGTAGTGTGCGCCGATGGGACGAATATGCTCACCGTTCTGCTCAAACCAAACCTCATCGTATACGTCGTAGAGGGGAGTGTGCGCATCAACGCAGTGCCCGAAGAACTTGTTATCCTCGGCATAGTCCGCTCCGTACAGCGCCACGAGCTCCTTCGTCTGCTCCACCATGTCGAACAGCTTCGTCGTCAGTGCGCTCTGCGGGCGGTAGAAGATGTTGAGCTTATCTTCAGTGGTAGTGATGGTCTCCAGAGAATAAGAGGAGATGGGCAGCCCGGGGAAAACAAGGCTCGTGTCTACAAGTCCGCTCGGCATCATGTGCAGCAGCTTTATAATGCTGTCAGAAACGTCTGCGGGGATGGATGGGGCGGCTTTTTCCTCATCGGAGAGGACGAGCATGATGCCCGGGTCGCTCTCCTTGTGCTCATGCTTTACCTCACCCACGACACGCTCGGCAATCTCTCTCGCACGGGCGACGTCCTCACTGCGCAGCGCAAGCTTTGCGGTGCACTGTACGGGAATGGTGGTCACGCTGCCGCCGTCGATGCTGACAACACGGCACTCAAGCTCTCTTGAAATGTAGTACAGCACGCGCGCCACGATCTTTATCGCGTTTGCAAGCTGGCGTTCCATAAACTGAATATGCGCACCGGTCAGCCCATGCACGTCTACGGTCAGCTCCGCGAGGCCGTCAGAGGGAACGCGGGTAAATGTGCGGCTGATATTCGCATTTGCCGCACCCGTTGCGACGAGGAGGCTCGTGCCCTCAAGGTTGCCGTCCATGTTGATGTACTTGCGCGCCTTAAGCTGGCTGCAGTCGAAGTGCTGCACTCCGTACAGTCCCGGCTCCTCCGCAGTCGTGAATACACATTCCAGTGCCGGGTGCTTCAGCGTATCGTCCTGAAGCACCGCCAGCATATATGCCACCGCAACGCCGTCGTCAGAGCCGCAGGTCGTCTCCTCCGCCATGAGGTAGCCGTTTTCAACCTTCAGCTTTATGCCCTCATTCTCAAAGTCAAAGGTGCTTCCGGGGCGTTTGTTCCATATCATGTCCATGTGGCCCTGAAGCATTACAGTCTCATGATCCTCATAGCCGGGGGTTGCGCCCTTGCGCACAACAACGTTATTCATCTCGTCGCGGGTGTAGTCCAAGCCGAGGTTTTTAGCGAAATCGCATACGAAATCGGCAATCTTCTCCTCTTTGAAGCTCCCGCGCGGAATAGCGGAGATATCCTCGAAAAGCTTGGCGTAGGGCTTGTTGGTGTGGTCAAGTATATATTTCATAATGTATCTCCTTTCTTTGCGTTTCCGGTTATCGCTCCGGAGACGCTTATCCGGCTGTCTATGGCAGCACTCATGCAAGCTCCTTGCCGCTTGTAGCCTTGCAGACTATAAAACCGACAAGAGAGGAGACAGGCAGAATGATGTACACGGGATGCCATGCGTTGCTCATACCGGTGATGACCCAGACAAGACCGATGACAAGGCCGGAGATGATGCTCCACATAGCGGCCTTGGTATTCATCTTCTTCCAGAACATACCTGCCACAAGTGCGAAGAACATGGGAGCTGTGACGCACGCCACAAGGATGGTGACGAGTTGGGTCAGCATGGACTGCTGGATGGCAAAGGTAGGAATAATGGTGAGGAAGCCGTATGCAAAAGCAATGAGGCGCGTAAAGGCGAGTTTCTTTTTCTCGGTGAAGCTCTGCTTTTCATACACGGGATTCAACAGCTCACGGAAGATGGTTCCGATCGCGAGGAGCTGACCCGCCAGAGTGCAGATAACGATAAGCGCGATAGAGGCGAAGATGAGCGTCATCAGCCAGGACGGGCAATATGCATTGATTGCGGTCGCAAAGGCGGCAGAGCTGTTTCCATCGCCGATGAGGTTCATTGCAACACAAGCCATGCCTATGAGAGCGCAGATAAAGCCGCAGGGCAGGTTGAGGATAGCGCCGAATGCAATGCCCTTCTTTGCGTTTGCATCATCCTTTGCGATAAGCGAGGGCTGAATTGCCGCCTGCATGGTCAAAAATGCAACAAAGCAGGTCAGGAACCAGCTCACCCATGTTTTAGTCGGCATGGAGAACAGCGTGAAGTAGCTGGGGTCGAGATTCTCGCTCAGCGTGGAGAAGCCGCCGATGCTCTTCATTACGAAGATGAGACCGATTGCCATGGAAAGGTACATGAGGAAGCAGCTGATCTTGCTAACGTAGTTAGCACCGCTTACACCGGAAATAACGGTGTAGGAGATGGAGAGCACAAGACCGATGATGCATGCCCAGGTCAAAGAAAGTCCGGGGATAATAGTGCGGAAGATGGTGGTGACAGTGAAAAGCTGCACCGGGATGTACACAAAGCCCATCAGCAGGTAGGCATAGGAGTAGACCTTGCTGACCTTTGAGGAGTATCGGTTAGCCATGAAGTTTGCAACCGTGTCCTCGGTGATGTACTTGCGCAGGCTGGAGATGAAGAATATTGACAAAAGCATTGCAACAGTGCCGGTGATACCGTACCATGCACCGCCTATGCCGAGAGTGTATCCGTACTGGGCAGAGCCGATGGTGGAGGTACCGCCAATCTGGAAAGTTACGAGAAGCAGACCGACGGTTGCCCACGTAAGATTCTTGCCGCCGTTTGCCCACTGGGATGCACTGCTTACGCTTCTGCCGGCGAATATGCCGACAAGGCAAATAATAACGATAAGGCCAAACATTATTACTGCGTTCATAAGTCCTCCTAAATATCAAGTGGTCTGTTTTGATTAATAGATTGGAAGAAGTGTTTGACTATTTGCTTTAAGCTGCTCGCTGTGTTTGTAAATGCGCCGTATGTGCCTTGCTCAAATCACGCCGCCGGCGCGCAGGGCATCAATCTCCCCCTCGCCCAGGCCGAGCTGGCGCAGAACAGCGTCGTTGTCCTGCCCGAGTGCAGGGGCGGGGGTACGCACGGAGGGAACCGTGTCGTCGAGCTTTATGGCGCAGCCGTTCACGGTCATGTGACCGAGCGTCGGATGCTCCTGCTCCACGAACATTTCCCTCTCCTTGACCTGCGGGTCAGCGAGAATCTGGCTGATGTCATATATCGGCCCTGCGGGTATCCCCTTGGAAAGGATGAAGCTGACTGCCTCGTCCATCGTCAGATCTGCCAGCTTCTCCTCAATGACGTCGCGGATGTCGTCTTGATTTGCAAGGCGACCCTCCATGTCGGAGAAGCGCGGGTCGGTTATCATGTCTGGGCGGTCAAGCACCTCGGTACATAGCTTTTCGTAAAGCTTCTGGTTACCGCAGGCAATGATGATCGTACCGTCCTGTACCTTGAACCCGTCATACGGGGACACCGCAGCGTAGCGGTTTCCCATTCGCGGCGGGATAATTCCGGATTCGAGATACTTTATTGCGGTGTTTTCCGTTGCCGCTATCACCGAATCCATCAGGCTGATGTCCACGCGCTGCCCCCTGCCGGTTATGCTGCGCGCATTGATTGCCGCCAGCAGACCGATGGTCAGATGCAGCCCGCCGAGAATATCGCCCATGGCACTGCCCGCGCGGGTCGGCTCACCGCCTTTAGAACCGGTTATCGCCATCAGCCCGCCCATCGCCTGGCCGAGAATATCGTAACCGGGGCGCAAGCGGTACGGACCTGTGTTGCCGAAGCCCGATACAGAACCGTAGATGATGCGGGGGTTGATCTCCTTGAGCACATCATAGCCGAGACCGAGCTTGTCCATTACGCCCGGGCGGTAATTTTCCACAACAATATCCGCTGTCTCGACCAGCTTTTTGAATATTTCCTTGCCTTCCTGCGCTTTTAGGTTAAGCGTGATGCCCTGCTTATTGCGGTTTATGTTTGCAAAATACAGGCTCTCGCGCTCACCGTTGCAGTTGGTGCGGAACGGGGGATAGGCGCGGGTATCATCGCCGGAGACCGGCATTTCTATCTTGATGACCTTTGCACCCATATCTGCGAGCATCATTGTGCAGAACGGTCCTGCCAGGACTCGGGTAAGATCCAGCACAACCAGATTTTCCAAAGCTCCGTGCTGACTCATCAGACCAGTTCATCCTCTCTGACGTTGATTTTCATGCGCATGAAGGCCGACCCCATGGATTTGCCGAGCGTGTCGAGGCGCAGGGAATGTGTTGCGCCGCCGCCAAGGGCGTGATGCATCACAAAGTTGAAGCCATCCAGAGAAGGAACGTCATAGCGTATGATGTCGCCCTTGACCATATCGCCGAAGTACTCGCGTACTTTTTCAACGGTGACTTCGCGCTTTATAATGTCGTAGTATTCCGGCTTTCTGGCGAAAACACAGACGTTACTCGTGTCGCCCTTATCGCCGGAGCGTCCGTGCGCAATCTGAAGAAGATATATCTCCAACTTATTTCACCTCCACGATATGACTTGTGAGCTTGACGGCATCGCGCGGTATGAGTGTGGGATAGAGACCGATGACCTCCGTTGCCTTGGCGCGTCCGCCGAAGAAGCTTGCTCCGGGAGGGCCGTTGAGCTGCAGCGGGGAAATTTCGGGGATGATCTTCTCCACCTCTGCCTTATCCTGCGCACGTATTGCAATGCGCAGCACGCACTCGTTGGCGTTGTCCACCAGTTCCGGGCGCATATCCGCCACGCCTAGGTGCAGGGCGTTGATGCCGAGGTAACTAATATGCACCTCGTCCGCCTTCATGCCCTTGCGCTGCATCTTCTTCATGAGGATGTCTGCGGCATACTGTGCCTTTTCGTAGGCATTGGGCCAGGCAAAGCTCAGGTATGTCACGACCTTCCAGCCTGCGTGGTAGCCGATACACAGCTTGAGCATATCCGGCTTTTCCTTGCCGTGCACGTTGCCTACGCGCACTTGGTTTTCACCGACATTTGTGAGCGTGGCACGGCTGACGTCAACGGTGACATCGGGGGTGATGTAGTTTGCAGGATCGTGTACCTCGTAAAGGAACTGTTCAGATACACTCTCACGGCTGATGAGCCCTCCGCAGTCAGGCGCTTTGGTGATGATAAAATCATCGTCGCTGACCTTGGCGATGGGGAAGCCGAGTTGATCCATGTCCGGGACGGAGCGCCAGTCATACTGGAAGTTGCCGCCGGCACCCTGACCGCCGCACTCAAGCAGATGTCCCGCCATTATGCCGCGCGCGAGATTGTCCCAGTCACCATCCTTCCACCCCATGCGGTATGCAAGGGGGGCAAGGAACAGGGCAGAGTCTGCCGCGCGTCCGGTCAGAACGGTGTCTGCGCCCATGCCGAGGCAGTCCATGATAGGCTCGCGCCCATAGTAGACGTTCGCATTAACTATTTTGTCCTTGATGTCATCAAAGCAGCCGATTCCGTCCATATTCTCGAACTTGATGCCCTCTGCCGCAAGCTCCGGAATGCGGTCAAGCAGGTCATCGCCGAGAACATAACCGATTTTATAGCCGCGAAGCCCCTTGCCCTCTACCATCTCCTTGAGCTTATCCACACATGCGGTGATGTTCATGCCGCCGGCGTTTGTGAGGATACCCACTTTCTTCTTGTAGGCTTCCTCCGCGATTATGTCCATAAGCTTCAAAAAGTCTCTTGCGTAACCGGCTTGGGGGTTCTTCAGTTTCTGACGCTGCATGATCGACAGCGTTAGCTCGGCAAGATAGTCACAGGCCATATAGTCCAGCTCTGCAGTGCGGATCATATGAATGGCGGCGTCATTGCTGTCGCCCCAAAAGCCCTGGCCTCCTCCGATAGAGATCTGTTTACTCAAATTCTTTACCTCCCTATGAGTAAGGATTGAATGCGCGCGCATTAGATACAACGTTGTAGTACAACATTATACTAACATTCTGCAGTGCGATTGTCAACAGATGTTTGTGACAAAAACGGCAAAAAGAAACGATTTTGTCAAAAATACAGAAATATAGTGCTTTGATTTATGCGCATCGCCAATATTGGTGCGGAATTGACAAATACGCTGTTGTGTGTTAGTGAAGCATAAAAAAGTATACATGGAAAAGCAGGACGAGGAGTGCGCTATGAATATCCGGCAGCTCGGATGCGCTACCGGGGTGCGACGCTGCGGCTCTATCAGCCGTGTGGCGGAGCGTCTGTATATGAACCGGCCGAATCTCATCCGCCTTATAAATCGCCGGAGGAGGGATTAAACATCATGCCCTCTCCCGCACCGCCGCAGCACCCCACCCACACCGATATCCATCACCGCCACCTCCCCCGGGTATAAACTTCTGCATAGTCCGCCAGCGCCGTCACCTACTGCGGCAGGCCAAACAGGCCGTTTCCCCGGTCAAAATTCCAAAGGTAACTCTGCAGCCTCAAGAAGCTGCTTGTCATCGGCGGGGGCAAAATATACCCAACCGTTATGCCATTCTCCACGTCCTCCTCAATGCACCCGGCCGGCCCCACCGGCCGCAGGTACCTGCGGTAATTCGCCTGGTCCGGCAGATAAACCGCATTTTTATTCCTTTTCTCCATCCGCCTGCCCGCCTCCGCCAAAATCGCCTTTACCCCCTCGTCCTCCGGCTCCTCGGTAATCCGTTTCGGGCACTGCTCCGGACTCTCGTTTTTCATCGGTTTTCCTCCCGTATCTTTCTTCGGAATGCGCTCCCCACTCCCCCAAACTAAAACCCTGCCCTTTCGTTAGATTCTTATTTTGGTATAAGCGATATTTCGGCTCTTTCACTAAATTTTTGGCTCCTGCTTTGTCGCTATTGTCCCTTGTGATGCCCCGTTCTCGCCCGTTTTTCTTTTTTCGCTCTTTTTTTCATTTTGCAGGGGAAAGCCTTTTCTTTTTCTTATAAAATGTGCTACAATACCCCAAAAGGGCACCCTCTCCCCCGCAGGCCCCTGCCCGCCGCAGGATCAGCGCCCCGTCTATGGCCAGCCTGCCTATAATCAGCC
>ENA-ORPK01003119-ORPK01003119.1-human-gut-metagenome-genome-assembly--contig:-NODE-3119-length-10625-cov-3.104730_pt1 | contig 10625 bp, 7 predicted proteins | sample MGYA00242139_ERZ509068 | MGnify/ENA primary metagenome ERZ509068 (study PRJEB26280, sample SAMEA2338687) | human gut metagenome | biome: human gut; feature: human-associated habitat; material: faeces... | reverse complement strand
CATTATTGGAATTGTTCTGTTCGGAACTGTTTCCATTATTGGAATTGTTCTGTTCGGAACTGTTTCCATTATTGGAATTGTTCTGTTCGGAACTGTTTCCATTATTGGAATTGTTCTGTTCCTGACCGTTCTGTCCGTTGTTACTGTTTTCGTTTTCCTCTGCGGAAACGCTTACAATACCGAATGCAGCACCGTCCGTACTCGGCGGCATAGATGATGCGCAAACTGTAATTGCAAGTATCATCGCCATAACTGATGAGAGCTTTTGCTTTTTGTCCATAGATACTTTCCTTTCTCCGACAGATCAAATATACAATATTTTAATAATGCAAAGCGCTAATATAAACAATCTGTGTACATAATATGGCTAATTATATCACATCAAATATCAAAATGCAAGTGTTTTTGAATATTTTTTTATCTTATGCAGGGGGACGCAAAATTCCCCCTGCGCATACTATTACTTGGTTAAAACCGTAACAATATCCGATCTTTTCATTGTCGACCACTTTCCGTCTATCTTTACCCTTACGATAAAGCTGTATTCCGTCTGCGGGTCAAGACCGCTTACCTTTACCCCTGTTTTCTGTGTTTCGATAAGCTTTTTAGCCTTTCCGTCAGACACCTTATATACAGCGTATGCCTCTGCTCCATCGACCTCGCTCCAGGTAAGCTTAACGCTGTTTTCATATGCAGACGCTGTCACAGCAGGCTTTTTGCCATTGCCCATTACAACAAGTATCTCCTGTGAGCTGCTTGCAAGTCTGCCATTTACCTTGTATCTTATCTTAAAGCAGTAGCTCTGACCGTTTTTCAGATTTTTAACGGTAACTGATGTCTTTTCCGTTTCGGTAAGCTTTACATACCTGCCGTTTCTTTTGATGTAAACAACATAGCTGTCGGCTTTATTTATCTTATCCCATGAAATAACTGCCTTGCCGTCCTTTATCTCGACCATTGCATTCACGCTCGGAACGGTAAAGGAGTTCGGCTCGGGAACAACGCCTGATTCATACGGCTTTTTCGCAGATTCAAGCTTCGGGAGCACCTCTGTTCTGATTACCTTTCCGCAGATAGTGCATTTAAACTCCTTTTTGCCCTCTGTTTCTTCTGTCGGGAAAGCTGTAACGGTTCCAAGATCCTCATTGTGAGAAGTATGCTCAATAGTTATATTCTCCTTGCCTGACGGGAGGATAACGTTTCTTATTGTCCTGTGAATATCGTGAATGATAACGCTCGTATCTTCGTCGGGGATATAGGTAAATTCAAGTGTAACTGTACCGTCCTTATTTTCCGTTACCTTTGCCACAGCACTGTTTTTCGGATAATAATTGACATTGTCATTATAGCAGTACAGTGTTTCAAGAGCATTGCATTTTACAAACAGCTCACTGAGCGGTGTCACAAAGCTCTTGCCGAATACAATATATTTCAGGCTTGAACAGTCTTTAAACGCATGGTATCCGTTGTCAACACCAATAACGCTGTCAGGGATAAACAGACATTCAAGACTTGTGCAGTTATAAAAAGCGTACATACCGATCTCCGTAACAGTTTCGGGAATATACACATTTTTAAGACTCGTACAGTCCTCAAACATACTTTCCGGAATGATCTTTATGTTTTCTTTAAGCGTTACAGTTTCAAGTTCTTCGCAGCCTGCAAATACCGCCAAGCCCATTCTTTCAACGCTTCCGGGAACAGTAACCGTTTTAAGGCTGCTATTCACTGAAAATGCACCATCGCCAATATATTTTACATTCTCTCCGATGTTCAGTTCTTCAAGCTTTGACCAATAACTGAATGTTTTCTTTTCTATGGAGCTGATGCTCTTTGGGATAGTAAGGGAGGTAATGCGGTCATTTTTATAGAAAGCACCCTCACCGATAGTCGTTATATTTTTTCCGAATTTCAGGTCTGCAATATTTGGACAATTTGAAAATGCATCGTTTCCTATTGTTGTAACGCTGTCGGGAATTGTAAGCGCAGAAAGCTTCGGACAGTTTTTAAATGCACTGTTTCCTATGCTTTTAACACCACTGCCTAAATCCAGAACAGCAAGCTCTATGCAATCTTCAAAAGCACATATTCCAATGCTCTCAACGCTGTCTGGAATTGTAACAGAAGTAAGCCCACTATATCTGAATGCACCGTCCCCTATGGTTTTTACATTTTTTCCGATAGTGACATTTTCAAGCAGCAAGCACTCATCAAATGCACTCTCTTTAATGTTTATAACGCTGTCGGGAATAACAACAGAACTGATAACTCCACGCTCAAACGCATCTGCACCGATAGTTGTGACATTTTTTCCGCCTATTTTGCTTGGAATATCATATGATGTTGTATTTACCGAAAGCTCGGCTTTTTTAATGACAACTCCGCCTGCATTTTCAGCGTCATCATCAATTTCGATCATATTTGCATTTGCAGGAACATCGCTCAAAGAAGTGCCGCTGTAATAAAAAATATTTTCAAGTGCTGTACAGCCGTAAAATGCACGGTTGCCGACAGTATGAACATTTTTTCCGAGAATCACAGTTTTAAGACCGCAAACTTCAAACGCATCATTACCGATTTTTACAACACTGTCAGGGATAATTACAGAGCTTAATTTTGAACATCCGGCAAAAGCATAATCATATATATATTTTATATTTTTTCCTATTGTTAAATTTTCAAGTGCCGTACATTCAAAAAAAGCATTTTCACTAATAGTTTCGACGCTGTCGGAAATAACTACCGACTGAAGCTTCGGAGAAAATGCAAATGCCATCCGTTCGATTTTTACAACGCCGTACGGTATTGTGACAGATACAAGGTTCCCGCTCATATAAAAAGCATCTTCACCGATAGTTGTGACCTTTTTTCCGTTTATCGTGCTTGGAATATCATATGATGTTGTGCTTGATGAAAGATCGGCTTTTTTAATGACAATTCCGCCGTTTCCGTCATCATCAATTTCGATTTGGTTTGCATTTGCAGGAACATCGCTCAAAGAAGTACCGCTGTAATAATATATATTTTTAAGTTTTCTGCTTTCTTCAAGTCCCATAGCTCCCAATGACTTGACGCCCTTTCCGATATACACATCTTCAATGGCGTAACAACCGACAAAAGCACTGCTGCTTATCGTTTCAACACTGCCGGGAATATCTATAGATTTAAGTGAATAGCAATACGCAAATGCAGCTTTTTCTATTGTAGTTACCTTATTTCCTATTATCAATGTTTCAAGCGAATGACAACCCCAAAATGCACTTTCATCAATTAAAGTAACACCATTGCCGATCGTCACCTTTTTCAGCGACTCACATTCTTTGAATGCATCCCAAGATATAGTTTCAACATTATCCGGAATGATTATTTCTTCAATGTCTGTTCCACAAAATGCACCTATTTTTAATGCTGTAACACCTTTTCCGATAGAAACATCTTTAAGTGCCGAGCATTCCTCAAACGCACTTTCTCCCAGAGTTGTAACACTGTCGGGAATGGCTATAGCTTTAAGGCTTATGCAATGCATAAATGCACAATCGCCTATTGACTGAACATTGTTTCCGATACTTACTGTTTCAAGCAAGTGGCATCCGAGAAATGCATTACTTTCAATTGTTTCAACGCTGTCCGGAATATCTATTGCTTTTAAATTTGAACAGCCGTTGAAGGCACTTACGCCTATTTTACTTACTTTATTTCCAATTGATACCGCTTCAAGTGAATCGCAATTAGCGAATGTAAATTCTCCAATTGTTATAACGCTGTTCGGTATTGTAACAGACATAAGGCTTGTGTTTTTGTAAAATGCATAGCCGCCGATGTTTGTAACTGTTTCGGGAATTGTAACGGAAACAAGATTTGTACAATTACTAAATGAATATGCCTCTATTTCGGTAACACCGTTTTCAATAATAACACTCTTTATATCTCTGGCCGAAATATCGACATTCTTCCAGATTGATGTACCAATACAATTTGATTTAATTGTAAGCGTGCCTGTAACGTCATCAAATGTGAAATCATTATCATCGTAAAGTGTACGTGCCGCAATACCGCTGCCCTCTTCGGCATTCATATTCGGTTCGGGCAGCTCCTCGGGCTGCTGTACCTCTTCCTCGGCACTTACTGTTACCGCACCGATAACGCCTTCACTGTCGTAAAGCGTCGGAGCATATGCCGCACAAGCTGTAATAGCAAAAGCCATTGCAATTACTGCGGTGATCTTTTTCTTGTTCATACCTTTTTCAATATTCATACAATCCGCTCCTTTTTTGTTTTATAATTTAAAATTTATTCGGTTATTTTGTTACAAATATATTATAACACAACACAAAAGGCAATGCAATACCATTTTCTGAAAATTTCACCCTTATTACAAAAAAACGACAGCTTTATTTGACAGCATATCTAAAATGTTGTATAATGTAATGTGATATTTTGTAATATGGAGGAATACTGCTATGTATCCATTAAAATTAACACCTGCATTCAAAGACTATCTCTGGGGCGGCACAAGACTTCGTGACGACTACGGCAAAAAATGCGATTACGACAAGGTAGCCGAAAGCTGGGAGCTTTCCTGCCACAAGGACGGAAACTCTGTTATTGCCAACGGTGAAGCAGCAGGAATGACGCTTGCAGACTACATCAAAAAAGAGGGCAAATCTGTTCTCGGCACAAACTGCGACCGCTTTGAAAACTTCCCTGTTCTTATAAAGCTTATCGACGCAAAGGACAATCTTTCCGTTCAGGTTCACCCTAACAATGAATACGCTCAGCGTGTGGAGGGCGAATACGGCAAGACCGAAATGTGGTACATCGTTGACTGTGACGAGGGCGCAACTCTCCTTTACGGCTTCAAACACGACGTTACAAAGGAAGAATTTGCTGAAAGAATAAAAAACAACACTCTTCTTGAAATAACAAATGCCGTTCCCGTTAAAAAGGGCGACGTTTTCTTCATCGAGGCAGGTACTCTCCACGCTATCGGCAAGGGTATCCTTATCGCTGAGATACAGCAGAATTCCAACACTACATACCGTGTTTACGACTACGGCAGAGTAGGTGCTGACGGCAAGCCAAGACAGCTCCATATCGAAAAGGCTCTTGACGTTACAAACCTCCACCCTGCAAAGCCTTATCCTGTGACTGCACCCGTGACCGAAAACGGCTGCACAAAACAGCTTCTTTCAAAATGCGAATACTTTACCGTTTATAAAATAAATATCGAAAGCTCAGCAGATTTCAACGCTGACAGCACATCATTTGAATGTATCCTCAACCTTGAGGGCGACATCAGGCTGACCTGCGGCGATTACGAGATCGAGCTTAAAAAGGGCGAAACAGCTTTCATTCCCGCAGGCTGCGGAAAATACACTGTTACAGGCAAATGCGAGGCTATTCTCACAAGGATCGACAGCTAAGTCATGAGGGAGATCTATTCAGGGAGTTTTTATGTCATTAAGAAAATTTATAGGTGACAGACAGTTCTACAAAAACGTGTTCCTTATTGCCGTTCCGATAATGATACAGAACGGAATAACAAACTTTGTAGCGCTGCTTGACAATATAATGGTAGGACAGATAGGAACGGAGCAGATGTCGGGAACAGCTATCGTAAATCAGCTGCTTTTCGTTTTCAACCTCTGCATTTTCGGTGTGCTTTCGGGGCCCGGCATTTTCGGCGCACAGTTTTTCGGTCAGGGAAATACCGAGGGCGTACGCCACACCTTCCGTTTCAAATTCATCATAACAGCAATAGTCCTTGCTGTGGGTTCGCTGCTGCTTTCTTTGGGCGGCGAAAAGCTTATCTCACTTTACCTTACGGGAAACGGCGAAGCGGGAAACAAGGCTCTTACTCTTCAGTCGGGACTTGATTATCTTTCAGTAATGGTTATCGGACTTATCCCGTTTGCAGTTACGCAGGTATATACATCTACTCTGCGTGAAACAAACCAGACCATTCTTCCTATGATAGCGGGAATGTGCGCTGTGCTGGCGAACCTTTTTCTCGACTGGGTGCTGATATTCGGCAAACTCGGCGCACCTGCTCTTGGAGTAAAGGGTGCGGCAATAGCAACTGTCATTGCAAGATTTATCGAATGTGCTGTTGTGCTTGTCTGGACACACGTCAACAGCGAAAAGAACGAATTCATCAAAGGCGTATACCGCAGCTTTAAGATACCTGCCGAGCTGATAAAGAAAATTATCATCGGCGGACTTCCTCTTGCTGTGAACGAGTGTCTTTGGTCGGCGGGTATGGCTGCGCTTAATCAATGCTATTCAAGATGTGGACTTTCCGTTGTGGCTGCGACAAACATTTCCTCTACTATATTTAATCTCTTCGGAGTTGTATTTATCGCATTGGGCTCTTCTGTCGGAATCATTGTAGGACAGATACTCGGTGCGGGAGATATGAAACGTGCAAAAGAGACCGATACAAAGCTTATCGCTTTCACAGTTATGACGGGTATCGTTACAGGCAGCCTTATGGCAGCTTTGTCAGGCGTATTCCCTGCTTTCTACAACACGACCGATGAGGTACGCTCACTTGCCGCAAAGCTTATAACCATATCGGGTATGTTTATGCCCCTTTCCGCATTTATGCACTCGGCATATTTTACCCTCCGTGCAGGCGGACGCACATTTGTGACATTCCTTTTTGACAGCGTTTATGTCTGCGTTATAACTATTCCGACTGCCCTTGCACTTGTTACATTTACAGACCTTGACATTGTTCCGATATATTTTATCTGTCAGGCTGTGGATATTATAAAGGTGACAATAGGATTTATCCTTGTTAAAAAAGGCGTATGGCTCAAAAATATTGTTAATGAAGATCAGGCTTCTGATTTGAAAGGATGATAAAAATGAAATACTACATAGGCATCGACCTCGGCGGTACAAACATCAAAGCAGGTGTTGTAAACGAAAACTACGAAATAATCGCAAAGGCATCAACAAAAACAAAATGTCCGCGTCCTGCAAAGGAAATTGCCGACGATATGGCTGCTGTAAGCATTGAAGCCTGCAAAAACGCAGGACTTTCAATTGATGATGTTGAATGGATCGGCATTGGTACTCCCGGCATTGCCGATAACATCAACGGTACTATCCCTTATTCAAATAATCTGGATTTCCACGATGTTCCTATCAGAAAGTACATTCAGGAGCATATCAATAAGCCTGTTTTCGTTGCAAACGACGCTAATGCAGCTGCTTACGGTGAATTTGTCGCAGGCGCAGCAAAGGGTGCAACAGACGCTGTATGCATCACACTCGGCACAGGCGTAGGCGCAGGCGTTATCATTGGCAAGAAAATTTTCACAGGCCGCAATCTTGCAGGCACAGAAATAGGTCATATGGTAATTTCCGTTGACGGTCCTCAGTGTACCTGCGGAAGAAAGGGCTGCTTTGAGGTATATTCCTCAGCAACAGGTCTTATCAATATGACTAAGGAAGCTATTGCCGCAGCTCCCGACAGCATTCTTGCCGAATACGAAAGGAACGACGGCAAGGTTTCAGCACGTCACGCTTTTGACGCTATGCGTGCAGGCGACAAGGCAGGCAAAGAAGTCGTTGACAAGTATATAAAGTACCTTGCAGCAGGTATAACAAACGTTATCAACATTTTCCAGCCTGACATTCTCTGTATCGGCGGAGGTGTCTGCAACGAGGGCGATCCTCTTATGGTGCCGATGAAGGAGCTTGTTGAAAAGGAAGTTTACACAAGAATGCTTGACAGCAACACAAAGATAACCGTTGCCAAGCTTGGAAACGACGCAGGCATTATCGGTGCGGCATTCCTTGGAAACGCTGAATAATTCTTATGGGCAAATTTGATTTTTTCCTTGAAAACACAGCCGATGCGGAAGAATTTGCCGCCAAGCACAAGACCTATTCAAAGCTGAAGCGCAGCGAACTTGAAAATATCCCCGAAAATGAGATAGTCGCTGCGGCAACAGGCTGGATAGAAGGAAAATTCGATGAAAACTGGTCGGATATGTGCAAGGTCGTAAATGACCTGCCTACCCCATGCCTCAATATTTACTTTGCCGACCACGTTGCAAAGGAAGTACTGAGCGGAGGCTTTTCCGAAGCGGTATTCAACCTTTCAAATGATTTTCTCGGCATTGCCGCAAACGGATTCCGTGCCATAGGCTATGAAAAGCTGGGCGAAATAGTTGACGCCGCAGTAAAGGCAGGCGCAGCAAGCAGACCGTCGGGAAGAAGCTTTGAGGATTTTCTCGAATTCAGTGAAAGCGTAAGCTTTTCCGCTCAGGACAAGGACTTCCGCAGGTGCTTTGACAAAGCAAAATTTGACAGGCTCGCAAAGCAGTATATAATAAATTACAGCAAATATTTCGGAAACGACTGATGTTTCCGTCCGAAAGGGAGTAATATAAAATGGAATGTAAGGATTGCAAAAACTTTTTCTGTGAAGGCACGGACAAAGCTCCGCAGCGTTCACTTTTCAATGCACTCGGTATGACTAAGGAAGAAATGGAGCGTCCCCTCGTTGGTATCGTTTCTTCATACAATGAGATCGTTCCCGGTCATATGAATATCGACAAGATCGTTGAAGCCGTTAAAATGGGTGTTGCAATGGCAGGCGGCACACCTGTTGTTTTCCCTGCTATCGCAGTATGCGACGGTATCGCAATGGGTCACGAGGGTATGAAATATTCCCTCGTAACAAGAGGACTTATCGCCGATTCAACAGAATGTATGGCTCTCGCTCATCATTTCGACGCACTTGTTATGATACCTAACTGCGACAAAAACGTACCAGGACTTCTTATGGCTGCTGCAAGGATCAACGTTCCGACTATCTTTGTTTCAGGCGGTCCTATGCTTGCAGGTCACGTTAAGGGCAGCAAGACTTCACTTTCAAGTATGTTTGAAGCTGTCGGAGCTTACACAGCAGGAAGAATAAACGAAGAAGAATTTGAAGAATACGAAAACAAGGCTTGTCCGACCTGCGGAAGCTGCTCGGGTATGTACACAGCAAACTCAATGAACTGCCTTACGGAAGCACTCGGTATGGGACTTAAAGGCAACGGTACGATCCCTGCTGTTTACTCCGAAAGACTTCGCCTTGCCAAAAAAGCAGGTATGCAGGTAATGGAGCTTTACAGAAATAATATCCGTCCTCTCGACATTATGACTGAAAAGGCATTCCATAACGCAGTTACAGTTGATATGGCACTCGGCTGCTCAACAAACAGTATGCTCCACCTTCCTGCAATTGCTCACGAATGCGGAGTTAAGCTTGACCTTGACATTGCAAACGGCATCAGCGCAAAGACACCTAACCTTTGTCACCTTGCTCCTGCAGGTCACGCATATATGGAGGATCTCAACGAAGCAGGCGGCGTTTACGCGAGCTTAACAAGAAGGGACTTCTCAACACAGACATTATGACCGTTACAGGCAAAACAGTCGGCGAAAATATCAAGAACTGCGTAAACAAGGATACAAATATAATCCGTCCGATCGACGATCCATACAGCACAACCGGCGGTATCGCTGTACTCAAGGGCAACCTTGCACTTGACGGCTGCGTTGTAAAGAGAAGTGCTGTTGTTCCCGAAATGCTCACACATACAGGTCCTGCAAAGGTATATGACTGCGAAGAGGACGCACAGGCAGCTATCCTCGGCGGAAAGATCGTTGAGGGCGACGTTGTAGTTATCCGTTATGAAGGACCAAAGGGCGGCCCGGGAATGAGAGAAATGCTCAATCCGACATCTGCAATTCAGGGTATGGGACTTGGCTCATCAGTTGCACTTATCACAGACGGACGTTTCAGCGGTGCATCAAGAGGCGCATCTATCGGACACGTTTCACCTGAAGCAGCCGAGGGCGGCATTATCGGTATCGTTCGGGACGGCGACTCTATCACAGTAGATATTCCGAACTGCAGGCTCACCCTTAACGTACCTCAGGAAGAAATAGACAGACGAATGGCATCATTCGTACCAAAGAAAAAGGAACTCAAGGGCTACTTAAAGCGTTATGCAAAGAGCGTATCCTCCGCAGCGCAGGGCGCAATTCTCGACTAAGGAACAGCTATGGAAAAGAAGAAAAGCGCAGTAAAGCTGATAAGCATAATATTCTGCATCATTACGATAGCAGTGCTTATAATGCTTATAGCAGTAAAAACCTACACAGGCGGACAAATAAAAACCATAAACAATATCTATGCCGCCGTTGTCCATAACATTTACGACGACTATAAAGCCTGCTTTGCGGAGGGTTCAAAATACCTCTCACAAAGTGAGTTTGATGCACTTTATGCGGATTACGAAAAACAGTGGGGCGAGGATTTCAAGCTCAGCGCAGACTTTTCCACACGGGAAAAGCTTGAAAGCGGAAAATATGCCGTCACAGTAAAAGTCACCGTATATAACGATACGGACAGCAGCACGGAAAATTGTACATTTACAATGATAAAACAGCACGGCAAATGGGTCGCAGCTGAATAAAATGAAATAGCCTGAACCATTAATAAGCTTGGTTCAGGTTATTTTTTATTTAGGGCGGCGGCATAAAGCTTGCTGTAAGCCGAGGGATAGCAAGCCGCCGCGGTCGTAAGCATAGAGCGCACCCCATATAAAAGTTTC
>ENA-ORPK01003117-ORPK01003117.1-human-gut-metagenome-genome-assembly--contig:-NODE-3117-length-10628-cov-3.652038_pt1 | contig 10628 bp, 9 predicted proteins | sample MGYA00242139_ERZ509068 | MGnify/ENA primary metagenome ERZ509068 (study PRJEB26280, sample SAMEA2338687) | human gut metagenome | biome: human gut; feature: human-associated habitat; material: faeces... | reverse complement strand
GGGGGAAGCAGATGCCCGGCCAGCCGGGGTCATTGCGATCCTCCATCAGAAGATTGCCGCTGCCGTCGGACACCATGACCAGCACGGTGAAAATCGCCTGTTCTGCCATCGTTACACCTCGTCAAACAGAAAATGTTCCAAATCTTTCGTGGACGCAAAGGAAAAATCGCATAGCCGGGTCATTTCCTCCGTGATCTCCGGGCAATCTGTCCGACCCCAACCGGCAAAGGCGATGGGGACACCGGCGCTTCGCGCCATTTCCCAAGCGGGCTTCATATCGTCCACCACCAGCAGCTGGGACTGGGTATAGCCGTATTTTGCCATGATCTGCTCCAGCGGCCACGGGCTGGGCTTTCGCAGTTCCTCCGGTAAGTCCCAGCCGTAAATGTCGTCGGGGAGGATGCCGAAGTGGGTCTCGTAGTCCCGTGTGATGTTCTGGATGCAGGAATGGGAGACGACGCAGACTGTGCCGCCGGCTTCCTTCTGGCGGCGGATGATGTCACCGATGCCGGGGAAGGGGGCGGGGATGTGATCGACGATGTATTTCTGCCAGCCGTGGTATTCGTCCACAATTTCCTGCTCGGTAAAGTTGTACCACTTCCGGCACATGTCGGCAAAGCCCAGACGGAAGCAGCCCTCGGTGTACTCGTGGAGGGTGATTTTCGTCCCCGGGCGGAATTGATTCAGAATGTAGCAGAAGAAGGGATAATTGACGGTGGCCTCGCTCTGCACGACGGTATCGTCGTGGTCGAGGACAAGACAGGGGTATTTCAGCATAGAAGTTCTCCCAATATTTTTATCTTTTCTCATTATACCAGACGCCGGGCGGCGGCGCAACCACAAAATTCCTCTTGCATATATCGAACAAATGTGCTATAATGACAAAAACAAAAGGAGGTGGGCGCGATGGTGCGGAAAACGTGCCCGGTGGATGTGATATCGGTATGCAGCGCCAGCGGGGATATCCGCCCGCTGCGGCTGCGGGTGGAGGACGAGGAACAGGGGCTTATCCGGGTGAATATTGACGAAGTGATCAGCGTGAAGGAAGTCCCCTACGTGGGCGTGGAAGCGAGGATATTTCTGTGCCGGGGGACGGTGGACGGGCGGCAGCGGCAATTTGCGCTGAAATACCTCATCCGCACCCACTGCTGGTGCCTGATGGACAGGGTGTATTGATTTTTCACAGTGGAAATTATGGGGAGATTGTTGTATTATGGTGGTAAGAAACTGTCCGGGAGGAAGCACTATGGCAATCGTGACCTTTTACAACGGCGCCCCCAAGGACGCGCCGAAAACCACCATGCCCGCCCATCTGGGGGCGAACGCCATCATCACCTGCAAAAACCGCCTGCTGCTGGAAAAGCGCAGCGACTCCGACGTCTGGGGGCTGGTCGGCGGCGGCTGCAAAAAATGGGAGACCGGGCGGCAGGCCATCGCTCGGGAAGTCTATGAAGAACTGGGACTGCGCATCGCCCCGGAACGGTTCCGGAAGCTGGCGGTGTACGACAACCCCGGCCGGATCGCCGCCTTCCGGGACGGCAGCATCTGGCGCATGGTGATCGTGGTATACGCGCTGGAACTGGAGGAGGAGCCGGAAATGCACATCAGCAGAGAATCCAAGGATCTTCGCTTTTTCAGCCGGGAGGAAATCGGGAATATTGAAATAGCGATCACCCATAGGGATATCGTGGAGGACTGGTTTGTCAAGGCAATTTGTGAATAAACGGAAAAGAAAAAGGATTCCTTATACAATTATTGAAAAAATACTTGTATATTCACGGAAAGTATGCTAATATACAAGGTAAACGGTGCAGTATCCTAGTCGGGGTGGCCATCTTCCAGGAAGGGCCTAAAAATCCTTTGAAGGGCACATCGATGAAGTCCCTGGTGTTTGCTTGTTACGCCCAGTTTCGGGTGGATGCTGGGGGTTAAGGATTCCGGGCGCGCGCAACGGCATGACGCATACGACCCGGTTTCCGTGGAGACTTGAAGCTTGTGCGACGACGGTTGAAGCAGCTTCGGCGGCTCCGAGCGCGTACGAATCAGGTATGAACCTGCAAGGCGGTGCACAGAATCGTGTGCTGCGTGCAGCGTAGCCTGCCTTGCGTGGAAATGCGGGAAAAGAAGACCAGACGGCCGGTCGCTATGGCCATAGCGGCTGCTGTCATCGCTTCTGGAAACCATTTCTGCAAAAGAGGCTAAGACCATGGTTTCCTCCGTTGTGGAAAACACCTAGGCTGTCGTAAAAGGGCAGGCAGGGGATTGCAGTACGGACTAAGTGGCAATCGGGTACCCATTATCATGGCAACACTTGGGCGGATGAATGAAATGGAAACGGCCTGTGCGGCAACGGCAGGTTTCATCCGGTGAAAAACAACCCGACCTAAGCCGTAAGATTTACTCTGCCTGCCACCGTTTTTTCATTTACTATATTTCTCAGAAGGAGACTGTTTTCGTGGCGAAAACCGACCCTGAGGCTGCCAGACGGCAGCGGCATAAGACGATCCGCTGGGTCGTCACCGTTTTCCTGATCACGGTTGTGATTTCCGGCATCATTTCTCTGGTCTCGGACGAGGTGATGGACAGCAGCAGCCTTCCCGTGGCCTTTCTCATTCTGCTTGCCATCGTGATGGTGGGTATTATCTTCGATATCATCGGCATGGCGGTGGCCTCGGCGGATGAAAAGCCGTTTCATTCCATGGCCGCCCGGAAGGTGCCGGGTTCTCAGGAAGCCATCCGGCTTCTGCGCAACGCGGAGCGGGTCAGCTCCATCTGTAACGACGTGGTGGGCGATATCTGCGGCGTTGTCTCCGGCAGCGCGTCGGCGACCATTGCGGCGCTGATTCTGACGCAGGTGGACGTGGGCTGGCCGCGGGGGGTTTCGCTGGTCATGTCCGCCCTTGTGGCGGGGCTGACCGTGGGCGGCAAGGCCATCGGCAAGACCTTCGCCGTCAATTCCTGCACGCAGATCGTTCACATGGTGGGCAAGGTGCTCCATGCCCTGAATGGCCTGCATGGTAAAAAGAAAAAGTGATATGTTAGGTTGTGTCGAACGTGAGCATTTTACAGAAAATCAACGGCCATGACGACCTTACCGCTCTGGATGACCGGCAGAGAACCCAGCTCTGCGGGGAGATCCGGGAGTTTCTGATCTCCAACGTTTCCAAAACCGGCGGACATCTGGCCGGAAACCTGGGCGTGGTGGAGCTGAGCGTGGCCATCGAGACCGTTTTTAATACCGAGATAGACCGCCTGGTTTTTGATGTTGGGCATCAGTCTTATGTGCATAAGCTGCTGACCGGACGCCAGGCGGATTTTCCGCATCTGCGGCAGTACGGCGGTCTGTCCGGTTTCCCCAAGCCATCGGAGAGTGATACGGACGCCTTCGTGGCGGGACATGCTTCCAGCTCCGTTTCCATCGCTCTGGGTATGGCGCGGGCGAGGACGCTCCTGCACCAGGACTACAATGTGGTCGCTCTGATCGGGGACGGCGCCTGCACCGGTGGTATGGCTTATGAAGGGCTGAACGACGCCGCGGTGAGCGGCGAGCCGATGGTCATTATCCTCAACGACAATGAAATGTCCATCGGCAGGAACGTGGGCGGCGTGTCCCGGCATCTGTCCCGTCTGCGCTCCAGCGGCCATTATCTGAAGGCCAAGCGCTGGTACCGGGAGGTCATGAAAAAAACCGCCGTCGGCCGGGCGGCGTACCGGGTGACCCGGCGGCTGAAAAACAGGCTGAAGCGGTTTTTGCTGCCCGCGTCCCTGTTTGAAAATATGGGATTTACCTATCTGGGGCCTGTGGACGGCCATGACCTGCCGGGGCTGATCTCCCTGCTTACCACAGCGAAAGGGCTGGGCGAGCCGGTGGTGGTGCATGTGGTCACGAAAAAGGGCTGCGGCTACCGCTTCGCCGAGGAAGATCCGGCAAAATTCCACGGAATCGGGGCGTTTGACCCGGAAACCGGAAAAAAACTGGCAAAAAAAATCACGTCCTATTCCGATTCCTTCGGCGAGGCTGTGATGGAGCTTGCTCAGAAGGATGACCGCATCTGTGCAATTACAGCCGCCATGCCGGGGGGCACGGGGTTGCTGAAGTTCATGCGGGAATACCCCAAACGCTTTTTCGATGTAGGCATTGCGGAAGAACACGCGATCTCCATGGCGGGCGGTCTTGCCAAGCAGGGAATGGTGCCGGTGGCGGCGATCTATTCCACCTTTTTACAGCGCGCCTATGACCAGATCATGCAGGATATTGCCATGCTGCACCTGCATGTGATCCTCGCCGTAGACCGGGCGGGGCTTGTGGGGGATGACGGGCCTACCCATCACGGCGTGTTTGACGTTGGATTTTTACGGCAGGTGCCGGGTATGCTGATTCTGGCGCCCGCAAGTCTTGCCGAACAGAAGGATATGCTTTCTTGGGCGGCGGAAACATACAACGGCCCTGTGGCAGTCCGCTATCCCCGTGGCGGGGAGGGCAGTTACCGGGATTCCGCCTGGCAGCCCGGCGAAAATGTGGAGACGGAAGGGCTTCTGTGCTGCCACCGCCATGGCGGGGACGTGACACTGGTGACTTATGGTTCCATGCTGGATAATGTCCTGGAAGCGGCGGAGATTTTGTCCCAGCGGGGCATTGAAGCGACCATTCTGCGGCTCCTTACGGTGTCCGCCCTGCCTGTCCGGGAAATTCTGACGGAAATGTCCGAAAAACGCCGCGTGATCGTGGCGGAGGAAGTCTGCACCGGCTCCGGTATCCGGGAGGCGCTGGCCTGGGAGCTGCGGAAGCTCTGCCCGGACTGCCGGGTGGACGGCGTCGATCTGGGGGCGGACTTCGTTACCCACGGTTCGACGAAGGAGCTTTACCGGCATTACGGTCTGGACGGGGAGTCCATCGCAAACTATACGCAGGGGGTGCTGTCCTAAGTGAAGGTAAAGAAGAGACTGGATGTTCTGCTGACGGAACGGAACCTTGCGGACAGCCGCTCCAAGGCACAGGCCGTCATCATGAGCGGCCTTGTATATGTGGACGGCCAGAAGGCAGACAAGCCCGGCGTTTCCTATGACGAAACGGTGGAAATTGAGGTGCGGGGCGCGGCGTGCCCCTACGTCAGCCGGGGCGGATTGAAGCTGGAAAAGGCGCTGCGGGACTTCGGCGTAAAAACCGAGGGCTGTGTGTGCAGCGATTCCGGCGCGTCCACCGGCGGATTTACGGATTGCTTATTGCAGCACGGGGCGAAAAAGGTGTTTGCCATCGACGTCGGCTACGGTCAGCTGGACTGGAAAATTCGCTCCGACCCGAGAGTCGTGGTCATGGAGCGCACCAATATCCGCTATGTTACCCCGGAACAGCTGGGGGAGCCGCTGGACTTGTCCGTGGTGGACGTGAGCTTTATTTCGTTAAAGCTGGTTCTGCCCGTGATCAAAACACTGTTGAAGCCCACCGGGCAGGTGCTCTGCCTGATCAAGCCCCAGTTTGAAGCGGGGAAGGAGAAGGTGGGCAAAAAGGGCGTCGTCCGGGAAAAATCCACCCACAAAGAGGTGCTGGACAATTTTGTTGCCCTTGCGGACGAGCTGCAATTCAAAATTCTCGGCCTGACCTTCTCCCCGGTGAAGGGGCCGGAGGGGAATATTGAATTTCTGGGGCATCTGACGCTGGACAATGTGGCGGGCATTCGGCCGGATACGGCGCTGGTGGCGGAATTGGCGCACCAGACGCTGGACAAGGGGGAAAATTCATGAAAAATGTCATTCTGACCCCCAATCCCTACCGGGACAGGAACTTTCAGACGGTGCGAAGCGCTATCCAGATTCTGAAAGACGCGGGCATTCAGCCCAAACTGTGCCTGCCCTTTGAGGTAGACCGCAATTACGAGCTGCCGAAAGATCTGCGTTTTTCCCGGCTGGACAGAGAATTGCCCAATGCCGAGCTGGTAATCTGCTTCGGCGGCGACGGGACCATCCTGCACATGGCCAAGGCGGCTACCCGGAGGGGCGTCCCCCTTCTCGGCGTGAACATCGGCACCATGGGCTTCATGGCAGAATTGGAAAGCACCGAGCTGGAAAAGCTTTCCATGCTGGCCTCCGGGGAATTCACCACGGAAAAGCGCATGATGCTGGACGTGACGGTGCAGCGCAGCCGGGACATTCTGTTCCACGACATCTGCTTGAACGACGCGGTGATCACCAAGGGCGTGATCGCCAGAATCGTGCATCTCTCCGTAAAATGCGACGGCGTGCAGGCCATGGAGTGCGGCGGCGACGGCGTGATCGTAGCGACGCCTACCGGCTCCACCGCCTACAGTCTTTCCGCCGGAGGCCCCATTGTGGAGCCGGAGGCGAACAACATCATCATTACGCCCATCTGCGCCCATGAGGTGGGCAGCCGGTGCATCGTGGCATCCGACCGGCGAGTGGTCACCGTGGAGATGGTGCGCAACGCCCGGCGCAACGCCTATGTCTCCGTGGACGGCGGCAGGGCGTTCCGGCTGAATCTGGGCGATGTGGTAACGGTTCAGAAATCTCATCTGGAAACGAAACTGGTTCGGTTGAAGGAACGCAGTTTTTATGATGTGGTCAACGCAAAATTTAAGAAAGTGTAAGAGGTGACCGGGTTTGAAATCGAAGAGACAGGCAAAAATTATGGAGATCATCTCCACAACAAACGTAGAAACACAGGAGCAGCTGCTTAAGGAATTGCAGGAAGCGGGCTTCACCAGCACCCAGGCGACCATTTCCCGGGACATTAAGGAGCTGCGGATCGTCAAGGAGCTGACCAGCTTCGGCACCTCCCGCCACACGACCTATCACTACACCACTGCTTCCCGGGAGGTTTCCAACACTTTCTCTACCCGGCTCAATACCATTTTCCGGGAATGCGTCACCAGCTTTGACTATGCCCAGAATATCATCGTCATCCACACCCTTCCGGGACTGGCCAACGCGGCGGCCTCCGCGCTGGACGCCATGAATATGAACGTGGTGCTGGGGACGCTGGCCGGTGACGACACGGCAGTGGTCATCATGCGGGATACCAACGCCGCCGCGGCCTTCTGCGGTGAGATCAAGAGCCTGATAGGCGGCTGAGAGGGGGAATAACCGTGCTGAGCCTTCTGCATATTGAAAATATCGCGGTGATTGAAAGCGCGGATATTTCCTTCGACGGGGGATTTACCGTCCTCACCGGCGAGACCGGCGCGGGCAAATCCATTGTCATTGACGCGATTTCAGCCATCCTCGGCGAGCGGGCATACCGGGACATGATAAGGACCGGGGCGAATAAGGCCACCGTCCGGGCGGTGTTTACCGGGGTTTCAAAATTACAGTGGTTCGAGGACAACGGCGTGGAATACGACCCGGAGACCGTCGTCCAGCGGGAGATTTTTCTGGACGGGAAAAATGTCTGCCGGGTCAACGGGAGCCTCGTAACGGTGTCCATTCTGCGGAAGCTGGGTATCCAGCTCATCAACATCCACGGCCAGCATGATTCCGCGTCGCTGTTTGACGAGGACAACCATCTTGCTTTTCTGGACGCATTTGCCGGGAATGAGGCGCTGAGAAGCGACTACGGAGAAAAATACGAGACTGTGGCGAAGCTGCGGCGGGAAATCGACCGCCTGACCATGGACGAAGGGGAAAAGCTGCGCCGCATGGAGACCCTGAAATACCAGATCGCCGAGATCGAAAAGGCAGAGCTGGAGCCGGGAGAGGACGAAAGACTGGAAGACCGCCGGAAGATTCTGCAAAACGCCGAAAAGCTGAGCAACGGCATGGAAACGGCTGTGGAATGTCTCTACGGCGGGGACGATACCGACGGCGCCGCCGGGCTGCTTGCACAGGCGGAGTACGCCCTTGCGCGGCTGTCCCGGTTCAGCGACAGCTTCAACGCCCTGCATGAACGGGTAGCCGACCTGATGTATCAGGTTCAGGACGCCGCTGAGGAGGTTCGGGACGCGCGGGACGGCTTAAGCTATTCCGCCGACGAGCTGGAACAGATCGAGTCCCGGCTGGACGTGATTCACAAGCTGCGCCGAAAATACGGCACGACCTGCGAGGATATTCTTGCCTATCTGGACAGCGCGAGAAAAGAGCTGGACGACATCGAATTTGCCGACGACCATCTGGAACGGCTGAAAGGGAAGCTCCAGAAGGCGGAAAAAGCCGCATGGGACGCGGCGATCGCCCTCCGGGAGAATCGGAAAGCGGCAGCAAAGGCCATGTCGGAGCGCATCCTGACGGAGCTGACCCAGCTGGATATGCCCCGGGTGCAGTTTTCCTGCGAGTTCCGGGAGACGGAGCTGACTGTAGCCGGCGCGGACGCCGTGGCGTTTTACATGTCCGCCAACGCGGGCGAAGCGCTGAAGCCCATGAGCAAGGTGGCCTCCGGCGGTGAGCTGGCGCGAATCATGCTTGCCATGAAGAACGTTCTGGCGGAAAAAGACCAGGTGGAGACCCTGATTTTCGACGAGGTGGACACCGGCGTTTCCGGTCGGGCCGCCCAGAAGGTCGCCCAGAAGCTGAAAAGCGTCGCCGCCCACAAGCAGGTGCTGTGCGTCACCCATCTGCCCCAGCTGGCGGCATTGGCGGACAACCATCTGCTCATCGCCAAGCAGGAGCGGAACGGGCGGACATACACCTCCGTGACGCCTCTGGACTTGGAGGGAAGAAAGCGGGAGCTGGCGCGTATCATCGGCGGCGCGACGATTACCGAAACCACGCTGAAAAGCGCGGAGGAAATGCTGCGGGGATAAGCCGTCGGTTTACACAGAATTTATGCGAGTTTACCCTTGACAAATTCCGCTCTGTTTGTTAGGATAATGCAAGCAACACGGTGATGGGAAGAAGTAAGCGTCCCGATTCCCGCCAGAGAGCTGCCGGCAGGTGCAAGGCAGTGGGGAAAAGCGCCGAAATACCTCCCGGAGTGGCCTTTCTGAACGGTAGTAGGGAAGGACGGGGTTCGCCCGGTACAGCGAGAGGCGTTGCTGGACGCCGTGAGGGCATTTTTCGCGAGAAAGTGCCGAATTAGAGGTGGTACCGCGTATTTTACGCCCCTGACCGTATGGTCAGGGGCGTTTTATCATGAAAAAAATTACGAGACAAAGGAGCTTGTTATGAAATACGATTTTGCAGCCATTGAGAAGAAATGGCAGGAAAAATGGGAGCAGGAGAAGCCCTATGCCGCCGTCACTGGGGACAAAAAGCCAAAGTTTTACGGCCTGATCGAGTTCCCATACCCCTCCGCTGCCGGTCTTCATGTCGGCCATCCGCGTCCGTTTACAGCCATGGATATCATCTGCCGCAAAAAGCGTATGCAGGGCTACAATGTCCTGAATCCCATCGGCTTTGACGCCTTTGGCCTGCCGACGGAAAACTTCGCCATCAAAAACCACATCCATCCGGCCATCGTCACCAAGCGGAATATCGAAAACTTCACCCGCCAGCTCAAAATGCTCGGCTACAGCTTCGACTGGGACCGCGTCGTCGACACCACCGACCCCGAGTACTACAAGTGGACGCAGTGGATCTTCCTGAAATTCTTTGAGAAGGGGCTTGCCTACAAGGCGGAGATCCCGATCAATTTCTGCACGAGCTGCAAGGTCGGCCTTGCGAACGAGGAGGTCGTGGACGGGCGCTGCGAGCGCTGCGGCGGCGAGGTCGTGCGCATGGTGCGTTCGCAGTGGATGCTGAAGATCACCGAGTATGCGGAACGGCTCATCGACGATCTCGATCTTGTGGACTATCTCGATAAGATCAAGGCGCAGCAAAAGAACTGGATCGGCCGGAGCGAGGGCGCGGAGGTCTGGTTCCGCATCGCGGATTCCGACGAGCGCCTGCTCATCTATACGACCCGCTGCGACACGCTGTTTGGCGCGACCTACATGGTCGTATCGCCCGAGCACCCCATCATCGAGACGCTGAAGGGCCGCATCGAGAACCTCGACGAGGTGCGAGCCTACCAGAAGGCGGCGTCGCTCAAGAGCGATTTTGAGCGTGGCGAGCTTGCAAAGGAAAAAACGGGCGTGCCGCTCAAAGGCGTGACCGCGGTCAACCCTGTGACCGGCAAGGAGATCCCGGTCTGGACGTCCGACTATGTGCTCATGGGCTACGGCACGGGCATTGTCATGGGCGTTCCCGGCCACGACCAGCGCGACTGGGACTTCGCCACGGCCTTCGGCCTTCCCATCGTGGAGGTCGTCGAGGGCGGCGACATCACGAAGGAAGCCTTCACGCTCAAGGACGACACCGGCATCATGGGATATATCGAGATCCCGACCATCAAAGTCTCGCTTCCCATCTACCACGGCACGAGCGACGACGTGCTCCAGATCGCTGTGGGCCATCTGGAATGGAGCTCGCTCCCGGTCGGCGGCGAGAGCACGCACTGCGTCCTCTCCGGCCATCGCGGCCTGCCCAGTGCCAAGCTCTTTACGAACCTCGACCAGTTGTCAGAGGGCGATCTCTTCGTCATCCGCACGCTCGACGAGGTGCTGACCTATGAGGTCGACCGCATTCTCATCGTCCTGCCCGGCGAGGTGCAAACGCTCGGCATTGAAGAGGGGAAGGACCTCTGCACCCTCGTCACCTGCACGCCCTACGGCGTCAATTCTCACCGTATGCTTGTGCGCGGC